>Ga0255779_1004962_pt1 | contig 12568 bp, 14 predicted proteins | sample 011ome_21_FD_179977 | JGI IMG/M metagenome (GOLD analysis project Ga0255779, IMG submission 179977) | Coastal salt marsh microbial communities from the Groves Creek Marsh, Skidaway Island, Georgia - 011508AT metaG (version 2) | ecosystem: Environmental > Aquatic > Marine > Intertidal zone > Salt...
AAAATATTTCACTAAACTTTGTCATCATATCTACTTTTAAATCTTATTACATAGTAAATATACGAAAAGAATGTGGGTATTCAAAATAATAAATGTTAAAGTTTTGTTAAAATTTTACTTACCCCACTTACCATTCTTCACTATTTGAGCAATAATACCGTAGACTGATAAATCCATGAAGGTATCATCAACTGCCTCACCAACATTATCCTTTTTACCCAATACAATTAGGTTTTTGATTCGTTGTACCTTATCATTGATTCTAAAGAATAAACCAGTTAAAGAAAGTTTAACATCTTCATCAGTTGCAAGTTTAGTTCCTGCTGCAATATTATCTGGTCCATAATTATCTTGTTTCATACAAAATAATTCATATTGAGTGAACATTATCCTTTTGAATTCAGTTGTCATTTCTGGATACTCAGTCTCAACTCTTTGCATTAGTTCAGGGTCATCGAATTTCACAACCTCATATTCTTGTTCACCTATGGGTTTGATATTTAATTTGTGTTCTCTTTTATTAGAAACTACTGGTGGTTTTACATCAGTACCTTCAGCTGTTTTCATTACTTTATTAGTATCAACTTCAGGTAGGGTATTTTTTTTACTCATAATTTTATAACTTATTGATTATTTTACAAAGATACAATTATTTTTTTGATTATACAAATATAATTACATTAAAGTATTAATTACTTTTACATTATAATCTGGTTTGTGGTAAAAATTACCAGAGAAAGATATTCTTTCCTCATCAGATGTGTAAAATGGATATACACAATGACCTAAGTTTGCAGGAAAAATTAATATAGTCCCTTCCATTGAAGTATCACCTGGAATTATTTTTGTATCAACTTTACCTGGTGCTATGTCATAAATAAATGCAAAGCTTCCATTGGTTTTTAATGTTTCATTTTTACCAGGACCATATCTAAATTCTTCTTCATGTTTATATGGAATCTTATACCATATTACAAATGAGAAATCTCCACTATGAAAGTGAAGTGGATTATATTCATATTTTTTCTGAAAATTTACCCAAGAATCTTCTTTAAATCTAAATTCAAACCCATTATAACTTTTTGGGGTTCGATATGCAGATTCTATTTGAATTATTTGAGATTTATATTCTTCAAGAGAGTTAAATATAAAATCCTTAATTTCAGATGGATATTCTACATTATATTCATCATCAATCTTACCTGCTAATTTATGATTGAGAGTTATCGATGAATCATTTCTATTTAAATCCGATAATACTTGAGATAATTGGTTCATCATTGAACTATCCAATTTTTTCATGATAGCCCAATCAGTACGTGATAATTGTTTTAACATCTGTAACTAATTTATTTATACAAATATACGAATAATATTTTAATTATCAAAATATTATATAAAAAAATCTACACAAATTTCTTCATGTAGATTTTTTATTAAGTTTACGTATCCTTTAAGATAAGTGCTTTTCTTTAATTCTATTTACAATTTCATTAAAAGCTAAAGAACATTCTGTCTTTTCTTCAACAGATATTTCACTTATTCGTGAATATATAATTTCATTTTTTCTTTCTATTATTTCTGCCATGATATATTTCCTTATTATTTTTTATTATGTACTAATATTCCGTTTGCATAGAAGTTGTGATTATCAGAAACACTTAATAAGTTATAAACCGTGTGTGTTTCCTCAAGTACTTCAACCGTTGAAACTAATGACTCACTACCATCTACTTTTTTACAAACATCAAGTGGTTGTAATTCTCCGGCTTTAACCCAACCCTTACCTTCTACAAAGAATGGATGTTCTTCTGTTGTAGTGATGATATTTTCATTATCAAGAGTTAGCCTTATTACGGAGTTAACTTCATGTTTCTTTAAATCACCAACGATGCCGATTTCATTTTCACCAGTAGATTCGTTGTAAGTAATAACCTCTTCTTCAATATTTACATCTTCAATGTTTTTTACATCACCATTACCTAATGATATTTCGGTCCCAGCTATAAAACAGAAAGTAAGTCCAGGAGGTCCTGAACATATACTACAAAATGAATCACACCAATAGTTACCACATGCTGCCCATGAACATCCAGTACATACGTTGTGCATGATTGAGTATTCATCATTGTTTACATCTACCATGAAGTAATCATATGGTTCAAAATCTAAGTTATAAATTGTCTTAGAATCAAATATAATATCTAACGATGATATTTCTTTTGTAGTAATGGAATTGGTATCCTTATTTACAGTTACTATCTTATCACCAACTAAAAATTTATTTACAAATTCAAAACGTGTATTATTAGAACCAGATTCTTCAATAACATATGCAGTACTTGGTGTATCTACCCAACTTGAGCTATCCACCAAACCAATTTTAATAAAGAAGTCATTTATTTCTTGGGATTCCGATGATATCAACGATGATGATACGTATGTCAATGAACTTGATATTTCTGCTAATGTACTTGTCTGTGTAGGTAAAAATTCATTAGATGCATCACCATAATCAAGTTGTACTGTTTTAATAACATCACCTACTTGTATATTTGATACATTTGTAGTAGTACCGTCATACATCAAAATATCAGATTCTTCATCCGTATGGTAAATCATTGTTTTAACATCGGAAGTTGAGTTTTTATTTAGATATTTTGATCTACTTTTTTTATTTAAATCTACACCATTTTCATTGAATTCATTTTCACAAAAATCCAATGGTATCAATGCAGAGTGTCTATACCCTCCTAAATTAATAACATCCAAGTTAGAACCATATATAATATCAATACTTCTAATTACACTCCAATAACCATCAACTATATTTTGAGAACCATCTACAAATTCTTGAAGTAAGTTATTTTGACTTAAATCTGATTTAGTTGTATCAAGAGAATCATTGGAGGGATATTTTGATAAATTTGGTAAAGTTTGTCTATCGTAGTGAGGATATCTAGCTTTTTCTACAAGATTTGGATATGATGTATCGTTTATATCCAAACTATCTAATGTATCCATTGATAACTCGGGTGATGAGAAATATGTTTTGGGAATATAGGATGAACCACTCATTAAAGAGAAAAATTCAAACTTATCTGCACAATATGTAGAATCTACAAGTGCAGATGTATCGTATGCTTGTCTTAATATAAATTTATTAGGTGCATCTTCAATCGATGGTACCGTAACAGACCCAATTGGGACTGTATGAGCAGTGTATTCTATACTAAATTCAGTACACTTTTCTTTTATTCTGGTTTCGAATACAAATTCGGAAGAACCATTTGGTGCAGCTGATTTTTCGTCAGTATAAATAAAGTGGAATTCAGTAATATTATTAGATACAAGTACGTTAAATAATAAATCGTAATCTAAATATTGTGCTCCACTATTGTATATAGCTGCATTTGTATTCATTTCTAATAGTTTTACTGAGTTATTATCATTCAGTAAATCAGTTCCAAGTATTGTAGCTTTCATATTATGTTCTCGCTAGTTTTTTATTGTTATAGTAATAAATATAAACTTTATTAAAATAAGGTATTTGTTTTCTTAATACTTGTATTAAGATTGTGTTTTTTATCTACCTCTTCCCATTTTTTAAGAGGACATGGATTGATTACATTGGAATATATTTTCTTTTGTAGAGGACATCCGCATTCTCCACATACCATAGACCAGTTTTTATTTGAAAAAATTTCTCGTCTTGAAGGACATTCATTACATATTGAATATCTATCATTTGCACGTGAAAGTTGTTCAGGAGTTGGGTTAAATGAAGTTACCCATGCATTTAATATTTCCTTTACATTTATCATAATAGAGTAGTTTCTTTTTTATAAGTATGAAGGTTAATAGAAACATTTGCACAAATTGCAATTCTTTCTTCATTAGAATTCGGAATAAAATTTGGAACATGTAAATCATTAGGACCAAATAAAATTATATCACCAGTTTTTGGTAATACCCCAAATTCTTTATTATTAGAATCTCTAAACATCAGTTTTCCCTCATCTCCAGATAAATCAGTTGGTACTTTTAAATAAAAACAATAAGTCCAATCAGTCTTTATATTTGGTATAGGAGTTGATGTAGTCGTTGTTAGTGTTGTAGGATGGGAGTGAAACGTTAGTGCAGTTTTTGGTTGGGTTGTAGTATTGTTCGAATAATAAATCCAATGTTGTTCTGCCCAAGTATCAACTTTTTCATCAGTTAAGTTCATTAACTTGGTTACCAATCGTCTACCATATTCCTTGACATGGTTTATTGCGTTACTCTGAATATGAAATGCCGAGGTGGTATAATCATTATTACCGATTAAGGTATGATTTTGTTTGGTCTTATCAACTAATTCTTCTTGAGAATATTTCCAATCATATTTTGATTTATAGATAGTAAGTGAATCACTTAACTTAATTTCTTGGATATCCATTAGAATAATTTTTTATCTTTCTTAAAATTACCACCACTAACAAGAGAATATGCATATGAATCAAAAACTGTCATCGTATCATTTGAAGGTATCTCTAATACCTCTCGTAATTTATCTTTATCAAAAATCCTTAATCTATTATCCTTATCTAATAGTTTAGTTAGTTTTTCAGGTAGAGTGTGGGATTTATAATCTTGCCAAAACTCGGTATCGTTTCTATCACAAACATAATGATATTTTATGAAATGATATATTTGTTCGTTGAACCTTCTAACAAAAAGGTTGTACCTATCTCTATCTTCTAAATTTAAATGTCCTGCTCGTAACTGTTCTAATTGATATATTAAGGTCATTATAGATGTTGCTTCAAGTGGTTCAAAAAAACCTCCAGCCAGACCAAGTGCAATTGAGTTGCCAACCCATACATCTTTAAAGTAACCAGATTCGAATTGTATTTTCTTACTAAAAGTTATTTCTTTATTAAAGTATTCGTTAACTTCTTCTTTTGCAGAATCGACATCAATGTACTTATCATCAAAAACATATCCACACCCCCATCTATTCTGTAAAGGTATCATCCACATCCAACCATACTTCATAGTAATTGCACGAGTTCGAGTATCACTATCTGATGTAAATACTTCTCCATCAAGTGGTAGATGAAATGGAATAGCTGAATTAAGTGTTAGGTGGTCTTTGTGTGAAGTCCATTCTCCATTTAATTCGTTACCAACAACTAATTTAGAAAACCCACTACAATCAATTACAAAATCAGTATTTATGGAATCGTTGTTTTCAAGATGGATAGTTTTAATAACATCACCATCCTTATCAAATCCAACTACGTCATCTTCTATGTGAGTTATATTACGAGTTAATCCAATATCCTTAAAATAGTTTCCAATAGTATGTGTATCGAAGTGATATGCATAATTATTATTATAGAAATCATGATTAAAGGATGAGTCATCTCCTGGCCAGTTTTCAAAAGCGATACCAATTTTTTTAGTTGCCTCTGTTTTTTTCATGAAATCAGATTCGGAAATTCCAAGTGATTTTAAGAAACTTTTAATATTTGGAGTAGTTCCTTCTCCTACACCAACAATACCGATACTTTTACTTTCTACTAAAGTTACAGATACATTATCTATTTCAGTCGAGATAAACATCGCAGATATCCACCCAGCAGTACCACCACCTATTATTGTTACGTTTTTCATATTATTAAAATAAAGACTTTTCTTCATTTAGATTTTTATTCAGACTAACCCAATTTACAAGAGAGTACCTAACTCCACTTGTTATAGGTTTTACTTGATGGAGGGTATATGACGGAAACATATATAATGTACCTAACCCAGGTTCTAATGTTATTTCGTTACCATCGATATTTAATTGTAATTCACCCTCAGTATATTCATCGTTTAATTGAATCACCGTTGAGTAAAATCTATTAGAAAACGTTGGGTTATCTACACTACTATCCTTATGCCATCCATAAAACTCACCAACACTATATTCAGTAAACTGAAATGGCTGTAATCCAGATACAGAAAATCCCTTTACTTTAACTGAATCTATTAATATAGTTTCTAATCTATTATTTAAAAAACCCAAATCATTTATAAATGCCACCGAAGATTTTCTTGATTTGAAATTAAGTGATTCCTCAGTTCCTACTTTTGCCGGAGTTAGTGTTAATGTATTTTTACACTCATTAAGTATATCGATACATTCAGACTTTGATAAAAAATTTGGTATAGTAAAATGTCGATACATATTAAAATAAAGATTTGGGTTCTGTTTTTACAACCGTGTTAAAGTTTATAACATATCTATCCAGTTTAGTTGGATAGGATGAGTGATGAAAAATAGAACCATCGAAAACAACTACCCTTCCTTTTTTAGGAGAACATGTTTTTTTGTGAGAAAATCGGTAGTATTCATTATTTTTTATATAATCCATCCAATTAAAAACATCACCATCATTTAAATCATAAAAAGAAGTATCACCATCCGTATCATTGATATAATATACAATAGAAATATGAGGTTCATATCTATCTATGTGCATTACTTTTCTATTATCAAAATTATTAGGAGTATCTGATACACGTAACCAATTTACTTTATATCTGTAATTTGTAAGAATAGTCTTATTCAAATTACTTAAAGAATTAGTCTGTATTTCGGTTATCAAACTATCAATAATATCATTATTAACGTTCTCTGGTCTTAAAACGAATTGAGGAGACTCTTCAGAGTTATTCAAATACTTTAAATTATTGCCATAGTCCCATCTAAGAGTGGATTCTTTAAAATACTTTTCTAATAAATCTTGGTTATCTTTTGATATAATATCATCAAAAACATGGATGTCATTCAACATATAATATTCTTTATATATAAATATATAGATGTTGAAATATTGTAATTATTTTTGATTAAATTCAATTACCTCAAATATTCTGGTAGAGATTTTCTTTGTTCCTTCGGTATTGGTAACAATGATTGAATTTTTAAATTTTTCCCAATCAACAGAAAAAGATTTATCCAATACTCCCCCATTTTCTTCCTTAACTAATTCGTTAAGGGCGTTGATGGTATATAAGGTATTAGATTGTTTTTTTCTATGTACCAAAATTGTATCACGTAATGGATACTCTGGTTTATATGAGGTGTCTATATTATAAGTAATGAAAAGTTCATCTAAATTTCCTTTGTTCTGAAGGACATAGATGTAATTATATACTATATGATAAGTTTCTCGTATAGTTTGTAATGTATCTCGTAACTCTTCCTTTGTTGTAAATGTACAAAGTAATTGGGTTTTCATGCGTAGTCTCCTATTCCTATTTATAATAGTTCTACTATAAATATAATTCTAAAAACCCAAAGTCTGTAAATACTATTAATATAATAATAGTGATTTTACCAAATTTATTTAATTAATTTTATAAAGAAATTTAATAATACTATTGTTTTGACTCTAAACAGTTTTGAAGGTCTTTTCCATCCTTACCTTCAACCTTTTCGCCATCACCTGCCGTTCTCCATGTATCTTGTCCAAGTTGTACTTGCTTACCTGTTTTAGAATTTACAAAATCAACAGAAGCTTCACCGGCTGTAATTTTACAGAATTTAGCTAAATGATTTATTAGACCTTCCTTACCTTCAGGAGTATTAACATCTCCATCATATCCTGTAAGAGTCTTAAAACATTCTCTATAATGTTCTGGCTTTACATTATACTGACCAATAGACATATGTACCCTACCATCTGCATCTCCACTAATAGTTCGTGTCCAATGCATCTCATCCATAAAAGTTCTAACATAAGTTTCAACATTTGGACCATTTTCTTCGGTATCTGAATTTACTCTATCCTCCGCTTCATCCTGACTCATTCCCTGGTCAACAAAATACTGTATATCTACACTCTTACTATCACTTACAATATCAGCATGAGCTTCTTTCATAGAATCACCACGTGAATCTGCTATTTTAGCAAGTTTCTGAACTGATTTATTTCCATGAAGTTCTTTAATCTCTTCCCAACTCATTGAACCACCATATAGAGGTTTACCTGTTTTTTTATCAGTTATACCTACTATATTTTTATAGATTTGGTCTCCAGATACTCCTTTATTTTCCTGTTGTTTAACTTTAGAATCTAAATCATTCCATAAAGTTCCTAATTTGATAAACATTTTACCTGCAGCCCCCTTTACGTTGCTTGCAAGACCATCTGCTCCTTTTTCACCAATGACAGCAAATGCAGCATCAAGAATTTCTGAATCGGATGCAGTTTCGGCACTCTTTCCGTAAGTATCTTCCAAGTATTTTTCAATAAGTGGATTTTTTAATACAGCTTTTTTGTATTTACCATTTACATCAAATGTTGCTCTACCATATAATGCATTTAGAGCACTTCCTGGTATTTGTTTTCTACTTTTAGTTAAAGTTAAATCCTCTCTTATAAATGACAGTTTTTCAACTGCAACTTGATTCATTTTTTTAACCTTACCACTTACTATTTCTTGAATTTTATTAAGTTTTTCAACACTTGCGTTTTCAACTTTGTTTTTAATAAAGTTTTTAGCTCTAACATTTTTAGTAGTATTTAGTTTCATATCACCCAAACTCATTTTGTTAGTGATATAATCTAGTCTAACTCTACCATTCTTGTCTAAATACATTACAGCAGTATCAGCATCACCTTCTTTACCTGTTGCTGAAGTAGCATATTCTGCAAATGCACGAAGTTCTTCTTCATAATGTTTTACAGCATCAGTATCTCCATTTTCTTTTGCATCTTTTAGTTTAGTAACTAATAATTTTGCAGTAGCAACAGTTAATTTTCCTGTAAATGTTATTGGTTTTGGGTATCCATCTGCCTGAGTTCCATAGTTCTCACCATCTTGTATATCTTTTACAATAGCAACAGTTCCAAGTGAAACTTTAGCAATACGGCTTACTTCATTAGAATCCCCTTTATATATTGACCAGTTTATTAGCTCACGTTCAAGTTCTTCTTGTATTTGGTCAAGTGTGAAGTTTGGATTTTTCAAAGCAATCTCTGATGCAAGTCCTGCTGCCTCTTCTTGAGCAGTTGTTGATGCTCCACCTTTACCAGCATTTTGTCCTGTTGATGCATCATTTCGTGAATCTTCCCTAACATCATCAAAGTCACTATCCGAAATTGGTTTATAATCTTCCTTACCTCCAATAAGATAATTTAGTATACCATCTGGTGTTTTTTCTGCAAAATCTGGGAAATTTTTGTTTTTATGTTCTTGGGCTGCTTTTTTTAAATCTTCAAATGAAATTGGTTCTACTTGAATTGTTTGACCTTTTTGATTTTTTGCTTGTATCTCATTTACAGATTCAGTTCTAATGAACTTAGGTTTTCCACTTGGAGAGTCTGAATAATAACCATTACCCAAACTATATAATGTTTTACCACTATCTGTTTTAGCAACATCACCTTGTATATCATCACTCTCAATTGGTTCTATATCACTTTTTTCTACATTTGTAGTTTTAGAGTCAGATTCACCATTAACCCTATCTACGCGTTCTTTCTCTTTCTTAGCATAATCAGAACTTGGACCAATTGTTTTTTTAACTCCCTTTTCTTTCTCCACATCTTCTGGGGAAGCTCCATCATCACCTTGTTGGTTTTGTGGAGTATCGGCAGCTGCCTTCTCACCTTCTTCACCTTGGTCTGATTTTGTTTTTTGATATTCAGCATCTGAGATAGCCTTTAAAGAACCACTATCATCTTTTTTGTACTTTTGAGCAGTACCTTTATCCTCATCACCTTTACGCACATATATTCCTGCTCCTAAGTGAGTATAATCTTTATCATCACCTTCGGTATCAGCATTATCTTCATTGGTAAGAAATTCCATGATGATTTGTTTTGCTTCATACTCTCCCCACTCGGAAAGGATTTCTGATATGATAGATTGTTGGTTCTTGTTTTTTAAATCAACAATACCAACTCTATAAGAAAGTTCGTTTAATAGTTCGTTTATAAGTTTTGTATGATTCATGTTATACTCGTATTAAAGAGGCTATTATTGATGGAGATGATGGAACTACTGTATTTCCACTATCAGCATGTAATGAAATTAATGTACTATCACCTGTCCAATATAATTCTATATAATCACCATTGTTTTGAGCAACACCCGTGATTGAAATTGTCATTAATTGTGATGAGGTTTCTTCTGAATTTTTTCTTGGAGGTAAAGTCATTCTTGTTGCGGAATTTGGGAAGTTTTCTCCATTATATTTTACCCAAAACCAAACTTCATGAACTGCATTATCAGAATTTTCTACTTTTGCAATAAACTTAAATTCATATGCTGCTGCTTCATCAAAAGTTAATTCTGAACCATTTACAACATGAATACCAGATTCTGCCCAAACAGAATCAAAGGTTGCCACTTGTGCTGCACCAGATTGGATTAGTTGTTGAGAAGAAGTTGAATAAGTAGATAAATAAGATACTTGTACAAAATCATTACCCAATTCTATATCAAAGGTAGATGAATCTCCTTTAGTAAATGTAAGTGCAGACCCGTTGAGAGAACCTGTAATCATTACATCACCATAATTTTGAGTTTGAGTAATATCAATTTGTTCTGAACCTGATACTAAACCGTCTGGTAGTAATGAACTTGATGGAGTTGGAGTACTTCTATTATTAGAATCACCCAACCATATATAACCTTCTTGTAAAGATGCAGTGAATGAACCACTTAAATCAGTTGAACCAGTCGAGATAGTGTTTCCAATCCGAAGGTAATCACCAACTTGGGTCATACTACCTGAAATGTATTGGAATGAACCAGTTTCTGCTATGAAAGAGTTTCCAGGTTCTACTAATCTCATACCACCTGAAGATATATCCAAGTTTCCGAGGTTGTTTACGATATCAACAGTTAGTTCTCCACTTTGTTGAGATTCTATATGAATTGAACCAGATTGTAGAAATAATTCTTTAAAAGGTCGTTCTATCGAACCTAATGTTACATCTGCACCGATTTGGGGTAATATATCATCAGATACTACTATACCAGATGCAGTTAGAGGAGTATCTTGGTTTCTAATAAAAGTATTAACTCCACCCAATGCTACCTTTTTAGTTTCCGAACTATTGACAACGGGCAATACATCACTTAATTCAAGTGAAGTATGTAAATTTAATTCTGTAATTCTCTTATCTGCCATGACTACTTATAAGTATATCTTATCTCCATTCTCTTGTAAAATATAATCTCCATTCTCTTGTAAAAGAAATCCACTTAAAGCTGGGATTAGTTCTTCAACCAATTCACTACCATTTCCTTTGTGGTTCTGTAAAAAGAAATTTAACAAGAAATTATAACTATATTGAGGTGGTTGTTCAGTTTGAAGTTGGTATAACTCATAATCACGCATCAATTCCTCAAGGGATTTGGTACCTTCATTAATTGTTAAATATTCTTGCCAACTTAACTGTTTCATTTAGTGTGTATGTTTCACCTCATGTTCTTCCCAACCTTTAGTTGGTTTTGCGTTTTCAAATTCAAAACATCTATAAGAACCCGTTTTATCAAATTTAATATGTTTAATCATATCAGTTGGAATATGTCCTCCTGTCGGTAAAATTTCATGTCCTTCATCAAATACCAATTCCACAGTTACCGTTAAATTAGATTCATCATCCCATTTTCTTTCTTGTTCTTCCAACAATCTCCACTCACCACGATTTAAATATTGGTCTTGTAGAGCACAATTTAGATATGAGAAAGTTAATTTTAGATTTTCTTTTGAATCTGAATAGGTTGCTGCTGGAGCAAGATGTCCTTTATCCCAAACGTTTCTGTAATAATCTTTATTATCGGAAGTATGGTATCCATCAACGGTATAAAAGTTCATTGAACCTCTATCTACATTCTTTACACGATTGGTTGAAGTGTAAACCAATTTCATGGGCTGTTCGTACACTTCATTGTACCAAACTTTAAAAACTTGATTTTCTACTATTACTTCTTCTCTTAAATTTTGCGGTTCTTGTGCAAAAATTTCTTCATTAGAACAACTTGTAAAAACTAAAGCTACAAGTATAATTTTCCATAATCTCATTATTGTATTCCTTTTTAATCGTTAGTATATAAATATTAAAGTTTTCCATAATCCGTTCCCCACTCGGCTTTGATAGGAAAGCCATAACTTTCGAGAACGGTTTTCACTTCCTTAATAATCTTTATCTCAGAATCATCAAAGGAATATAAAAACGAATCATACGTGTATAATATAGGGAGAGGTAGTCCACTATCTTTCAGTCGTTTCATAGCTTCGATATTAAACTCAGTTTCACTTGCTTGTAAAAGATAATTAAAGAACTTTAATCCATTGGGGTTCTCAATCCACCCAAGAGGAATTTTTCTTCCTTTAGGTGTTTGTAAGTATCCCCTATTGATTGATTCTTGTTGGAAGTTTTTAATGAACTTATCTACTTTGTCAAAAAACGGAATTTTTCTATCTTCATCCGATACTCCCCCATATAAGATACGGAAGGTTCTACCTTTAGATTCATCATACGAACATCCATATTGGTCTGCTAACCATTGGTGT
>Ga0255779_1004964_pt1 | contig 12566 bp, 10 predicted proteins | sample 011ome_21_FD_179977 | JGI IMG/M metagenome (GOLD analysis project Ga0255779, IMG submission 179977) | Coastal salt marsh microbial communities from the Groves Creek Marsh, Skidaway Island, Georgia - 011508AT metaG (version 2) | ecosystem: Environmental > Aquatic > Marine > Intertidal zone > Salt...
GCGGCTTATGAAAATATCTTGCCTGGTCTTGAATGCGTCGGTCCGTTAAAGGCTGCTGATACTGTGACAAATGAGACGCTAGATATTAGCCAAGGGTATCTTGAAGTACCAAACTCACCCGGTTTATCAGTCACCTTTGATGACGAGAAACTGGCTCGTTATCGGATCGATTGATTGATGACACTTTTTGTGTTGCATAAAATTTTTGCCATTTATTGTGATCAAAATTGTGGCGGGTAAGATCCATAAACGTCCACATAAATTAGATTGACCTTCCGATCAGGATTTAGAGTTAATCATGTTTAGGACTCAATTTTGTCCGTTTTGAAATAAACCGTATGATTATCGATATTAAAACTCAAGCCGTTGGCTCGCATTGCTTCAAAAATGGGCTCTAACACGCTGGTCTCGTCTTCTAAATCAGTAATGAAGGTTTGGTTCTTTTCGTCGCGTCTGACCAGAGAAAACCCAAAAGATTTTAATTTTTTGTCTTGGATGTTGACACGGCCTATCATTCCTACCCAATTTCCGTGCACTTTCCCCCGGTGGCCATTGTGGAAAACAAAACTCCCAACGCCGTAAAAAATAGGTTTTGATTTATAAATTTCTGTGGGAAGTGGCATGTGTGGGCCATGCCCCAGAATTATATCTGCGCCGGCATCAATGGCTGCGTGAGCAATTTCGCTCATATAATCAAGAACCTCCTCTTTATAGCCCCAGTGAAATGAGGCGATCAAAATATCGGTTGTCTTTTTCAGTTTGTGTATTTGTGTAACAAGATCTTCGAGATATTTACTGTCAGCCCATGTATGTATATCTGGAGGTGTGCCCGGCCGGTTTGATGCGTAACTGTCAATTTTTGGGCTATAAGCAGTATGAATTTTTACCGTAGCGACACCGGGGTGTGATGCGGACGCTTCATGATTGCTAGGCCAGTAAACAGATGTTCGCTGGATAAGCCCAACTCGAATGCCATTGATTGTTTTTAAAGCTGGTTGGCACGCTTCTTCCCAATTTGTCCCTACTCCTGAGAACGCTATCTGCTGGTCGTTTAGAACAGCAATAGTTGACCTAATTGCTTCATCACCAAAATTTGTGTTATTGGCATTACCAACCATCGTGATGTTGGCGGCTTTTAGAGCTTCAGCAGCAGCTGGCTGGGCATAGAAACCTTCGCGCTGCCCTGATCGTTCATACAAATGTCCGGTGCACAACTGATTATTTGCCTTACTTTCATCAGCAAAGAAACAGCATTCCAAATTTGAGATCACCGCATCTGCTGCCCACAATTCAGATCTTATGCGCTCAAAAACGTGTTTTGAGTTCCCCAAGCCCATGAAGTTTAGATCACCAGTCAAAATAAATTTCTGCTCATTTGACATAAGAAATCATCCTCTCCTTTTTTAAAATATTTGGCTGTCAGTTGAGCCAGTTTAGACTAATATTTTTTAATATGATTTAAATAATCTTGTGGCCAAATAGATATGAATAAGAGCATAGCAGAATTTGCATCGAAGCTATATTATCAGGATTTGCCTGATCCTGTGGTTACAATAATTAAACATAGTTTTATTGATGCCATAGCTTGCGCTCTTTTTGGCTCCACCAAAGTATGGTCTGAAATGGCTCGAGATGTTGTTGCGTCTGAGAGCCAAAATGGCACCTGTATTTTCCCCTCCTTTCCAAAGAGCGGGTTGCCACCCAGCTCAGCAGCTCTCTTGCTAGGCTCTTACTGTCATGCTTTCGAGCTGGATAACCTGCGTTTCCCAGGGGCAGGGGTGCACCCTGGTGCAGTAATTATGTGTCCATTAGTGGCCTTGGCGCGGGAATATGGTCTGTCAGGCAGGAAGTTAATTGCATCTGCAGTTGTCGGCGTAGAGGCGTTGTCTCGTCTGGGACTGGCCACAAAGCACTCGCTTGAAAATCGAGGGTTTCATGCACCTGGGGTTATTGGGCCGGTGGGTGGAGCGATCGCTTGTGCAGCAGCTTTAGGAGCAAATTCTAAGCAGATTATGAATGCTAGCGGCATAGCTGCGTCGATGTCGGCCGGATTGCTTGCGTTTGCCAAGTCAGATGGCGGTGGGATGATTAAGAGACTTCATCTTGGACGGTCCGCAGAAGCCGCCGTGAGGGCAGCGCAACTCGCCATGAGAGGATTTGAAGGACCAGATACGGCTGTGGATGGCCAATTTGGCCTGTTAGAGGCGTTTTGTCCTGAGTTCAACAAAATTGCTTTAACCGAAGAGCTGGGCTCAAGGTGGGAGTCACTTTCAATTTGTTTCAAGACATTTCCAGCTCACATAACAGCACATGCGCCATTGATGGCGACATTGGAATTGCTACAAACTTGTAAGTTATCCATTTCTGAGATTGCCAGAATAACGATTTATGCATCTAAAAAGGTAGTTTCTCATCATAATATCAAAAAGCCCCATGACATAATGCAAGCACAGTATTCGGTTCCATTCTGCCTTGCTGCTGGCCTTGTCGTAGATTTAAGTGACCCAGAAAATTTTAACTCAGACTTATTGCAAAATCCTGTTTTGCAGGCAATTTTGCAAAAAATTGAGGTCTTTGAACATGATGGACAGGCCGAGCATTCATGGCATGCGCGCGTGACGATTACCATGCAAGATGGACAATTATTTGAAAATGATGCAGCACAGTTCCGAGGGCTGCCCAACATGCCGATGAGTGACAATGACATTTCTAGGAAATTTCAGCTGCTTACGAAAAGAGTCACAGTTCCAAATCAATTGTTATCAGATTTGATGAAAATGGAGGATTTGCAAACCTTACCAGGCATGGTTTGATTATTGATTTGCTCCCATGAATTCAACAGCGCTGGAGCCAGCGATACGCCCAAAAGTTGCCCCTGACATTAGGCCAGTTCCACTGGCGTAGTTGTGATAAAAAAGACCTCCAACCATTTCCCCTGCTGCAAAAAGCCCTGGGATCAATCCACCAAAAATATTCTCCACCTGTGCTTTTGTTGTGACCTTTACTCCCCCGAAGGTAAAGGTTACGCCAGTAGTAACGTGGTAGGCATGAAAAGGAGGTGTATCTATCGGACAAGCCCAGTTTGTTTTATCAATGGTGAGGCCATGGGTGGCTTTTCCGTCTAAAATATTTGGGTTGAATTGAGCAGAACTGTCACAGGCTTCATTAAATGCTTTTATTGTTTGCAGAAACTTGCGTGGGTTCACGCCGTCCAATTTTTCGGCCAGTTCTTCCAGAGAATTTGCTTCAGCCTTAGTAGTTCGCCTGATAAAATACTCACTTCGCAGAAGAGAGGTGGATTTAGCATCAAATATTTGCCACGCCTGCATTCCAGGTTGCTTTAGGATTTCACCCCCATACTTTGCATAGGTGTGACTATGGAAATTTAGCCCCTCATCGACATATCTCTCGCCGTCTAGATTTACAATTACTCCATAGGGATAATTATGTTTCTGAAATTGATCGCCAATTGATAAGTCGCCATATGGAGGAGCGTTAACATCCCAAGCTACAGAGTGGCAGCCCGACCAGTTTCCATAAGGCATGGCTCCGGCGGCAAGTGCCATATTAAGGCCGGCACCCATATTGTATTTTGTGCCGCGAACCTTTGCTAGGTCCCATCCAGGCCCCAGGTATCTTGCTCGCATTTCTGGGTTTGACTCAAAACTTCCGCATGCAAGTATAACTGCCTTGCAGTTTAGGTCGAACGATTGCTGTTTATGAGATGCTTTTATTCCCGTAACCCTCTGGTCTTGCATCAGCAACTGATTGACAGGCGTTTCGTAAGCAATGGCAATTTCCAGTTTTTCAGCTGTTGCGTACAGCGCTTTCAATAATTCCGGGCCGCCGCCCCATATGTGGAGCGCGAGACCACCCCAAAATTTAAATTTTCCGTCAATTTTGTATGCCTGCCTGCCCAGACCAGGTTGTAGCTTAACGCCTCTTTCAGAAATCCATTTTGCGCTGGCGTGACTATTCCTGATCAATGTTTCACACAGATCCGCATCCGTTCTGTATTGAGTTAGCTCGAACATATCATCAAAATATTGATCAACGCTATAGCTTCCAAAATCGATGTTTTTTAACTCCTCTGGCGAAATGTCTGGGTAGATATCCAGGATATCGTCGACACCAGAGTAAGCAAATCGGAAAGCTCCACCGGTAAAATGTGAGTTTCCTCCTTTTTCACTCTCAGGGGCTGCCTCACAAATTAACACTTTGGCACCTTTTTCTCTTGCAGAAATAGCGGCGCACAAAGCTGCGTTACCAGCACCCACCACAATGATGTCGGGGTTATAACTTAGGATTTCGCTAAGGTCGTTCAATTGTGGCATTTTCGATAAACTCCGATAAGTGCTGGATGTCAGAAACATCTTGGAAATTTTGAAGCTTGTTTGCTAACTCAACTTCGCTGCCAGGCGCTAAAACCCCAACGCAACAATCATAGAACTTATTTATTAGTGCGTTTTCTGGTAACGGGTGGTCCTTATCACGACCTACAGGCGCGTCTACAAATTTTTTTAAATTCCTCCCATCTTTTGTTGTGATAGTCAATTCGGCGTAGTAAACATTCGTTTCATTTGGTTTCGATTTTGGGTGAGGCTCTGCTCTGATATTGGTGGCCAGAAATTGTTGTATTTCCGGTTCATTAACTGCATTATCTGAAAAATCAGACAAGGAAATCTTTCCATTTTGTAATGCGCGACTGACCACGTATTGCACGGAAAACTTGCCATCAAAACCTGTTTTTACCTTTGGTCGATCAGTATGTTTAAGTCGACGTGGGTGCGTCCACGAGAGCACTGACTGGATATCGCTCAATTGCAAATCATGTTCTCTTTTGAGCGCGATCGCAGCATCAACAGCGGGGTGGGTGCTGCCACAGCAGGGGTGGAGCTTGACCGCAATTCCAGGTTCAACAATTTCGAAGGGGTTGCCCCAAGCTTCGAGCAAACGGTCGGGGTCATAATTACCTCGCCCATTGTACACCTCAAAAAATCCCTGCTGCCCCTCCAGTGCAACGGAGCCGGCTGTCAAGCCTGCGTCTGCCATTCGAACAGCAAGCAGGCCATTTCTTGTGCAATGGCCGACGTGGTATGGTTTGGTATATGTGCCAAAGTTAGCTTTTATACCGGAAGCCATGGAAGCTGCGACTGCAATTGCGGTCGCAGTTTTTTCAACGTTTAAGTTCTGCAATCGAGCGTTTGCTGCTACAGCACCAAAAATTCCGAGGGTGGTGGTGGGGTGCCACCCTTTTTCATAATGGTGGAAATTTAACACTTTCGCCATTGCACAAATAGTCTCGACGCCTACTGTATAGGCCTCAATAACATCCTGCCCATTAGCGTGCATGCTTTCGCTGTTTGCGAGAAGACCAGCTAAAATTGGCACGGTAGGATGACCGCCCATGGTGTTGTTACAGTCATCAAAATCGAGCGCATGCGACGACGTGCCATTTATCATGGCGGCATTGAGCATGCTTACCTTGAGTTTTTTTCCATAGATAAGGGCGCCATCTGCAGTGTTCTTCGCTTCAAGCGCTTTAATGACAGATTGTGTTGCCTCGCTTCTTGATCCAATGAGGGTAACGCCAATTGTGTCCAGCAGAGCGGAATTTGCTGATTCAATGATCCTTTGATCTGCAATGTCTACCTTAGAATTTACAATACGGTCAGCTAGAATGTAGGATAAAGACAATAAAAAATTCCTTATTCATTGCGCAGGGTTTTCTATTTATGGTCTTATTGAGTGGCATTTTCAATTGAACCTAATATTAACAATTTTTTCAATGGATAAATGAAACGGAGGATGTAATGGGTCACGCTGGAGGTATCGGAAACCCCTACTCGATGGGTATTGCAAATTTTGTTTCCAGCTTCGATCTCTTGAGTGTTCCGGATAATGTCAAACATAGAGCAAAACTCTTGTTTTTAGACAGTATTGGTTGCGGCCTTTATGGAGCGCGACTGGAGTGGACAAGGAAGTTGATTGCAGCCATCACAAAAGTTGATCAGACCAAAAGCTGTTCATTATTAGCTGGTCTGGAGAAGATGGGGCCACTGCACGCAGCTCTTGTAAATGGGACGCAAATCCAGGGATTTGAATTAGATGATGTTCATCGAAAGGGTGTGCTGCATGTTGGCGCTGTTACCTTGCCGCCACTTTTTGCGTTGGCAGAACTGAATTCTGAGATCACTGGCAATGATTTTTTGCGAGCGGCTATCGCGGGTTATGAGATAGGGCCTAGAGTTGGCTTGTGTATGGGGCAAGAACATATTGGCCAAGGTTGGCATTCCGGCGCGACAGTTGGTGTTTTTTCTGCAGTTGCTGGCGCTTCGAATCTATTGAAATTGACAGCCGAGGAAACATTGCATGCAATCGGAATAGCTGGAACCCAATCGTCTGGTTTGATGGCAGCTCAATTTGGTGCAATGGTCAAGCGTATGCATGCTGGTAAATCTGCTCACAGTGGCTTGCTTGCGGCGTTGCTTGCAAAAGAGGGCTTTACAGGTATCGTGGATGTCTTTGAGGCGCCATATGGCGGATTTTGTTCAACATTTTCTAGATCGGAGGATCGTTTCGATCTTGAACAATTAGTTGCAGGTCTTGGGGAAGAGTACCAACTAATGAATATCGCGTTGAAGTTCTATTCTTGTGTTGGCTCGAATCATACGACCCTAGATGCTATAAAAGACATACAGAAACGGCGCCCGTTTTCTATCGGTGACTTCAAAGAAATACGAGTTTTTGGTTCGCGAGTAACAGTCGATCATGTTGGTTGGGACTATCGACCAGAGGGTCTTACGTCTGCTCAATTAAACTTACCTTTTTGCGTTGCAACACTACTTTTGGAGGGTGATGTTTTCGTGGACCAGTTCACTTCAGATTGTGTGGGCAATCAGGCTAGAATTGAGCTGTCTCGGAAAATTAAGGTGATCCACGACCCAAACATTACGAAAAGAGGTTCTGGATATCGGCATATGGTCAGGGTCGAAGTTGTGTTTGAAAATGGTGATCTTGAGAGTGAAACACGGGAGTACCCACGAGGTAGTGAATACGACTTTGCAAGTGACGAGGAAATCATAAGTAAATTTAGAACATTGGCGAAAAGCTCGATTAGTGACACGTCAGCAAAGAATATAGTCGACATGGTAATGAATATCGAGGAGCTGGGATCTGCCGATCTGTTGTTGGCAGAGATGTCGGGGTAACGGTTCGTGGCTCTCGAATTCAAGTCATTACTGAAGTTGCTTTGTGAGAGAAAAATCACAATTTTTCCAGGTGTCTATGATGGTTACAGTGCGCGGCTTGTTTCTGTAAGTGGATTTGAAACAGCAACAATTTCGGGCGCTGGCTTGTCAGAGTCCCGTCTCGGATGGGCAGACCGAGGTATATTAACCTTCAAAGATAACCTAAACGCTTGTGCAGAGATCGCGTCATGTTGTGATCTTAAATTAGTGGCTGATGCAGACACTGGGTACGGAAACGCGGTAAATGTTCATTTTACTGTGAAGGCTTTCGAAAGAGCAGGTGTCCATTGTCTTTCCATTGAGGACCAAGTTTTTCCAAAAAGATGTGGGCACATGTCTGGCAAAAGGCTGATTTCTTTGTCAGAGGCGAAAGATAAAATAAAAGCAGCTGTTGATGCCAGAACATCAGATGAATTTCTAATTCGCGCTCGTACTGATGCCGCAAATATTGATGGTGTAAATGCGGCTGTTGATCGTTTGGGGGAGTATATTGAATGCGGTGCGGATTGTGTTTTTGCTGACGCTCTCCATGATATAGAAGATATTAAGACTATCGCGAGTGCTTCTGCAAAGCCGTTGTTTGTTAACATGGGGTTTGGCCTTCGTAAGCGCTCCACAACCCCCTTAATCAGTCCAATTGAACTTGAGTCGATAGGGGTTAAGGCAGTTTCATATCCTCGTCTTCTTACCTCAGCAGCAGTGAGGGGAATGCGTCTAGCAATTGATGCTTTCAATAGTGATGTCCTTGGCAAGGGGCTCACGGTGGACCGGCCCGATCTCGCCGTTGATTTTGATGAGTTGAATGAGCTAGTTGGACTGGATTTTCTCTCCTCTCTCGAAGAGCGTTTTGTCAAAGATTAATGAAAAGAAAAGGTTTAGAGTCGTGTCTGATCCGATTTTGATTGAGGAAAAATTATTCGACTATATTTTTGCAGCACCTCATCAAGAGTTACCTGAAAAAATTGAGTCTAAAACTAGGCTGCATCTATTGGACACATTAGTTGCAATAATTTCCGGCACGACCCTTTTACCGGGAAAGGTTGCAACTAATTTTGTTGGATCCATACCGTCTAAACCTGCGTGCACTCTAATTGGCACCTCAAAAAAGGTGGGTGTCTTCGAAGCTGCTTTGGTCAATGGGATGATCGCACACGCGGATGAGACAGATGACAGTCATCTGGCAGGGCGGTTCCACCCGGGGTGCGCTATAGTTCCCGCAGCTATTGCTGCTGCAGAAACCACTAATGCGAGCTCTGAGGTTTTGCTGCGGGCTATAGCTTTGGGTTATGAGATTGGGGCGCGATGTAATATGGCGCTGGGTGTCCGCGACCCCAGCAAGGCTAAGTTTTCTACGCATTGCTTTGGCGGTTTGTTTGGAGCTGCAGCGGCATCATCTGCTTGCTTGGCCCTTGAACGTAAAGAAATCAATAGCCTGATGTCATTTACCGTCCAGCAAGCGTCAGGTTTGCCGTATTGGAACAGAGATCCTGATCACATTGAAAAGGCTTTTGTTTTTGGAGGAAAAGGAGCGCGGGACGGCTTATACTCGGCTTTCTTTGCCAAGTCGAAAATGACTTCACCACCTAATCCTTTCACGGGGAAACGAGGTTTGTTTGCTTGTTTCGCTGAAGATCCCGAGCCGGAAAAGTTGACAGACCGATTAGGCGATGTTTTTGAAATTGACAATGCATCAATTAAGAAGTGGTGTGTTGGATCTCCGATGCAATCTGTTTTGGACGCTCTGGAAACCATTGCATCTCAGCAAAGCTTTGATCCTGATTTTATTGAAAAGATCAGTTTAACCATGCCGTCAGACCGTATACACATTGTTGATAACGCGTCTATGCCAACTGTTTGTCTTCAGCATTTAGTGGCGTTGATGATTTTTACAGGTGACTGTAAGTTTGCGGATGCGCATGATGAGTCTCTGATGACTAATCCTGGAATTTTGAAAATTCGGGAGAAAATTGAGGTCATAAAATCTGATGCTCTCGCCAGAGCAAAGCCAGCGCGGCAATCCATTGTAAATATCAAGCTCTCGAATGGTGATGAATTGAGCCATCATGCAAAAGTTGTGCATGGAACCCCGCAAAGGCCGATGAATAGGGAAGATGTGGCCAAGAAAACTACTTCTATTCTCAGTTCAGTCTCGAATAAGGATTTCTCTCAGTTATTAGATATTTGTCTGGAGCAGAAAAAGTTTAGCATAGCGGAGTTGCTGAAAAGCTGTGAGATAGCACATTGATCAATATTGAGTTTGGTATCCCTAGTGCTTTCCTGATCACAGTTCGGTGTAAATTTTAGAAAGAAATAACAATGACACTTGAATTGTTGATCATACCAGTCGCAGCATTTGTGGCTGCGGTTATAAGTGGTTTGGGTGGCTTTGGTGGGGCATTAATTTTGGTCATAATCCTCACTCCTATTGTCGGTGTAAAGGCTGTGATACCTCTAATTTCGGTATTCGCAACGTGCAATAATTTGAGCCGCGTTTTTATTTATCGGAAATCGATTGTATGGAAAACTGCAGCTCAATTCACGGCAGCGTCAATACCCGGAGTCTATTTTGGCGCAAAGATTTTGGATTGGTTGCCAGAGAGAGCGTTGCTCTTCGTGCTTGGATTGACATTGTTGGGCGCAATTCCTTTGGGCCGCTATTTGAAAAAAAGTGAGTTCACCTCCGGAGTGAAAACAATTGTTGCTTTTGGAGCTGTGTTTGGTCTTGTTAGTGGTGCAACCGCAGGAACAGGAATGTTTGTCATAGCTGGCCTCAATAGTGCTGGCTTGCGTGGCCCTGTTCTTTTGGGGACTGATGCTGTTATAGGTTTTTTCAATGGAACTATGCGAGCGAGCGTTTATTCAGCACTTGGGTTGTTAACCCCACAGATGATTATATCTGGTCTAATGATGGGCGCTCTTACGGTTCCCGGAAACTGGGTAGCTAGCAAGATCGTAAGTAGAATGGGTGATAATATCCATGCAAAATTGATCGAGGCACTTATTGCGATTGGTGGTATTTGGTTTTTGGGTAAGGCGCTTCTTTCTGCGTAAGCTTGCGAGCCGCTGTACGGTCAGGTGGATCGCGTCATAGGGGGGGGTCAATGCGGGTCGGTCTTGTAGGTAAAAGAGCTTTAGTAACCGGTGCTAGTCAAGGTATTGGTCGAGGAATTGTTGAAGTTTTTGCGCGATTAGGTGTGCGATGCGTTACTGCCGCGAGGCGCAAAGATATCTTAGAAGAACACGCGCAAGAATTAATCGCGACTGGTGGCGTTGCACCGGTTCCAATTGAGGTCGACCTTTTTGAGGATAACGCGGCATCTTATCTGTTTGAACATGCAGAAAACGCTTTGGGAGGAGTCGATATTTTAGTGAATGCTGCTGGGCGCAGTAAAGCTCCTGATGCACCGCGACAGACACCTTTTAATCATCCGAGTGAATTATGGGAAAAAGAGTTGCACCTCAATTATGTTGTTTTGAGAGAGTTAACTTTTATGGTCTTGCCATCTATGCAGGAAAGAAAATATGGCCGTATAATTAATGTGACAGGTAAATCAGAGCCTGAAAAGCTAAGCACAGCCAACCCGCCAAAAGCAGCTGTTCACGCGTGGGCCAAAGGTTTGTCGAGGTTAATAGCTATGGACGGAGTGACGATTAATCAGATTTCGCCGGGTAAAATTGTCAGTGAACAGATGCTTGCAAATTATTCTGCCCAAGAATTAGAGGCCTATGGCAAGAAAGATATACCGCTTGGAAGGTTAGGTGCTCCGGAGGAGTTAGGTTATCTAGCTGCATTTTTGGCTTCACCTGAGGCTGGGTACATCACAGGGGCTGTGATACCAGTGGATGGAGGCATGAAACGATATGCCTTTTAGAGACGGGTTTGGAGAGACATGGGGCCTAAAGGGTAAAGTTGCTTCAGTGTTTGGAAATAATGACCTCGCTCGCAGCGTGTCTGACGCGTTGAGAAAGGAGAGCGTTAAAGTCGTCGATGAGTGTAACCCTCGGACGTCAATTCTGATTACAATACCATCTGATATGAACCAAACAAAAACTGACAGCTTAGACATTTCTCCGAGTTGCTGGTCGGCGAGGATGAGAGATTTGTTTGAAAGTCCTCGTCAAATTACACAGCAGCATTTGTCATCTATTAAGGGTAGAAAAAATGGGCGAATTATTCATTTAATTGGCTCTTTCGAACCTAGCAAATTCTCTGTTGATTATGCAGCTTGGGGAGCAACCGCTGCTTGGGCTAAAAGTATAACAAGGGCTTTGGATGGCTGTGATACAACCGTTAATTTAATACAATCAGGAGTTTCTTTTGATGACCCGTTAATGGAGAAAGTGCCGATGGGCAGGGGCTGCCGTGTGACCGATATCACTAACCTGGTCTTGTTTCTTTGTTCGGATTATTCGAGCTACATAAACGGAGCGACTATTCCTGTCGATGGAGGGCTGTCACGGTTCCGGCGATAATATTGGCTCCACAATTTTAACTATTTTAGGTCTACTGTAATTTTTAATTAGGTCATATAAAAACATATGAATAATCATAAGTTTAAAGACTCAAAATACTTCTATTAGTGCATCGATACAAACTGAGTGACGCAACTTTTGGAACGACGGTGAGAACGATGTGCAAGCTGTGTTGCATGGGTTCCAACTGGCAAACGGTCTTTGCCAATGTTGCTTGGCTCGGCAAATCGTTCACGAATGAGATCAGATATTTTTCGTGTTTCTTTTTCTGCCACCTCGACTATCCTTCTTTTGGTTTTAGTCTATATCTATAATTTAATTTACAGGCCTGCTGACAATGCTGAAAGAATTGCTACAAGTCCAATTTTGCGAACTGTGCAGCCACACGAATATGGTTAGCGTACCATTAGGTCTTACCAACGAATACAAGATCTTTAAATCTACTGTAATGACGTGGGGGATAAATATATGCGGCTGACGCTTGCAACATGGGATCATGACAGATGTATGCCACTGCATGAGGGGCGGGTTTCCATCCCCGGAGTAGAATTTGAAAGTCACATTTTGCCGACTGGCAAACTCTTTCCGATCGCTGTTCAAGAGGCGCGTTTCGACATCACGGAGCTATCGATCTCAAGCTATATTTTGCAAGTATCGCGCGGCGAGAGTGCTTACACCGCAATACCGGCTTTTGTTAGCCGATCGTTCCGTCACAATGGATTTTATGCGCGCGCTGGAAGTGGTGTTGAAACACTTGCAGATTTGGCGGGGAAACGCATTGGTGTGCCAGAGTACCAAATGACTGCTGCGTTATGGATGCGTGGCCTGCTATCTGATCAATAC
>Ga0255779_1004965_pt1 | contig 12562 bp, 9 predicted proteins | sample 011ome_21_FD_179977 | JGI IMG/M metagenome (GOLD analysis project Ga0255779, IMG submission 179977) | Coastal salt marsh microbial communities from the Groves Creek Marsh, Skidaway Island, Georgia - 011508AT metaG (version 2) | ecosystem: Environmental > Aquatic > Marine > Intertidal zone > Salt...
TGGCGGTTTCGTGTAAGTACTTCAAACAGTCCAAGTGGGGGCCGTACGAGGCTGCACGCTCACACGCCAACGTGTCATATTTATCATACTTACGCTCAACAAGGTATTCGAGTATGTGGAGCTGACCATTTCCAGCCGCCCAAACGGCAGTATACTCATCCCAAGGCACTTTCGCTTCTTCGTGTAAGTATTTGAGGCACTCGAGATGACCGAATTGGGCAGCAATTCCACACGCCATCTCATCCATAGGACACTCATTTGCAACGCAATACTTTAACATTTCCAGATTACCGTGCTCTGCGACCGCATTAATCGTCTCTCCATGCCACTCACACTCTTTCTCCTCTCGCACCCACTTGAGCAACTCGAGTTTATTCGTGCCAGCAACTTTCCAGCAGAAAGTTGTTTCGTCTTTGCGCCAGTGTCTCGGCCACAACCATTCACGCTCCCACGCAAACTCCAAAGTCGATATCGACGACATCTCTTCAACTTTAAACTTCTCTTTCAAATTACCCGCGCGAGACGATCTCTTAATCAACTTTCTCGTCTCCGTATTCACTCCATACAAGAATTTCACATCCGTTCGATTCAATCTCGGAAGAACGTGCTTCTCCACGATGTCTCTGCACTCGCCGCCGTCCAACAAAGCGTCCCTGAACAATCGCCACAGCATCATCGGTTTCCTCTCGATATCGACCGCGACCTTCTCGAGCTTTCGGATCTGTTTTCTCGCGTTTTTTAGCCGCTCGTTTTCTTCGTCTGTCCTGTGTCACACCGTTCGGAATTGTGCATCATCGTCTTTTGATGAAAAGCGCGGGTTCTTGATCTCTCTCTCTTCCCTATCGTTCGCCTTTTCTGCGCTCTTTTCGTCGTCGCTTTAGATGCGAGACATCATCTCTCTTCAACTGTTCTTTTTTAAGTTGTTTATGTTGCGCGTAAAAGCGTGTCTCTTTCACTCTCTCGAATTAATGAGGAGCATGAGCTCTTTTGATGTCTCGTTCAATTCCCCAAAAGTTCGATTCTATATTCCGCACAACAACAAAAACAACAAAAACGCCTCGAGTTGAGGACGAGGAGCGCGTGAAAGTGGAGCGCTGCTCTGTAAACGAGAGGTGCGCGCGAGTATTCACACAGATATAAGTAAAAAAATGCCGAACCCGTTCGTGGTTTTAGCCACGGCTGGGTACGACCACACCATTCGATTTTGGGAAGCCACGCGAGGGGTGTGTTACCGGACGTTGCAACACCAAGACTCGCAAGTGAACAAACTGGAAATATCACCGGATAAGCAGATATTAGCCGCGGCTGGGAACCCGACGATTAAGATATTTGAAGTGAACGCGTCGAATCCGTCGCCGATATTAACGCACGAAGGACACCAAGGGAACGTGACTGCGATTGGGTTCGAAAGAGACGGGAGATGGATGTATTCCGGGTCGGACGACGGGACGGTGAAGTTATGGGACGCGAGGCAAGGATCGAGACACACGAGGGAGTACGAGTCGAGAGCGGCAGTGACGACGGTCGCGTTGCACCCGAACGGCGCGGAGTTGTTATCTGGAGACGCGAATGGGAATATTCGCGTGTGGGATTTGACGATGAACGCGTGTTCGTGCGAGTTAGTTCCAGAGGTTGGAGTAGCGGTGAGAAGCGTCAGCGTGGCGTCGGATGGGAGTTTAGTCGTCGCAGGAAACTCTACTGGGACGTGTTACGTGTGGCGGTTGCAAAAGGATGCAAAGACGACGGCGCATTTCGAACCGTTGCACAAGTTGAGAGCGCACCCGGACGAGTACGTGTTGAAGTGTTTGATTTCGCCAGACGTGAGGAGTTTAGCGACGACGAGTAGCGATAAGACGGTAAAATTATGGAATTTAGACGGGTTAGGATTAGAACGGACTTTGAAAGGGCACTCGAGGTGGGTGTGGGACTGCGTATTCAGCGTCGACGCGGCGTATTTAGTCACCGCCAGTAGCGACGGAAGCGCTCGACTTTGGGATTGCAGCAGCGGCGAAGCTATTCGCGTGTATAACGGACACCACAAAGCCGTGGTGTGTTGCGCGCTGAACGACTCCGCCGTGGATGCCGCCACCGGGTGAGAGTAGGAATGCACGCGTATATAAGTCGAATTGTAAATAATACTAATAATAATACTGTTGTACCACCATAAAAGCAAACTCGCGCGCTCTTGCATTTCGTTTTACAATTGCCCTTCTTTCGGGTGGGGGCGACATAAAAAATTGCCACGAGAGCAAACACTCGCGAAAACAGAAGCACCCATCGGGTCCGTCGAGCGCGAGTGCCGCGAAAGAGAGACGCGAGGACTAAAAACGAAGCGCGATTTTGAAGGCGCTTCTTCTCGAGCTTAAGCGAAGCCGAGGGAGAGAGAGAGAGAGAGAGAGAGACAACCGCCCCGCAGAATTCAAAACAATCGATACTTTTAAAAATGGCAAAGTCTTTCGGATGTTCCAAGTGCCGATATAGCAGAAACGGGTGCCAAAAGTGCCGAAATCCAGACGCGCAGTTTCAGCCGAAAGAGCTGACGAAAGAGGAAGAGGCGAAACGGATCGCGAGTTTAACCTCGTACGAGTTAGAGAGAGAGGTAGGGAACCAACGCGAGACATTTTTGACTCGAGTGACTGACACCTGACTTTCTCTTCTTCAATACTACTATTAAAATAAACAAACACTTCATTCACACTACAGGAAAACATCAAACGAAACAAGTTACGATTGGCGGCTTTAGATTTACCGAAACCAGTCGTCGCGAGCGCATCCAAAACGACATCGAATGCGCCAAAGAAGAGAAAACCAAAGGAACAGTTGGAACCGACGCGACGATCGGCGCGGGAGAAGTCGCAAAACGTAAACTACAACTTTGACGCCTACGATAAGGTGTTAAAAGCGGCGGAGAGAGCGTTTGAAGGGAAGAGCTCGTCGATGGGATACATAGATCCAAACTTAGACGAGAATTTGATGTCGTGCGAGGAATATTGCGAGAGCAAAGGGTTGAAGAATGGGTTAAAGATTGAGAGAGATTTTGAAGGGTGGGTGGAAGAGAAGACGTGCAAGGAGTTGAATTTTGCGCCGACGCAAGAGGAGCACTGGCAGAGGATGGGAGTGAGTGGCCCTAGAGAAGCGGTAGGAAGGATGGGGAAAGCGGCAAACGCGAAAGAGCATTCGAGGAAGTGTTTGCACACGAATCCGAACATGTATTTTTATCGACACTGCAAACCGGGGGAAGAGCCGAAGTGGGGACCTTGGGAGGAAGACGAGATTCAGTTGTTCTTGGAGACGGCGATAAAACACGGAGCAGGGGATAATTGGGGGTTATTTTCCTCGTACATTCCAGGGAGAGTTGGGTACTCGTGTAATCAAGCCTATCGTAGCATTATGTTGCCGAGAGGATTGATTTTAGACGACCATTATTTGATGACCGAAAGCGGCAAAACAATCATTAGGAAGAAAAGAACGGGATTGAAGAAATACACGTGTTGAAACAGTTCGTAGCACGTACAAATTCAGATGTAAAACTTATTCTAATCGTAGATTCGTAGCACTGTTACTACCTACACACGGGCACGATGTCGTTATGAACACGCGCACGATGTATGGGCGCTTCTTTCTCTTTGCATTTCTTTCTCTTTGATACTTTTATGACTAAGATATTAGCGACCTCTCGACAGAATCAAGGGTGCTCTTGTAGTAGCCTCTCGGCAGAGCCGAAGGTTTTCTTGACGTTCGAGCGATATAGAATTTGTAGTACTTCGCCACTCTGTTCTTCCTGAACGGTTTGGCACAGACTAACAAACACTCAAAACGTTGTTTTGCAGTCGCGCGTTAATATTGCGCTCTTCCAGCGATGGAGATATCAACGCGCTCGCAACTCTTACTTTCTCTCATCTCTTCAAAATCTCTTCTTTATGACTACACTCTCAAAATCGAAACTCTTTCGTACAGTAAACTCGAATCAGATGGTATCGTTCGACGACGCCTCGTTCTTCTTTTTTTTGTTCAACTGGGTATTTTTACTAAACCCGGCTCGGATCAGACTTGGCTCGCTCCGCTGTTGTCACGGAATAATAAAAAACGTATTCCGCGATACAAAGAGGTACTGTTTCTTTTACATCAATTCAAGTTGATGATTGTACAACAAAGAAACAGTATCAGCGCAATTTCCTCCGCGTCTCACTCAATCTTTCATTCTCGTTTACTTTCCTATTTCCTTCCTTCCTAAGAATACAATCCTCTCTCTAATTTTCCTTCTCTCCTCTTCCTCCTCCTCTTCTTCCTTCTTCTATATCTTTTATACAAACAATTTTCTAAATAACACTTTCTATAAACACGGATGATGGTGATGAATGTTGCAAAATTGTTATCGACAATACTTTGCCGGATCGATGTTCTGCGGGATTTGTTGAATCTCCGTCCCTAACTCTTGCTCAATTCTGAACAAGTTGAAGCGATCTTCGTATGTCACCAGGTTCACGGCGATACCCAAGTGACCGAATCGCCCGGATCTACCGACTCTGTGCAAATACGTCTCGCCAGATTTCGGAAAATCAAAGTTGATGACGACGTTCACGGATTGAATGTCGATACCTCGCGTGAACAAATCCGAGGAGACCAAGTTTCTGCACGATCCGGCTCTGAAATCGTGGAAGACTTTGTTCCGGTCGCCTTGTTGCATTTTCGCGTGGATGTAAAAGCACGAATAGCCAAGCTCGGTAATTTTCCTCGCGAGCAGTTCAACTCTGTTCACAGAGTTGCAAAAAATCATCGACTGATTGATTTGTAACTTCGAAAACAACGTGTTCAAGCAGTGCACTTTCTGTCTCTCTTCCACAAAGGCGTAGTATTGCGTGATACCTTTCAAGGTCAACTCTTCCATCAAGTTAATGACGTAAGGCTTTCTGAGCCACTTGTCTTTGAACGATTTGACTGTAACCGGAAACGTCGCCGAGTACAACAAAATTTGTCGGTTCTTCGCGCAGAAATCAATAACTTGCGCGATGACTGGTTCAAACTCCGGCGCCAACAACTTATCGGCTTCATCCATGGCCAACATCGTGACGTTGGATAACTTCGCGACGCCTTTCCCGGCCAAATCGACCAAACGACCCGGCGTCGCCACGACGACGTGCACCGTTTGGTGCAAACGCATAATGTCGTCCTTCAAAGAGGTACCACCCGTCGTCACCATGACTTGCGTCCCCAAGTGCTTCCCGAGTTCTTTGCACACCTGCGCGGTTTGCAACGCCAATTCTCTCGTAGGGACCAAAATAACCGCTTGGATGATATTCTTCGTAGCATCCGTCTTTTCCAAAATTGGAATCGTAAACGCCGCGGTTTTACCCGTCCCGTTCTTCGCTCTCGCTAAAATATCTCTCCCAGTTAACGCGATCGGAATCGACTCTTCTTGAATCGGCGAAGGTCTTTCGAAGCCTTTCTCGAAAATGCCCATCAAAAGTTCTCTCTTCAAGAAATAATCCTCGAATTCGTTTCCTTTTGTCGCGGTCACATCTTCGGTTTGGTATCGCTCGTCGCGCGCTGGAGCTTTGATCTGGTCTTTCCAGTTATCTGGCGCTTGCGTTGGGACCAAGTTTGGACTGTGTTTCGATGATGATGAAAAGAGTTCTTCGGTTAGTTTTTTGTGTAATTGTCAAACGTCTCGAAGAGGAAGAGACGCGATGATATTAAGCGGAAGAGAAAGAGAGAATTATAACGAGAATCCGAAAACGCAAAACGCAAACCTCTCGCGACCGAGAGAACGTCTCTGAAACGAAAGAAACCCGCGAACGAAAAATATGTGCACTCACTCGTACGCGTTGTGCGCCGGGTACGACGCTTGCTGAGGCGGTTGTTGGCCACCAAAGTTCATTGTTTTCTCTTCTTAATTTTTTTGTGCGTTCCAAGAAGATTTTGTTTCTCTCTCGTTTCGCGCGAATTGACTTTGCCTCTCCTCAACTCCAAAAGCGGGAAAACAAAAGCGCTCTCTCTCTCTCTCTCTTTGCACTCAAAGAAATCGAGAACGAACGATCTCTTTGCGCGTGAATTTGGTGCGAGAACGCGTGAAATGTGTTCGCGTCTTCTTTCGCAAAGGGTAACGTGTTGTTCTTGTTGTTGGTAATGTTGTGCGGGCAATTATATCTGATTGATCGAGAGAGAGAGAAAAAAATCTCTTCTTTCTTTCTGCTTTGGCAGCCACTTTTTTCTCTCCTCGTTTTTTACGAAATAACGAACTCTTATTGTGTTTTGTTGTTGTTGTTGTTTCAGAGCAGCAGATGTGTATATAAAAGAAAAATGGAGGAAGGAAAAGCAAAGAAGAAACGAGAACGAACGACTGGAGGAGAAGAGGAAGAAGAAGAAGAAGAAGGAGAAATTTTCCAACGAGACGACGCGATGAAGAAGAGGAAGAAGAAAACGAGGAAAAGCGATGATGATTTTGATGATGATGATGCTAATGCTGCCGCGTATTCCGATATATACGGCCCGAACGCCTCGGCAACGTTTCACTTCTTGGAGGAACACCGGCACCGGGTCCACTTACAAAAACTCTCCGATATTCTCGCATCCGTCGCGTGTCAATCGAGCGGGATAAATTGCGACTACGGGAGATTTACGAACAAACCACTGGTGAAGAAAATAGCCGTCGTGCTCGCGCCCGGGTTGGAACATAAGATGTACGTGGACACGTTCGGCGCGTTGCACTGCAAAAACATGAAGAGGATATTTAGGAATAGGATTGAGGGAGGTAAAGGAGGGAGTCAGTGCGTGGCGACGAAGAGTATGAATCCTACGGCGAAAGGCGCGACGCACGCGCGGTCGATTTTGTACAACGGCGGATGGGCGTCTGGAGCGGAGACGAAGAAGAAGAGGGAGGCGAAGTATAAGAACGACGAGGCCGCGCAGGCTTATAGGTTGGCAAAAGAGCAAGCGAAAGCAGCAGTCAAAGATGAAGGAGAAGCAGAAGAAGGTGATGATGATATCAATGGTGCTTTGAAGAAGACGGCAAAAAATGGAGGAAAGAACAACAAAACGAGTACGACGACGACGAATAACGAACGAGTAACGACGGAGACGAAATTGTTGCAATTTTTACGAGACGCGCCGAGGAAGCTCTCGGTAAAAAGCGCAACATTGACGGCGGAAGATATGGCGGATATGAGATACCCTTTACCGACGTTGATAAAGAAGAAAGAAAAAGCAGAAGTAAAAGAAGTGCTGAAACTTCCAGAGGGAGGATTCGTGTGCACGCAACCTGCCGGCATGGGCGTCGCCAACGCCGAGTACCCGGAGATTGTCGCCATGGATTGTGAAATGGTCACTATTGAAACCGGTTTAGCTTTGGCGCGATGCTCCGTCGTCGACGATTGTGGCACAGTCATCTACGACAAACTCGTCTTACCGCCGACGCCAATCGTGAATTACAACACTGAATTTTCCGGCATCACGAAAGAGCAAATGCGAAACGTGACGACGACGTTAGAGGACGTGCAAAAAGAGTTGTTAGAGCTCATCCCGAGCGAATGTGTTATTGCGGGACACTCTTTAGAAAACGATTTAATGATGCTTAAAATGTGTCACCCGAACGTGGTGGATACGGTGCAAATGTACCCGCACAAACGAGGCGCGCCGTTTCGTAACGCTCTCCGATTTCTCACCGAAAGATATCTGAGGCGAAAGATACAACACGAAGGCACGCACGACTCTGTAACCGATGCCCGAGCGACGCTCGAGTTGGTTTACTTGAAACTCATTCGAGGCGAAACGTTCGGCAACGACATCAGCGAGAATTTCGAAGACAGCGAGTCTTTATTCGATCACATCGCCAAGGAAAATAAAACGCGAGGAGGAGGCTTGGAGAATGAATGCGAGGTGCTCGTTTTTGAAACGATTACGAATAGTAATAACGAGACGATTGGAGTTTCTGGAGCAACAGAAACGTACAAGTGCGTTTCTGATGATGACGTGACGATGAAAATGCAAATGTCCATGCGCGAGGCGCCCGAGGACATGTCTTTACTCTGTTTCGGCTATTTGAGAGAATTGGAGGATGTTTTAGAGAAGCACGCTTTGAAGGAGAAGAAGAAGAAAAATAAAAAAGCCAAAGGAGGAGACGACGACGACGACGATTCTACCGCGAGAAAAGAACACTTTATCGAACGCATCGAGGCCACGCAAAATCTCGACTCGCGCGTCGCTAAAATTTGGGATGAACTTCCGGCAAACTCTTTACTTCTCGTCGCCACTGCCGTCGGCGACTCCGCCACGTTGCGGTACAAACAGGAAGAAAAATGGTCGAGAAACCGTAAGTTCTCCGAGACCGAGGAAGTAGAGAGGAAAAAACAAGGTTTACAAAACTGGACGGACGAGGAACAAGAGGCGTTGAATAAGAGATGGGACGCCACGCAGTTTGGCGTCGCGTTGTGCGCCATTAAGCCGGTACTGGAAGAGGGAGAGGAGAAACGACCACTCGTCCCCGCGGCGGCTTGGACGAACTCGCAGAAAGAGAGAGTATGAATAGAACGCACTATTTACTACTAGCTAATAATACTAATGTACAACACAACCTAAACTAGAACCTATATATATCTACCGCTCCGAGATATCATCGCCTTCGAGCTCATATCACAAGTATCCAATACCTACGCATCGTAAACACTTGCTCATCTTCGTCCCCGAACACGTCGGGCACAGGCACACCCGCTCCATCTCCGCCTCTCGTATCGGTTGCCACTCCAAAGCGCCTCTCCCTTTGCACGTCCCGCACGATATAAACCGTAACCCGTCGCACAAGGTGCACTTCCTCCCGGTACGTTTTTTGTTCGTTTTCACGAGTTGTTTCCCGACGACGTTGAACGCGGCGGAGCTGCCGACGAGGAGAAACGTCGCGGAAGCGATGGTGCCAAAAAACGACAGGAGGACTTGCTTGGCCGCTTTTTGAGAGACGCCGACGTCCGCGTAGTTCGCGTTCGGGGTCACCATTGTGTTGTTTACGACAGAAACAACAACAACAACAACACCAACGGAGAATGACGTTTTGGAAGGAAACTTCGTTACAACTGCGACACAAAAACTTTGGCGCACATGACGCGAGAAGAAGAACAACAACAAAACTGCTGCTCGCATAACCACGACTGCGACGAATCCTCCTGCGCGACGAGTTCTTTGCACGGGTTCGTGGACCTCTCGAAACTCTCCTCCCAAAACGTCCAAGTAGAAGCAGATTGCCGAAACGTTTTCCGAGAATGGAACTCGAGATTAGATACGGATCCCGTCGGCATCCAAAGCGACGAGAACGATTGCGAACTCATCTTGAGAGTACCATTCACGGAGGACGTGAAACTGACCGGCGTGGTCATCGTCGGAGGTAAAAATGGCACGCACCCGGCGGAAGTGAAACTCTTCGCGAACGATAAGAACAAAATAGATTTGGAAAACGCACACAGAAAGAAACCGACGCAAAAGTTTGACTGGCAGGAAGATTTTTTAGGCGTTTTAGAGTACGAAACGGATCGGACGAAGTTTAGCTCAGTTTCCTCGGTGACGATATTCGTGTCGAAAAATATGGCGAGTTTAAGAGGGGAGGAGATGCGGACGGAGATATCGTACGTAGGGTTACGAGGTGAAGCGAGCGGGAACAGGCGGGATATGATCGTCACGGCGGTGTACGAGACCAAGCCGATGGCGGAGGATCATAAAGTCGAAGAAGGCGAGATGCAAAAACCGAGGATGGCGATGTAGAATACCATAATAATACACGTACAAATATAGCGTTAGATTATATAGTCTAGACATTTTTTGTTATCAGAGATCGCTACAGCCCGCCGTGGTCTTATTCGCCACGCCGACGGAGCACAGCGAGACGCCTTTGAATAAATCGTCGACGCCGGTGTTCGATACGCGCAACACCTCCACGGTGTAAAATAACTCGCTCTCCGCCGGCACTCGAACTCTCAACGGAGACACCACGCTACTCGATCCAAACCCGTCTTCTGCTTTGACCATAATTTCTCTCGTTTCGCCTCTCTTGGCGCCGATTAAGCCTCGTTTCAAGCCTTTTACCTGTCCTGGTTGCACAGCATTTGCTGCTAAATTAATCACGACGGGTTGCGTCTCGCTTTCGCGAACGGAGACGGAATTCTCCGACGTGGACACGATTTCACCACCGTACGTGGTATCAAACACCGTGCCGTCTTTCAATTTGCCGACGTAGTTTACCAGCAGTAATCCGTTCTCGCTCACACCTTCATCAGACGAGAACGCGTTCGGGGGAAAACTCGTCGTTGTTGTCGTTGCGAGGAAGAGAAAAAGCGCGGCGGTGGAAGAAGATGCGGACGACGAGAGAAACTGGCGGCGGTTCTTTTTTGTGTTTTGAACAACGTTAGTTACTTTGTTTGGTGTTCGCACGACGTGTTGTGCCCGACAACAACAGGCGGCGGCGGCGTGTTGCGCGCGCTGCATTTGGTTAGTATACAAATGAAGAAGAGTCTCGTTCTCTGAACAGTGTGTTTCATCGCGTCGTCGCTTCTCGCTCGGCGTATCTCATCTCGGACGTCTCGCGCGAATGTTCTCAAAATTCTTCTCGCGATCTTCTTCGCTCAAGAACGAGGCAGAGGTAAGATCTGGCGGCGGTCGTCGTTGCTTTTTCACGCCGCCGCTGGTGCTGCCGCTGGCGGCGGATTTTCGTGGAGGCGGTGACATCTCTCGCGCTTCTTCGCCTCGTTCTGGTTCGTCGTCGTCGTCTTCAAAGGGGTCTTCGATATCCTCGTCCTCTTCTTCTACTGCTGCTTCTAATAACGCGTCATATTTTTCCTCTTTCCGTTTCCAGAGCACGCTGTTGCCGTTACCACCAGAACTGGTAGTATTAGTAGCGACGCCTCGTCCTCGATTCTCGCTTTTCTTCATCTTCTTCGTTTTACTCGTAGTCGTTGACACGGGCGGTGGTTGTATTGCTTGACTTTCGAATAAAAGTCGTTTAGCCTCTTCCATGGGAAGTAACGGAGGTGCAATGTCACCAGCGTCGTTGTCGTTTCTGTCGTTCATAATCGTTGAAGGAGGAGGAGGAGGAGGAGATATTCGAGCGTCACTTTCATCGTTCATTCGCGCCTCGTCCCTCGTCTCGTTACCGGCGTCATCTCCGCCTACCATTTTCGTCAGCACAAACGCCAACGCGGCAAATCCGGTACCGAACGCGAGCGGCGGTATCAATTTTGCTTTCGCCACAGTCGTCAGCGATGCCACGGCGCTTCGCAAATCCCACACGATGTCCTCGTCCTCGAACGGATTATCGTCCTTCTCTTCGGTTTCTTCCTTTTCAAAATCGTTAAATCTATTGTTCTCTAATCTACTACTAGAACCGCTATTACTCGCGTCGTAAGACGCATTCTTCGTCGATGCGCTCTCTTCTTCTTTCTCTCCCCTTACTTTTCCCGTTTCCTCTTCCAACCGTCTCAAAATCTCCGCCGCTTTCGCCCTTTGCTCGGGTCTCGCGTTTGGCAGCTCCCTCACCGCGCGTTCCAAGATTTCTCTTTCATTCGTCATCGTCGAAGAAGAAGAAGAAGAAGAAGAAGCCGTACCATCCATCGCTCTCTCATCTCCCTCGCTTTTAGAAATCTTCACCTCCGGCGCTCGCTCCAAAACCATAGTCTCATTCATCTCGTCTTCGCGCAGCGCGTCTCGCAACAGTTTCTTCACCATCACAATTTGCTCTTTTTTCGGCAACGCCTCGAACGCTTCGATCAAGTGCTCTGCGGTTGCGTCTCGCACGCTTCCCTCTGCTTTCGCCGGGTGGACGCCGAGGAGAACATCGATGACCCGAGGTTTTGTGGTGGAAAGCGGCGGCGGTAAAGGTGGTGGTGGTGGCATCGTGCCGCCGGCTAAATCGTTCCGGACGACGATTTGTCGTCGTCGTTGTCTCGTTCTTCGTCGTTCTCGTCGACTTTGGGGAGAAAAGCCGTTGGAACGAGCGGAAAGGATGATGATTGCATTTCTCTCCGTCCTCGTGTGTCTCCTTTTCCTCCTCGTCCTAAAAGTCGACGACGACGATGAAGAAGGCAAAGAAGAAGAGATGGTGGTTTTTGTGCGGGTGAGCATCGTCGTCGTCGTTTGCATCGAGAGAAGATAAAGCGACGACACAACGACGCGACAAGAACTTAAGCGTCTTTAGGGGTGATGTGCGTTGCAGAAGTGGCGCATTTCTGCAGAGTTTAGACGCGCACTTACTGTACTCATATTTAAAGCAATATAAAAGGATTAAGGATATCTGAGCGTACGTAACTGACAACAACAATGTTTACTCACCACCACGCTTTCACCCAAAGAAGGCCTTTGCTGGAGAAAAATACTACGAATAATAACGCGCTTCTTCATCATCTTCTTTGTCCCCGTCGTCGGAATCATCATCGGAATCGAATTTTTGGTGGCAAAGTCGCGACGAGTCAAAAGATGGATGAAATCGCTCGGTTCATCTCCGAACGAGAAAACTGCGAAATAACCAAGCAAACATCCTGCGGCTCTTCGCAGTGGGCGTCGTTTCGGAGGTACGAAACCGCGGACGAGG
>Ga0255779_1004968_pt1 | contig 12554 bp, 8 predicted proteins | sample 011ome_21_FD_179977 | JGI IMG/M metagenome (GOLD analysis project Ga0255779, IMG submission 179977) | Coastal salt marsh microbial communities from the Groves Creek Marsh, Skidaway Island, Georgia - 011508AT metaG (version 2) | ecosystem: Environmental > Aquatic > Marine > Intertidal zone > Salt...
TTTCTCTGGGACTTCAGACTTCCTGAGGATTTTTGACAAAAAACAGAAGCAAAATACAATTATGAAGAACTTTCCTCATTTTTTCTCTTTGGTTTTGGGTCGGTGCTTTGGTAAAGTTTGTGTTGTTGTGACTGCGAGTGCTACCATTATACTACCATAAAGGTATTATTATATGCAGTTTAGGAGAGAGAGTCAGAGAGAGAGAGAGAGAGTCAGAGAGAGCTGGAGAGAGAGTGTGGAGGAATTTTACGCGAGTAAAGAAGATTTAAAAAATCATCGTCGGACGTAAAGTTCCATCATCATCATCATCATCTCAATCAGAGACATCAAATCATGGCGGGAAAAGCAAAGCCGAAAAAGCACACGGCGAAAGAGTTGAAGCAAAAGCAAGACGCGGCGTTGACGAACAAAGGCGGAGGGAAAGCTGGGTTAGCAGATCGGAAAGGCGGCGCGGCTGGACACGCGAAGTTTAAATGTCCAATCTGTGGCATGGCTGCGCCTTCGATAAAAAGCGGAGAGTTGCACTGGGACTCGAAACATCCGAAAATGCCGTTTAAACCGGAAGAGTGGTCGGATTTACACGCCATTCACGGAGGGACGACGAAAGGCGTGGCGGTGAAAGGCGCGGAGAAAGAGAAGACGGTGCACGAACTGAAGAAGACCGAGGCTGGGAGGAAACGGCTGGCGGAGATTGAAAAGGAAAAGCTGGAAAAACAATTTCAAGACGTGAAATTGAATAAGTGATTTTGGTGTTTCGGCGTCGCGAAATCATCATTTTCATCATCATCATCATCATCGGAAGAAAGAAGAAAGAAGAAGCGTGTAATAGCAACACGTTTTGCCCCATCAATCGTGTGATTGAAGCACAATTTATTATTATTTTTTATGGAATTCTATCAAGGTGTTATTACAAATGGAGAGAGTAAGAAGTCAACGGCTCGCTCGTGACTTCTTTTCAAATCTATAATATATGTACATCTTAAACTTCATCATTGCTCTCTCTCTCTCATTCTCTCTCTCTTTCCTGTTCGGAAGAAAGAAATGTTCGATGTATATAAATATGTATATTTTATGTTGCAAATAATTGTTGTCAACGATCCAACAGCTTCATGCGCAAACTCGGAGAGCAACCGCACAAAGCTCTGCACTCGTCCAAGTCTAAATCACCAGCCAACGTGATCCACTCTTCGCTGTCGTCCAAATACGTCAATCGGTGATAATGCGACGACGACGACGACTCTTTTTGTATCCCGAAAAGTTTCAAGACGTGTTCCATCAAAGTCACGTGATTCATTTTCGGTTCCAACAAAAATCGGCACGTGTCGTTGTCGTGCGTGACTTTGACGTTGATCGTGAGTTGGTCTCTTCGCGCGTTCACCGAGGCAGATAACGACGGAGGTATCGAGTGAATGTCTTGCTTGATCAACTCGTAGGCGTTTAATGAGGGCATGGAGCCATCCGCTAAACAGATAAAGATGGTAATTTCACCTCCGTTTGGTTTGTTCGGGGCGAAACCTGTCGCTAATAACTCTTGCTTCTGTTGTTGTTGCTGTTGCTGCTGCTGCCGAGCGTTGTTCTGAGCGTTGCTCTCACCGATGACAACTGGGTCGTTCGTGGCACTTTTATTGTTCCCGCTGTTTCCACTCTCCTTCTTGCGATGCTCGGTAAACTTGATGCACTCGTCCAAGTCGTGTTCGCTTTGTAAAATGCACATGTCGTCTTCGTCGTCCATGTATTTCAATTTCGCCGAATCAGGGAAGACGATGAGCTTTCGAATCCGATCGAGAAGCATTTGTACGGACCATTTGTGCAACAAGCGAAACCGAATGGTATCTGCACCAACTCGAAACTTCACAACGAGTTGCGGCACTTCCTCGACTTTCTCGCCTTCGTTGAGTAAAATCGCCATCATGTCCGCGTCCGCCTCTTCCATCGTATCGTTGGCGATGAACAAATCGTCGTCAAAACCACCCCCGAGAGTGTTGTTCAATATACCCGCCAAAGCCGTCGTGCCGTGCACGGAATTGTCCCCGCCCGGGTTTCCGTGCATAGACCCTCCGTTGTAATGCGAACCGCCGTGTGCGGATTCGGAATACGTCGAACCGTGGACGCTATCGTCGTTGTTGTTGTATTGATGTGGATACAATTGTTGCGAAAAGTTGTGCGCGCCGTGAACGGTTTCGTAAAAATGATCGTCGAAAGAAAACGGCACGGCAGCTTTTCCGGCGCCTGCTTTTGTTCCAACGGCAACGTCTTTCTTGTATTTTTTATTCGGTGTTTTCGTTTCTGCTTTTTCCGCCGCCGGTCCGAAATCTCCTTGTTGCATGGCGGGCGCGATGGGCATACTCTGATGCGGTTGTTGGTGTTGTTGCGCTCCGAAAAACTGCGACGCGGTGTGACCGCCGTGTTGCGAACCCGAGGCGACGATTTGACCTTTTGCGTTTTTCAAGCGACCGTGAGAGACGAATCCGCTTCCGGCGTGCCAGGATGCGCCTCGCTCTCGTTCTTCCTCGTCGCCCCAATCGAATTGGCCTTGCGTCGCTATGCCGCGAAAAGCCTGAAATCCACCGTGCGAACGACCTTCTTCTCCGCTACCAAGTAACGCACCCACTCCTCCGGAGCCTTCTTTTCCTCTGATTGGCGCACCTCCCGTACTTCCCATGGTAAATAACCCGTCGCCCAACGGACTACCGTCGCCGGTTTTCGCCAAGTTCGACAACGAGCCTCCTCCACTCATGCGACCGCCTGGACCGTGAACGGATTCACCAGCGACAGCATCGCTGTCACCACCGAACGATTTAAACGAGGACCCCCCGTCGCGAGGAGAACCACCCGAACTGTGTCCGCCGCTACTCCTCGCTTTCCTCAGTTTGTTTTGCGAGCTTTGCTGCTTCGCGGCTTCTTTCATCGCTTTATACTGTTTCGATTTCAACGATCGTCGAGGCCAACGCCCGATGCCGTATTGACGACAAATTCGTTTTAAAGTGGTACTCCCGACTCCTAAATCTGTCGCGGCGTCTTTTAAATGCTTAGAAAATTGCGTTTGGAGTAACTCTAGTGTGATCCCCCACGGCGCCGATGTTTTGTTCTTCTCGTCTGGGCCTTTGTTCACCATAGAAATGTGCTCGACGGCTTGTAACGTCGTCATCGGCGCCGTTCCTTTTCCTTTTCCTGTTTTATCGTCGTTGTTCTTCCCTTCTCTGGTCGTATCTGTGTTGTTGTTCTTTCCTGTTAAATCCGGCAATTCCATCATCGTCGACGCCGGTTGTTCGTCGTTTCCTCGCACGCCAGCCGTAGCCGCTAACGGCGAGTCAGGCACCGCGGGCGCGCTTGCACCATCTGGCGCATTCTTCGTGTTATCCACTCTCACGCCCCTTTGCAGATAACTCCACACCTCCTCCACCGTTTGTATTTGCTCCGCGGACGTTTGGAGTTTCGGATTTAACAAAATTTCAAGAATCGCGTCTGTTTTTTTCTTCGTCCCGTCCGGTAAGACGCAATCGATTCGCATCTTACACGCGCACAAACCTCTCAAACCGAGTAAAATAGACGTGTGATGCAACGGCCATTCGATCTGGGAAGCCTTTTGAACGTCGTCCACCCAAATTAACGTCTCTTTCGAGTGCGCCTGTCCAACCGGTCCTTGGCCAATCATCAGCGATATTTGCGACGACATGTCCCGGTAACTCTGACACTCTTTTTCCTTCACGAAATACGGACACCCGGCGGTGACTATGAGCCCGTTCGATTCGATCCAAAATTGCGCGAACGGAACGTTTAACGTCTCGCACATCAACTCCAACGCGTTCGCGTGCCCGGGCGCTAACGTCTCCACCGTCGACTCGATGAACTTTCTCATGTACCTCTCCGGCCCGACGCGGTCGTGTCCGGTGGTAAACAGCCCGAGTTTCATAAACTCGTGCGTGGTGGCGGCGTAGAGCTCCCCTATGGATTCCGTCATGTGACACAACGCCACCTCTAAAATAGTAAACGGCCGTTCGCTCTTCATCGCCTCTTCGCTTAAAAACACCGGCAAACACATCGTCGTGTGTATCTGGCACTCGTACGCGCACGCCACTCTCACGTACTCCATCGGTCGATACGACGTCACCGACGGCGTAAACTCCGGTCGACTCAAAACGTAACACCTCCCCGGCAGACCTAACATCCCTTCTCCGTTGGCCACTTCGCAGTTGAAAAAAAACGCCGTCGAGTTTTCGGTAAACTTCTTCGCCAACACCGAGTCGTGCGTCTTCTTCTTCGCCGATATCTTGCACAGTTCGCCGTGCGTCGTCATCACCACGCTTTTCCCGGCAATCCTCGGCACCCACATTTGTATCATGTTGCTCTTCTCCACTCTCGCGGAGATGTTATTGACGAGCTCGACCATCGTTTGGTATAACCCCTCTTGCGTCACTCGAAAGTTTGTTTTTTTCCCGACTTCGTGTAACCTGTACAGTTCGGAAACAACCGCAATGGCTTCGTTTTTTTTCCTTCTCGCTCGCGACATTTCATTCGGTTTCTCGTCTTGTCCTTTCGTTGGAGGAGGACTTGTTAAATCATTTTGTTGTTGTTGTTGTTGTTGCTCTTGATGTTTTTCTAACAGAGTGACCGCGATCTGAGGGTGTTGTTCTGAACCATCCTCAACAGTTGCTTCCTTCTTCTCGTTCTTAGTAAATGTGGTTGAGGTTTTTCCGTGAGACGCATTCGTGATGTCCTCGTCTCGATTCATATCGCTGCTCGTCTCCGACTCTCTCGGCGATCTCCCGCTCTTCAGCCTCATTATTATTATTACGAAGAAGTAAAGCTTACGTGTGCTGCTGTCCTCAGATCTCTTCTTTGAATAAATTAGTAGTACGCCGCTCTCACCGTGCGCATCAAAACATAATCTCTTCCTTTTGAGGCGAGCGAGAAAGAAAGAAGAACGAAAGGGAGGTTATTGAATTTAATTGAGCGAACAAAAGAATTCTTTCTCGTGTGGTTGCTTGTTTTAACACACAAAAAAAATGTGACTATTTAGGGTGTAAGTGCTTCGTCCTTACTCTTTTCGTGCTCTCGAGTACGACATGAGCACTTAACAAAAAATATCGCGAGTTGTTCCTTCGTACTCGTAATAAGTGCGTCCTTCGTACTCTTTTTCTTTCTCGAGTAGTTGTCCCTTCTGGTGCTTCTTCTGTGAACAGGTTTTTTATTCCACAGTTTTATTAGTCCACACTTGTTTTATATAATACGCAAATTAAGAAGTGCTCTCTTCTCTCGCTTTGTTCGTAAACGCGTTTTTAAGCGAATATGAAGGGGAGAGAAGAAGGAGGAATAGGAGGAGGATTCTTTCGGTACGACGGCAGATTGAAATCTGAAACCAATCGCGCTTTCGGTCGTGAAGAAGATGGAAACGCGTTTGAGATTTTTTTCTTGACGCTGTTCGTGTTAGAATCAGTCGGCGTTCGATGTCGTCGAGACATTAAAGACTTTGACGAAGACGACGAAGACTTTGATAAACGACTCTCGCTGCAAAATCGGTGGAGAGATTTTCTGCACGTGTTATTCCCGACGATTTTATGCGTTTTTCATCCAAAGTTGAGCGGTCTGTTGGGAGCGATTTTGTGCCTTCGACGGATTGGTTTTTCTTCTTCTTCTCTAATAAAGAAAGATAGGAATATGAATACGAATACAAATTCTACGACGGCGTGGTTAAACCTGTACCGCTCGGCGATGCTCTTATCCGCGTGCTCGGCGATATTAGCCATCGATTTCTCGCAAATGCCCAGGAGGTTAGGGAAGACGAAAGACTACGGCGTTTCGTTGATGGACGTCGGCGCGGGGTCGTTCGTGGCGAGCGCGAGTTGCGTGAAGTGGCGGCGAAGCGAGAGAAGCGTTAATAGAAGAGGTAATAGTAGAAGTAGTATTAATAGTAGTAGTAGTAATGGTAGTAGAGGTGAAGAAGGAGCTTCTTCTAGTGGAGAAGTGTTTCTGCGAATGATGAAACGAGCGTCGATTTCATTCATTCTCGGGTTTGCGAGGTACGTTTCCGTGAAAAGAAGCGGCTATCAGCTCGTCGAGGAGGAATACGGACCGATGTGGAATTTTTTCTTCAGTTTGGCGGTGATTGATATCCTATCGACGGCGATTGTTTGTGCGTGTGGTCGTTTTATTACTGGTAAATATCGAATGCGGAATACTTTTATCGTCGCGTCGAGCATCGCGATTCTCGTCGAACTGTTGCTCGGAAGGAACGTGGTATACGACGCGAAAAATACGACGATGAAACTCGAATCGTGGTTGCTTTTACCGACGAAAGAGCGAGGCGCGTTTCCAACGAAATATACGGACGTCGTCTCATTCGTTACGCTAAACCGAGAGGGTGCGTTTTCGTGCGTTGGAATGACGTCGTTACACTTTTTCGGACGGTTTTTTGGCGAATACGTGCACACGAAAAAGAGCGAGGGCGATTTGCGTCGCGCGGTGTGGCTCGCGCTTATGCTTTGGATAGCGTCGTACACCTCAATCGATGTTCTCAAAATCATCAAACCGTCTCGACGTCTGTGCAATTTTGGGTATATTTTATGGATGAGCACGTACAACGTCTCCGCGATGGTTGTCATGGCGTTCATACACGAACAATACCATACCGTTCCGTCCATCTTGCAAAGAGCCAACGCGTCTCCAATGCTCGTCTTTCTCTTCGCGAATATCACGACTGGTTTGTTCAATTTCATTTTGAAAGACGAAATCATGCGAGTGCACGCGTTCTTAGCGTACGTGTTGATGGGTTGGCACATGGAATTAATACACATGTGCATCAACGTTTTAGCGAGGATGAAGTCAAAACAGGCACAGAAGAAGAAGACGAATTAATAATAATAGAGCGTAGCATCTTACTAGTAGCGCTTCTAGAAGAACATGATCTATACATATATCTATACTCTAAACTAAACCAGAAAGCGGATCCGCCGATTCCGAATCCGAATCCAATTTCGACGACGTAAACGACGACTCTTTTTTACTCGCCGCCGCTTTACTTCCGCCGCTTCTTTTCTTTGCGCTCCCGTAGCCTCGTTTCATCATGGACGATTCCGCGTGAGACAAGCCGCCACTGCCACCGAAAGAAGAAGAGGGTCTTTCCGATGAGGCAGCCGCCTTTTTATTCTGCTCTCTCTTCGCTTGCGCGTTTGCAATCCGTCCTAGATTCTGCGGCGCTCTGATTTCTCGTATCGGCGCGCCTTTCATAAACTCCAACCTTTGCATCGTCTCTTTATCCACGTGCACTCTTTGATGTCGAATTTGTTCCGTCGCGTCTAACAGTTGCATCACGTCCGATTCTAACGTAAACGAATGGTGCGGCACGGCGCCGAATTCTCTAGAAGATTGGAAGTGTTGCGTTTCAAAGTAATGCCACGCCGCGCCGGTAAACGCGATGTCATCTCCGACGCCGTACACGTCCAAGGTGTCGCAAAATTGACGCAACAAGTGAAACCCGAGGAAACCGCTCGACGGCGACGCTTTCCCTTTATACGCTTTGCCGCGAACGATTTCCAAGTTTTGTTTCAACGCTCTCAAAACATCGCCGGCGCCGTCGACGGCGGAACGAGAGAGTAAGCGTAAGGTCGGCATGCCTTGTTTGACGCGTTCGGCGATGTCGACGTCTTGTTCGTCGGAAGGCATTTTCGAATTCTCTACGGGTACGATGTCACCGAACTCGTCCATCGCGGTGGTGTCTCCACCAATTGCGTTGTTGTTGTTATTACTACTCGCCCCGTTGTCCTCCTCTTCCGACGACGAGAACGACGCAGAAGAGGCGGCATTTTTCGGAAAATAGTTTGGTTTCAAATTCGCCATCACCTTTGCCGCTCTTAAATACGTCAACCAATCCGTCCTCGTAATCACAAACGTCACGTTCGGCTCCGTCTGTAAATACGGATTCGATTTATACGCTTGCGTCCATTTGGCGTTTAACAAACGATGCGTGGTTTTATGCCCCACGTATTTCTCGAACCGTTTCGACGGCGCTTGATTTAAGCGCATGACGACGTCGTGGTCGTCGATTTGTTCGCCGAGACGGTCGTTGGCTAACAACGCGCGCGAGTTGCCAACCAACGCGCACGACGGTTTCTTCTTCCCGCTCGGGTACGCTTGGCCGTTTTCCGGTAAAAATCGTTTTTCGAATTCACCGAGAGAGACGCCTTTCGGTACTTGAATATCTTTTTCGTCGATGCGCTCTCCCGAGGAGTGACTTTTGTGAAAGTTATCGTACGTCGCGTACATGTTTTTATACTCCTCGCTGTCTTCGTCGTGCACCCACTGAACGTCTTTGAGCAACGCTTTGGCCAATTTGCGAACTTTGGGAATAAACTCTTCGTTGAACTCGCGCTCGTCGACTAAGTACTGCTTGTTGTTTCGTCCGTTGGGACGCCCGCCCCTGGAAGTCGATAACGCCGGGTCTTTCGCACCTTTATCTCCTTCATTCTCTTTACCGTCGTCGTCGTCGTCTACATCCGCCATCCCGCTATCGGCTTTAAGTCTCTCCAACGCTTTACTCGAACTCTCTCGCGCCGAGGCGATTAACTTTCTCTCAATCTCTTCCAACTTTGTTCTCACTCTCGATTCTTCGTCGTGTATTTCTTTCAACCGTTCGATAGCGAACGTCACCATGAGCATCTCCGTGTTCGACGTGATCGTCTGCCCGTCCGCTTCGTATTTCGCGTTGATATCTTCCACCAAGTTCGCCCACGGGACGGTTTTGTATCGAACGCCGTTGCGCAAAAAACGCGAGTATCGTTCGCACAAAACAACGAACGGGTCCGCCCACGGGAATTTGCTCTTCGTGAACTCTTTGGTGTTGATTTCCCACGCTAAGCGATCGATTTCGGTCATCTTTTGCGGATCATCTGTTGTTGCGTGTTGTTGTTCACCTCCCCTTTCGCCTCCTTCGTCGTTTTCGTTTGATTCCTCGTTTCTTCGCTCCTCGCTCTCGCTGTTACTCTCGCTACTACTACTCCCACCGCTACTACTATCACTACTACTCCTCTGACCAACAAACTTCGCGGTTCTCTTCGCCACCGTCGTGTGTTGCTTTATCGACCTCGTAATTTCTCTCCTCATCTTCTGTTCGTTCTTCACGTGTCTCAATCCTTCGTTCAGTTTTACTCGCGCTTCCGAAAGCGTCTGCGGCGCTTGACTTTTCGCGGATAAATGTTTCTTCGACAATTGTTTCGGCATGGAGAGGAACGCGATTTTCCGTGGTGACATTTTTTCTTTGTTGTTGGCATTCTCTTCGTTTTCGTTCGCGGTACTCGTAGTACTCAAAGTAGCAGCATTACTGGCGGCGTTCTCCTCGACGTTCTCTTTGCCTCGTCTTTGTTTGCTTCTTCGCGTATTTTCTTCTTTGTCTGCTTCGTCGTTGTCCTCTTCGTCGTCGTCATCGTCGGTAAACTTCAAACGTTCTTCTGTAACGCCCACTCCTTTTCGCTCGTACTCGTGGTTTTCGAGGGACGCATCGTCGAGCGTTCTTTTTTGTCCTCTTTCGTTTGTTTCTTCCTCCTTTTGTCTCGTAAACGCGCGTCCTTTTCCGAATCCTGCGAGCGCTTTCACGTCGTTCCGGGAAATCGAGAACACTTTGAAGCGCTCGCGCTTTAACGACGCGAACGATTCAGACGACGAGAAAACGACGAGAATAAATACAGAGGTCAAACAGACGACTATTTTACTCGGAAGAAGTCTCTTATTTCGAGTCTTCTTTCGATGAGTGTGTTGATGATTTAAGCGCGTTAAAAGCGCCATTTTTGTCACGCTTTTATGTCATCGAAAAGCGGAGAACAACAACAACAACAACAACGCAAAGAAGAAGAAGAAGACGATGAAAACGATGTCTTTAACAGTCGCAAAACCATCCTCTCTCGCTTCCGCGAACTCTGCTCCGTCTGCGAATACAGCGACTCCCGTAGCTCTCGTGAAAGCGCCTCGATTACGTCGTAATCAAACATCTGCAATCGTATCTTCTCTGAACGACGGAGCGCAAACAACAGCGAGAGGAAGAAGAAGACCGAGAGTGAAAGCCTTCGCTCGAAACCACGCCGTTGTCGTTCGAGCGTCGTCCTCCGATGCATCTTTTGAAAAAGATATCGACCCGGCGAAACTGTTGATGGAACGCCAACAGTTTCTCTTCGTGGATATGAGAACTGAGAAAATGTACGAGAAGGAACACATCGTGAAACCACCGAGGCAAACCGTGAATGTGCCTTACGACGGAACAGATACGATTGAACAGTTCACGGAGAAACTGAAAAATAAATACATAAATCCATCCTCGGCGAAGTTATTACTGGCGTGTGCGGATGGAACGATCGCGTGCCAAGTCGCGGAAAAGATGCAGAAAGAGTTCGGGTACGAGCAAGTCTTCGGCGTTAAAGGAGGATACGACGGGTGGATGGTGAAATGGACGCCGAGCGGAAGGAAACGACCGCCGAAAGGCAAGTTCGTCGCGACGGGGAGAGAGAGTTTGAAAAGCGGATTGGATTTGGACCCGGAGGTGGCGGCGACGTACGAGGAGAACTGGGGGAACCCCGAGGCGTCGTTCGCCGCGAATTCGAATCAGTTGAAGAAAGACGACTAGAAGCTGACTTCGCGCCGCGCGTACTGTAAATTTAATTTAAATACTCTTTCTTTTTTTTATGTTGTGTATGATTTCTCTCGCTGTGTTCACAAAAGCTAATAATAATATGTGAATAACTAGTCTTCGGGATGAAACCAAAGCCTCCTCAGTGTGTGTTTTTTTATAAACGCGCCCTCTGCTTTTTTATATGTTATGTCTAATTTTAAAGACCAAGTGCCACTTGGTCCTCACCTCTCCTCCTCTTACTCTCTCTCTCTCTCTCTCTCTCTCTCTCGCTCTTCTCTCTCATTAATCGCATTTCTAAATTTATATATTTTCCTCTCGCTCTCTCTCCCTTGTTGAATCCCATAAATACACTCTCTCTTTTCACGCTCTCAATCTCTCAAACAATTCAAATACTCTTTCGCTCTCTCTCTTTATCCTCTCTTTTCTTTTCTTTTCTTTTCAATCATCTGTACGTAATATCTAATACACCACATACAGTCGTATCCAAAACAAAATTTTCTTAGAGGATGGCAAAGTTCGGGCGTTGGTATTTGAACGTAGTCTTTTGAGACTTGGAGTCGTGTCTGAGCGTCTTTCGGACAACCGGGAAAGAGACATCGTCGGCCAAGAACTGTCTCGTGTTCTCTCTTCTCACATCCTCGTTCGCGACTTCTGCGATTTTGATAATTTGCAACGCGTGAGAGCGGACTCTATGTCTCGAGGCCATCTCCGTGTAGAGCGCATCCACCGCCGCGTTCATAGTCGTCTCTCTGTACTCCTTGTACGCGTTGTGAAACCCAACTCGGGACTGGTAACGAATCCAAACCCCGTAGTTCTTCACCGTCGTGTCGTCCTTCTCAAAAATCTCGTTGCACGCGATGATTTGACCGTTCGCTTTCTTCACTTTTCGCAATCGCGAGAGAAAGTACCAAAACTTCGAGCGCGCTCTCGTCGCGTCCAAGGCCCAAAGCTTCATGCGGTACACCTGCGGCGTTGGTTCTTGCTCCGTCGGGACGCGTCGACCTACGATTTGATATTGATGGTACTGTTAATGTATGAAGAAAATGAGGAGAGGATTGTAAAGGTCAGTTATAACAGAAAGAAAAAATACGCGCCGTAATCTCTCAAAAACACAGACTTTTGAGACACCTTCGAGAGGAGAACCACGTTTTAGGACTTTTCCCTCTCCGACGGAAGAAATTTTCAAGTTTCGTCGGCCTAAAACACATATAACCGCGCGCTTTTGTTGCGGCTTTCATCGCAAAGCCGAAGAGAGAATCGCTTCAAAGTTCTTCGCGCGAAAGCGCGACACCCACAGGTGTCGCGCCTTCGCGTGAAGGTTTTTTTTCGCGTTTACTAATGTCCTTTCTCTCTCAATTTTTCCCCCTTTTTGTGCTCCAACAGAGAGGAAAGAAAGAGGTCTTCAACGGGAGAGGAATAAAAAGCACATCATCGTCGTCGAAAACGCAACGTTGCGTGCTCTTTGCGACGTTCGCAGACGCGAAATGAGCATCACATTCCTCTCTTTGAGACGGTCTCCTTCCTTTTCCTATGAAAAACGACGCGATATTCATCGTCGTCGTCGTCCTCTTTCGCGGTACTTTTCGCGGCACGACGAAATTTTTTGTTCCCTCCTCTCTTCATTTCGTCGTCAAAAACGCGCTAAAACGAAAAGAAAAAACGAATCGAAAGAGAGAGAGAAAAGAGAGACGCGAACGTCTTCTCTCTTCTCTCTCCGCGTAAACGCGAGATAGATACTATTTACTCACACGAAACGATGCCATATTTTTCGTTATTATATATATATATATATATAAGGTGTGTGTGTGTGTGTTGAGTGTTGAACAACAATGACGTTTAGGAAAGGGGTGAATGAATGAAAGAGACCCCAAAAACACAACAACAAGTCTTGCTTGTTAAAAAAAAAAACAGAAGAGAAGCTTCAAGAGAAAAAAAAAAA
>Ga0255779_1004983_pt1 | contig 12515 bp, 11 predicted proteins | sample 011ome_21_FD_179977 | JGI IMG/M metagenome (GOLD analysis project Ga0255779, IMG submission 179977) | Coastal salt marsh microbial communities from the Groves Creek Marsh, Skidaway Island, Georgia - 011508AT metaG (version 2) | ecosystem: Environmental > Aquatic > Marine > Intertidal zone > Salt...
CAGTCAGCATAGGTTGGACTAACCAGCCTGTTTGTTTAAGAGATCTTTTTGGTTCATTTTAATTCATAGAGGTTTAAGATTCCATACGAACTTTATGTCATCAAGTATATCCGGACATGGCCACGCCTGATTTAAGAGACAGTTAGCTCATCAGGGTTGATTGTTTATCGTAGTGTATTTTCTGTCTCATCGCTAAGGCGTTGCGTTTGATCAGGGCGCGTGAATACCGGCAAGGCGATGCCGTGGGACTTGGACGTTTGAGCTTATAAAGCCATGGCTTGCAGTTAAGCCAGCAAGGTTTAACTAAATAGGAATTGCACTCAAGGACTGCTTCATCATAATTTCCGGCGCTTGAACAAACCTTAATTTATTGCTGGGGAAGAAGCTAACGATCAAAATGACTAGAAAAAATTGGCATTCAAGTAGAACGAGAGAATTGATTCGATATAATGTGCCAGAATATTATCTACGGGCGAAGTAGGGTAACCGAATGTACATGAAGAGAATTATTGTCCTCACAGCAGCTTATTTAGTTGCTTCTCAATCACTGGCTCAAATTGTGGGGGATTTCCGCACTGAGTCCGATCTACCCTACTGCTGCGGCACCAGTGGCCCTCTAATCTATGAAAATATCGGTGTAACAGTTGATGGTAGCATAGAGCTTACTGAAGCCAATTTTAGCGCGAACCCATCGGGCTGGAGTGGTGGATTGGTATACATGGATCTGGATCCAGATACGGGTATCCTGACATTGGCCTCCCAAGATGATTGGGATTTTGAACGCTTTGTCGCCCAGATAAGCAACATTTCTGGGGGGGGTCAAGTATCTGGGCTCGAACTTATTTCGGGTAACATCACGACCACTGATATAGCTCCTTCCTTGAGCTATACAGCAGACTCCATACAGATCATTTATGATGACGGCGATGCCTTTCACTTCACGGGCACTTCTGCCCTCTTCCAAATATTGTTTGCTCCCGCATACACATTAGCTAACGCGTATTCGAGCTTAATGTCCACCAATGCCGCCATAGATTCAGCGCTTTCCAGTGCTAGCCTTTTAGTCAATGGTGCGCACAGTCGACCTATGTCTCGCCGGGTAGCACAAGGCCAGAAAACCTTTTGGGTTGCAGGCGACTGGGGCAACGATAATCACGACAGTCGTGATGGCACTATCGGCTTGGCCGAGATGGGATTTGGTTATAACTTCGGTCCAGCACAAATCAACATAACACTGGGTAAAACCTGGGCCGATCAGGATATGAGTTTTGGTGGCGACGTTGATGTTGATGGCCGTTATCTGATGGTAGAGAGTATTTTGCCTATCTCAGAAGAGCAGGGTGTATACGCCACTTTGGGGGCATATCATCACTGGGGTGACTTAGATATTCATCGTGGCTACATAGTCGGGGGAAATGTTGAAAAGTCGTCAGCAAACCCTGATACACGCACTTGGGGATTGAGAGCGCGCTTGGATTGGGAGAATGCTTTTTCATTCAAATCTACACGCTTTAGCCCCTACGCAGATGTCTGGCATACCAAGACAAAATTGGATAGCTATATGGAGAAAGGTGGTAGCTTCCCTGCTTACTTCGAATCAAGAGAGGATGATGTGACGGAATTGCGCATGGGTATCAATGGAGCTCTGCCCATCAGGAACACAGCTTTTGAGTTTATTGCCAATATAGAAGGAGTCCGTCGTTTTGACGACGAGGGAGACAGTGTGTCTGGGCAGGTTGTTGGTATGTTCTCCTTTGACCTTGAAGGGAAGAATTATGACCAGAATTGGCTGAAAGGTGGTGTTGGTGTTGAGGGGCAGCTTGGTAAAGGTAAAGCTTCCCTGATGCTTAACGGTACCACAGAGGGTGAAGCACCGAGTTCTTGGGTAGCAGCTTCGTACCAAATAGCTTTTTAATTCATCGAATATTTTCAGAGCTAATAGAAGGCTGCCAACGTGCAGCCTTTTTTGTTTTTACCTGATCATTCCTCTAAGAAAGAAAAGGGTGGGTATTGATTGAGTTGAATCATTAGCCGAGTCAGTTTAATAAGCGTAGGCCCTGAACTAATGAGAAAGAACATGGGTGATGAACTTCCCGCCATTACTGATGACTAAGTTAGTACAGCGACATTGCTTCTCCCCAAGCAGCTTAAAGACCCCGGATCACTCCCCATGACCGGGGTTTTTTGTACCTGTCAGTTTTTATTTTATTTGTGACCCCTGGAGTGACCCAGAGCAGGTTTTTTTGGACATTAAAAAGGGCTGTATCGCTACAACCCTCGTCTTATTTGGCTCCGCCTGCTGGGCTCGAACCAGCGACCCAATGAAGCCAGTAGCCATGCAGGTAGATGCTTGCTGTGTCTCTAAGTGGGTCAGATAGTAGCACAGAAGTACCTTTGTTGGTTCACATCAGGCTGCTTGTCTAAGGCCATTGGATGTATGTCGTCAAAGAAATCCGGACTTGGCCACGCCTGATTTAAGAGACAGTTAGCTCATCGTGGTTGCTTGTCTCAAAGTATCGCTACTCTCCATCACACCCTGGAGCTTCTAACATCATTCGCTCAATCCCAAAACCAGTGGCAAGACTCTTTGAATCGGATTCAGAGCTTCGCTATTCACCCTTTTTTGTATCTGGGGTGGTACTACTGGAGTAAGGGGGATGGAATAGCCCCCCCCCGGGGGGGATAGCTGAAACTAGCTAAGATTTAGATTACTTTTTAGATTACTTTTGAATGAATGCGCCAAAAAACCTAACGAAATTAAGGCGTTTCAGGCGCATTTTAGTATGAGTGGTGCCCAGAGACGGACTGTACACTGTTTAAATATAACCTATTGATTCTATGAGTTATCTTTTGAATAAAAAAACAATGCTATTGGGTATTTTAATGGGTTACAAAGGCACCATTTAACTCAACTTTTGAGTCGAGTTGGGCTAATCTGTGACAGGTTGTATGTGGGATGGTAAAAATATTTTTGTAGATGGCTTCACAAAAACATAAAAGTATAGAACAATGAGAATCTATAAGAATAATTTGTGGATGGAATCTATGATTAATTTCAGAAAAAAGGCGCTCTGCGCTGCCATTGGGGCCACACTTACTGTGTCGGCAGTACCATTACTAGCGGCGGAAGTGGGCAACTTTTTCAATGCAGATAGCAACAGCAAGCTGAAGGTTGGCGTTTTTTATAGCAATGCAACTCGTGATGTAGAGCAAGACGGCTCTGTTAACTTCGTATCATTCTCAGAAAGCGAAACAAACATTGGTGAGGGTACTGAAGTAAGTACGTTCTCAGTAAAGAGTCAGCTTAAAAACCTAGATGGCGAAGAGGATAATGACGATATTTACCTGAAAATAAGTTATGCATTAACGCCGAAAATTGAGCTGTACACTAAATTGGGCGCAACAGCTACAAAGTTAGATGCTGATAATGGTACGGAATCTACTACGGTCAGTGAGAGCCTAACCGAAGATGGCGAACTGATCTCCTCTGAAACTAATACCGAATCTGTCGACGCCCAACAACAAGCCTCAAGTCAGAGAACTGACTATGGCTGGATGGTAGGTTTCGGATCCAAAGTGGTCCTACTTGAATGGGACTCTGGCTGGAATTTAGGGTTAGATGGCCAGTATATTTACCGAAAACAAGATATGGATAAGAATTTCTGGGCAGGAACTTCTGAGTTTAAACTTACTGACCACGACTCGCACGAGATCCAGGGATCTTTACTTCTTGGGAAAAGTGAAGGTAATTTTAGACCCTATGGAGGCGTGTCGTTTACTAAATATAAAAGTGAGTATGACTTAGACTACAAGGGTACTAGTCCGCCGCCGTCTGACAATTACAAGCTGGGTGGAGAACTAGAATATGAAAATGAAGATGAGTTCGGGTTTTTTGGGGGCTTTGAGTTTAATTTAAACTCCGCCACTGTCAGTTTTGAGCTGCGGGCAGGCGACGAAGAGGGTGTGAGCTTAGGTCTTAATTTCCCACTTTAACCGTAACCTTAATTTTAACCAGCTAATCTTAGTTGATTTGTATAAAAACCCTCGGTCCTCCCCGGGGGTTTTTATTTGGACGTTTTGACAACATTAAAATAGTCCTGAAAATTGGCGTTGTCGCCTATTTTTATTTTAATAACATGTTTTCCCTCATGACTTATTTGTAACGGTGCCGCACATAGAATAAACAGGGCTTCGCCAGAAGTAGTCAAAGGTGTTAGCTCTCTACCCTGTATCGGACGTGATTCCTGACCATCTGGTGCAATAATTTTTACCCCGAGGAGTCCGCTGTCTGCCTGGATGCCATCAAACCGCATAATGATATTAAACTGGTTCAACATGGTGGGTAGCTGCTGTAGGTTTACGACTCTACTCGGGTAGAGCCCCATGAGTGAGTAGCGTCCACTTTTTTCTTCGCGAACATCATCGCAGAACCATATATCAAGCAGTGTTGGAGTTGCTTTCATCGTTATTGTTGCCCCTATTGGATTTTATAAATTACAAAATTACCGGAATGTTGATAAATTTATTGGGCTCTGTGCGATAGCCGTCAAACATAAATGAAGCATAAGCTTCACAGTAGCGGTGGATGGCGTGAAGTTGATAAGCCCATTCACGTTTAAATGCTCGGGCGTCAATAACAGAGAAGCATGGGTTCATTTCAAAATAAAAGGGTTTTCCGTCGGGCAATAAAGTGTAATCGGCGATAGTGTAGTCTAGCTTCAGAAGGTTTTTTGCCCGTAACAATTCATCTTTTTCATGTAAGGGGCGGTTCCAAAATTCATCTTCTTCCTGCCGGTGTATGGCCATGCGGTCCTTTTGACGTGAGTCCGAGTGAATATTCCATTCTGGTGAAGAAATAAGGTGCCGAGCTATGACTTGGTCCCCCAATAGCACACATCGATATTTTCGATAGAAACCATCCGGGCTTCTGTAGTCTTTGAATTCGATAGCAACGGTACTTTTTTTAAAATAGCTGTCGTCAATATCTTCAATATCACTGAAATTTCGTACCAGTTTCATTGACGACCCAAGGTGGGTGTTTTCGTGTCGAAAGATGATGGGAAAAGGCATGTCTAATTTAAGGGCCAGTGATTTTTTTGGTATGCGTTCGACACGGGCGCAGTTGACATCGTTTTTCGACCATATTTTATAGGCATTTCTTCTGTTGCAATTGGTCAGGCCTTCAATGCCATTGATAAATCTTTTTTGATGAACTTTGCACCAAAGTTCGAGTTTTGTTATACGCTCCTTGTGCCATGCATCAGCACAAATAGCATTTAATATAACGTCATACTGGGATAGTTCGCTGCTTTTTATTTGTTCAATCGGGCGGCAGTCAAATTGAATGCCATAATTTTTCCATAGGAAGTTGAACAGATAGTCGTGAATGGTTACTGCACCTCTTTGGAATACAGCTAAAACCTTTAACCTTACCGGATTAAGAAGCATTTTTTTCACCTTGCCACATACTGCATGCCTCCATCAGGCAGGCTAATTTATTTTTTACTTCGAGTAATTCTTGATTGGGCTTTGATTCTTTCAGTACGCCAACGCCGCCCTGTGTGTGGAGTGTCTGACCCTTTACAAGTGCTGCACGAATGTTAAGGAAAGCGCTGGCGTCTTCAAACCCAGGGGCTATACGGCCGAAAATACCCCCATAATAGCGGTTGGGTTCAATCATGGGGTCAGATAAAGGAATTAAGTTATCAGGATATGAGCACAAAGGCGGAAGACTGATTTCTAATAGCCGGAAAACATCCATGTCTGTATTGATTGTTCCTGATATTTGAGAATAAAGATGTCGTACGCGACGAAAATCCCTAATCTTTTTATAGAACAGGCAGTCTATACTATCGACCACGCAATAGGGTTTGAATCGGCTAAGAAAGCGGTCATAGGTCATCCTATGTTCATAGGTTTCTTTAGCATCCTTGAGCAACTCTTCCTGCCAGGCCTTATCTTTTCTTTTATCAGAAAGTCGTCCTCTCGTTGAGGCCAAAATATCAACAATAACTGAGCGACCTTGAGCCTCAAAAACATTTTCTGGACTACAGCTAAAAGAAAGGGTGGAATTAGGCAGAGCGCAAAGGTGGTTAGCTGCACACTCAGTTTCTAGGCTGGAGTAGATTTCGTACAGTCTGAAAGAATCCAGATGTTGCGGAATATCGCACTGGTAAGGTCGCGTGATGATCATTTTTCCGTCAAGGTTTTGCAGTTGTACAACACTTTGACTAAGGCGTTTGGCAAAGTCATCATCTGATTCGGAGATCCAGTTAGTATAGTTTTCAGGGGCGGCTTGAGTGGGTGCGAGAAAGGGTTTTTCTTGACATCGCTCCACGATCTTGCGGATGTAGTTCTGATGGTCAACATCCACAGACAGAAATTCATGATGGGAGCTTTCAGAGAAGCCAATTTCAGTTTGTGGTTGAATGAAAACAGCCAAAGACAAGTCAGTATCATGTACCGAGCGCTTCAAGTCTGAACTGATCAGAAAAAAAGTCGGCAGCTTGGGGTCTAGCACCTCTTTCAAAGGAGAGAAAAGGTTGTTAGTATCCGCCGGAAAAGAATGACTACACCCATGTTCATCAGTTACCGTATAAACGAAATCAGGACTGAGAGTAATGGTTTTAGCCGGGTCAGTACCCACCCATGCTTGATTCGTGTGGGGCAGATGAAAAATATACGAGTAGTCTCGGGTCCCTTTTGGGTAGATCTCCTGGTAACAGCTTATAGCCTTCCCTAGAGCTTTATTTGGAGTAGAAAAAGCTTTTTTTTTTCCATATATGGAAGCAAGCACCTAGTGAAATTCGTTCAAATAGATTTAAGGCATTATCTGATTAATAGATAAGTATGTCCAACAGGATTATTAATAATATATTTTGGTTAAAGGGATAGAAGATGTTGTTTTCAGAGGTTTTTAAAGCCAAAAAACCGTTGTTGTTAACGATGTTGTTGATAGCACTGATAACAGCGGTTTTTTGGGGCGGCTCTCGTTATCCTTCACTGGAAAACAAGTCAACAATGGGCAGTGACACGAGACTGGAAGATCCGTTAAGTTTTGAGGTATTACTTGATCTTCAAGAGGACTTTTCAACACCAAAGCGCATTGTGTATTCAACGATAAACTGGGTAAATACCAACCAAAAAGGCATGGCTTTTGGTGTTCTTATTGGCGCAGCATTTCTAACACTCTTTGGCCAACTTCGAAAAAAGAGTGTTAGCAGTACTTTTGGTAATACAGTGATAGGGGTTTTGATGGGAGCCCCTTTGGGGGTTTGTGTTAATTGTGCGGCTCCTGTTGCGAAAGGTATGCATGATGCGGGCAGCCGATTAGAAACCACGCTTACTACAATGTTCAGCTCCCCAATGTTAAATATTGTAGTTTTAACAATGACATTTAGTATGTTCCCTTTGTATATGGCTAGCCTAAAGGTTGGCGCTACCCTTGTGTTTTTGTTTGTTGTTGTTCCAATCTTATGTCGTTATGTATTTCGCGAAGAAGTACAGGCAACGATAGAAGGGAAAATGTGTGAGTTAGTACCGCTACAATCACTGGAGTTAGAAGAGCAGAGCTGGCAGTCCTCAATTCGATGGTTGGTAACGACATACCTGAAAAATCTGTGGTACATCGTCAAAATTACAGTGCCTTTAATGTTACTGGCTGGTTTTTTGGGCTCAGGTGTAGCAACAATGTTTCCGTTAGAAAATTTTTCTGGAAGTGAGTTCAGCTTGTGGAATCTGGTCATTATTGCCATGTTAGGTGTATTCCTGCCAGTTCCGATCGCTTTTGATGTGGTGCTCGCATCTACATTATTGGCGATAGGAATCCCGGCTGCTTATGTGATGGCGCTCTTGTTTACACTGGGAGCCTACAGCATATATCCGATGATAATTGTATGGCGTAGTATTTCTCCGAAGGTCGCGATTACGACCTATCTGGTTGTGGCAGCCCTCGGTATTAGTGTGGCATTGATTGCCAATTACTATCACGAGGCCCAACTACAAGAGGCCATGAGAATTTTTGAAACAGAGCTACTCCGTGAATAACAAAAATATACTGAGGTATTTGTTGAAAAAAATTAAAATCTTGCCACTGGGCTGGGTAGCCATCCTTTGTTTTTTTTGTTCGGCAAGTATTGCTGAAATAGCGCAGCAAGAAGAGATGGTTCTGGAAAGGTCAAATCTTAAGATTTCAAGTTTTCCATTGGCTAAAAAAAATACTGGAACAGAACTATTTACTCAGATACAGGCAGATAAAATCGGGCTAGTGCGAACCAACCACTTTAATGTCGAAGACCTCTGGCCCCCTTTTTACTATGGACGTGGTGTGGCTTCCGGTGATATCCACAATGATGGATGGGTTGATGTGGTGTTTGCTACGGAGAAGGGGCTTCAACTCTATCGCAATAAAAGCGGGGCGTCATTTGAAGCCCAGCCAATAACCGCGGCAGGCTTGCCCGATTTGAATATTTTCATGGTGGCGCTGGTTGACATTAATAATGATGGTTGGCTGGATCTATTTATTTGTAGTTATCGTGATGGAAACTACTATCTTTTGAACCACCAAGGCAACTTTGACAATGAACTAATAAAAGCCCCGGTTGAGGTGCCAATTCTTACCCTAGGTCTCTCGTTTGGTGATTTGGATAAAGATGGTGATTTGGACGCGGCAATTGGCAATTGGTATTACGGTTGGCCGAAACAAGTCCCCCCAGAGGATTCAGCTAATAGCTTGTTGTTCTGGGATGATAATCAGTATAAGAGATCTTCTCTTTCCGGCATGACGGGGGAAACCTTGAGTATGTTAATAACGGATTATAATGGGGATGATAATACTGATTTAATAGTAGGAAATGATTTTGTACAACCAGATATCTTTTATTTGGGTGATGGTTCCGGAAGCCTAAAGGAAATAGAAAGGCGCGATGGAAAGATAGATATCACCACCACATTCACCATGAGTATTGATACAGCAGATATAGATAATGACCTCGATCTGGAAATTTATATTGCTCAAATTGCAGCGGGTATTTCTGAGGATGTGGCACAGATAGAAAGGCAGCGACTCAAATATTATTGCGATATTGTGACCACAGAAAAACAACGGAAGGACTGTCAGAAAAATATTGATATCCGTTGGTTTTTTCGTTTCGGCAGTAAGCATAATCCGCTTGATGTAAAAAAATGTCTAGAAATCAAAGAGCTGGATGAGCGTGAGCTCTGTATGAGTATGACGATTATGAAAACAGCTGTTCAATTGAAGCAGCCTCAGCTTTGCGAAAAAATTCCGTCAACAAGCGTAAGGGCGTCACGGCGCTGCCATGATTTTTTCAAACCAGGAATTAGTTGGACGAAAGCAGCGCACCAAAATGCGATTCCCCAGCATCAGAACCAAAACGTGTTGCTGATCAAGGACAAAGCGGGAGTCTTTCAAGATCAAGCAGAAGGGTATGGCGTGGAAATTGGAGATTGGAGTTGGAATACGAAATTTGCAGATCTAGACAATGATGGCTGGCAAGATTTGTATTTGGTTAATGGTTCGATACGGCGGGGAGCAATTGCAGGAAATTTATTTTTTCGCAATGAGGGGGGAAAGCGCTTTAGCGACCATACTAAAATTTCAGGACTGCAAAACTTCATGGCGATGTCATCATACACATACCTTGATGTAGACAATGATGGGGATCTAGATATTGTAGCAACATCTATTAATGGCCCTGCATGGTTCTACAGGAATAATGCAACGGATCATTCGGTGATTTTTGAGATTAGGGATTTTAATGGGAATCATTTCGGTATTGGCAGCAAAATTATCATTCATTATGGGAAAGATAGTCAGCTCCACCAGATGCGGGAGATTAAGGCAGGGGGCGGTTATATCTCTTTTGACGCGCCCTTCGCACACTTCGGCCTGGGTGAATATGAATCGATATCCAAGGTTGAAGTGATTTGGTCGACAGGTGAAAAAGAGATCATTGAAGCTTCGTTTGGCGCGAATAAAAAATATATCATTTATCGCAACGGGGAAAGGTGAGGGTAGGTATTCCTCAGTTCTAGAGCCACTGATTTTTTTGAGTAAATATTAAGGAGATATCTTCATTCCATGACTAATATTTTTTTGGATCAACCGGAATTTATCGAAAAGGACCCTAGGGTCAGGCGCCCAGAGAAAATTGGCTGTATCCCGTCAGCAGAAGTTGGACTAACTAGCCTGTTTGTCTAAGAGATGGTTTTGGCTCATCGTTAACCCGAGAGGAACCGATGATGACAGACCAAAGAAGCGCCGAGAAAACAGTTCGTGATATTCGCCGACATACCCGCAAGAAATATTCTGCCGAAGAGAAGATTCGGATTGTACTGGAAGGCCTTAGAGGCGAAGACAGTATTGCCGAACTGTGCCGTCGTGAAGGCATTAACCCCAATGTGTACTACCGCTGGTCAAAGGACTTCCTGGAAGCAGGTAAGAAACGCTTATCAGGTGATACCGCCCGTGAAGCCAATACCGATGAGGTGAAGACCCTGCGATCCGAATCTGCAGCCCTCAAGGAAGCCCTGGCCGAAGCGATTATGGAGAACCGCCTACTCAAAAAAAGCGTGATCGCGGATGGGGAGGTCGGTATATGAGGTACTCAGCGGCGGAGAAACATGAAATTATCCAGCTAGTGCAAAACTCGAATCTGCCGGTGCGCAAGACCCTGGATCGGCTGGACATCTGTAAATCCACCTTCTATGGCTGGCTGAAACGGTTCGAGGCAGATGGCATTGATGGCCTGGAAGATCACAAACCACAGCCGCTATCCGTGTGGAATCAGGTGCCACAAACGCACCGCGACGCGCTGATTGAACTGGCTTTGGATAAGCCGGCGCTTTCACCCAGAGAGCTGGCGGTTCACTACACCGAGCACCAGCAGTATTTTGTCTCGGAATCCACGGTATATCGGCTGCTGAAGGCCGAAGACCTGATAACCAGTCCGGCCTACATCCTGATGCAGGCGAGTGACAAATTCCAGCATCCAAGCAAGCGGGCCAACGAGCTTTGGCAAACCGATTTCACCTACTTCAAGATCGTTGGCTGGGGCTGGTATTACCTGTCGACCGTGCTGGACGATTACTCACGGTTCATTGTGTCGTGGCGGCTGTGTAGCAGCATGGGGGCCAGTGATGTGGCTGATACGTTAGATGACGCTCTAGCCTTCGCTGACATTGAACAAGTAGAGGTCGCGCACCGACTCCGCCTGCTCAGTGACAATGGCCCATGCTATCTGTCATCTGATCTGGCCGATTACCTGAAGGGCCAGGGCATGACGCACACACGAGGGCGGCCCTATCACCCGCAAACGCAGGGCAAGATTGAACGCTGGCATCGTTCGATGAAGAACCAGATACTTTTGAACAATTATTACTTTCCGACAGAACTGGAAGAGCAGCTACACCGCTTCGTGCAGTACTACAATCACGAGCGTTACCATGAGTCGCTGAACAACCTGACACCTGTGGATGCCTGAGAAATCTTTATTTCCCATTGGTTTTTTTTCTAGGTCGAGTGGCATGGATACAGACAAATTGGGTTGATTGGAAGTGAAGCCATCTATTTGCACTAGTTGTCGAGGAGATTTTTCATTGACGATATATAGCCTCCCTGATCTTGGATCTGTAGTTAGTCCTTCAAAGCCATTGTTGTTGCGGTTCAAGGACGGTAGTGCCAGGCTGCGTTGGCTTGCTAATTCAATAGTTTCTGTTTGAGGGGTAATAGAGGTAAGAATGATGGCGCGGTTACGCTCTTCAATAATGGCATACTGCTGATTTCCCAAATATGCTAGCCCTTCTGTATCTTCAAATCCATTCAGTGCAATAGTGCGTAAAACCTCTCCATGCTTATTCAGCTCAATGAGCTGTTCGGGGTTGTTGATGATGGCGAAGAGAGTGTCTGTATCTGTGTTGAAGGTCAGGCCTGAGGCGTTATCTGTAACTCCAGGAAGAGTAATGGGGCTACCTATTAGTTTATAGCGGTTCAGCTGTAATCCGATGGTTGTATTTTTTTGGTCCGATAGAGTCAGTTCTGAAAAATCAAAAAACTGTGCTGCCAGCGTTGTAAAAATTGGAAAAACCAAGAGTAGTGTGGCCAATGAAAAGTGCCACTTATGTCTACCAAAGTATGAGCGAACAGTATTTTTTGGTTTTATGGGTTGGGTGTTTTTGTGGTTCATTTTTGAGCAGCCGTTTGAGTCGTCATAGTAAGTTTATTGTTAAGGGTGGACGCTCAATATGTAGGCCATATGACAGCATTGCTGCATCGGTTTTTTTAATGTGGAAAAGCTGCTGAATAAAGAGGGATTATCCTTGACCTTGGACTGCCTCAGCCCTATAATCCTCGGCCCTTGAAGTAGCTCCCTGTGGGCTGATTAGGGCCAAGCTAGAAGTTATGAGCTAGCTGGAAATAATGAAGACATGCTAAGTCTTCACGGCTTAATTAATTATTACTAAATTAAGTCGAAATGATTTGTTGCGGGGTGGAG
>Ga0255779_1004984_pt1 | contig 12514 bp, 9 predicted proteins | sample 011ome_21_FD_179977 | JGI IMG/M metagenome (GOLD analysis project Ga0255779, IMG submission 179977) | Coastal salt marsh microbial communities from the Groves Creek Marsh, Skidaway Island, Georgia - 011508AT metaG (version 2) | ecosystem: Environmental > Aquatic > Marine > Intertidal zone > Salt...
AAGGGGGCTTGAAGAATCTATTGGGTGGCCCTCCTTTCCCCAGCGGAAGTTTCGAACACGGTACGCAAAATTGTAATCTGGAAGCGAGGGAGTTCTGTGCCCCAAACAACCAGGTAGACATATACGATGACTTCAACGACGACATCATCCGAGAATTGTCGGTTAAGTATCGCGACAAAAAAGGCCGCTTTACGACCAAAATAGGTAAGTTCCAGCGGGGTTGGGGGCAGTCTGATGGGTTGAGATTGCTCGATATCGTGAACCCACAGGACCTTAGAAGCCATTTTGTCTTTAAAAATGCGGATGAAACACGGATCCCTCTGTGGATGATTTCGACCGATTTCAACTTGAAGAAGATGGGTCTTGCTAAGCCCTTTGAAGCAATAGGCATGAATAGGCCAGTTCTCGAGCTGAACATTGCTCCAGAAATGCGCCACAGCGAGGTCGTGGTGAACAACCCAACTCCGGGCGCCAGTACAGATGGTGGTCAATTTGGTCTGCCTTGGCCGAACCTGGTGGATGAAGGCTTCGCCCATCAGTCTGGTTTAGGGGCGGTCGGCTTTGGAGCAGCCTTGTCCAACAATGAGCTGGATGATTTTGAATGGTCCGATCCAGAAGTATCCATGCGTTTGAAGTTTGATACCTTGGGCGGTACCGCAACCCTCAACGCATTTTATGGATATCAGGACCTTCCTTTGGTTCTTCTTCAAGATGGCGCCGTATTTGTGGGCTCAGGCGTAAATGATGCCGATAGCGCTTTGGCCGTCGCTCCCGTAACTCGCGAAGAGCTGATCGGCGCTATTTGGGCACCCAGTTTCACCGGCGGCCCTTCTGTTGAAGGCCAGCCTTCCGGTTACCTGCCCTATCTTCGCGGGGCAGCGGGTAAAGGTCCTTTGACGACTAGCCCGCTAACCGCTTTAACCGGGGGTGCGTGTAATGATCCTGTCAATGATCCCGGTGGTGCTGGTGTGGAGTGTTCGGTAACGGCCAATCTGGACCTTGATTACACCTTCAGGCAGAAGGTTGTCGGTTTCAGTTTCACACGTGATCTTAGCGATTTTATTTCGCTTGGGCCCAAGGGGACCGGACCTTCTTTTCGTACCGAGGTTTCGTATGAGTTCGACAAGCCCTTCAACAGCAGCGTAGTCGCAGACCCCTTTACGGGACAATTGAACGCGGGCAGTCCTAACCTGCTGGTGGCTCCGGAAGATGTGATAGAAGAAAGGGATGTTACTTCGGTAATGATAGGCTTCGATTATCCATTGTGGGTGCCAGGTTGGGATACCCAGGAGAAATCTATCTTTACCAGTGTCCAATTCTTCAATATTCACACCGAAGATGCCGACAACCTATTGTCGCAGGCGCCGTACTCCTTTAACGAAGTTGAAGACAATCAGAACTTCATCACCTTCCTTTGGGAGATGCGGCTCGACAATCAGCGATTTGTGACCGAGGGTCTTTATATTCGCAACGTTCAAAATAATGGTACTGCCTACCGCCAACGCCTAGATTTTAACTACCTTGGCAAGCACTGGCGCCCCAGGATTGAATGGCAGTTTTTTGATGGGAAGCAAGGCGTGGCGCCTATCGGCCTTTTCAATGACAAGGACTTTGTCGAACTATCTATAACCTATCAGTTCTAAATGACTCCATTTTTGAGATGGACTAAGAGGGGAACACGATGAACCATTTTAAGATTTCTATAGGTGCTGTTTTTGCCGGGGCCATGATGTCCAGCTTGACGGTCACGGCGGAAACAAACCGCGCGTTGGAAGCATGGAAGGCATATGCTGCACAGTCGGGCAATCCCAATCATGCAAAATGGGTTGAGGAGATTTCCAAGCCCGAAGCTTTGCGTTTGGCCAAAGAGTGGGCAGAGTTAAGAGGCTATGACGCCTATGACTTGATTGACAAAACCGACTTGCCGGCTGAACTCAAGCCCGGCCTAAAAATCACAGCGGCTAATGCCGACCAGTTTCCCTGGTTAAAAGACTATCTGCCAGCGGAACACCTCGCTGCACTGACGTCAGATTGGGGAAATATTGGAGAGATCACGATAGTGCCGACAAATACCTACTACATGCACGAAGGGTATTTAAAGGGGACCAAAGAACTCAGAGATTCCGGTACTGAAATCCAGATTTCTGACAAAGGTGAACTGGTGTATCCGGACGGCTCTTATGCACTAATGTCTGGCCCGGGCGCAACGTCCATCCCATTTTTGAATCCTAAAAATGGCTTGGAGTTAAACTGGGACTACGTGGCCAATTCAGTGAATACGGACACGTTGGATTTTGAACCAATCCACATGAGGGCCTGCACTCCATCTGGAAAGGTCGATGTCGAATACAAGGCGGATTTGTGGTGGTGGCACTACCATAACCGTATGAACGTTGGCCCCTATGGTGATATCGATGGGAAAGAGGATTACATCGAGGGAGGGTCCATCTTCTTCAAGGAGCCTAACGATATTCGCGGACTGGCCGGTGTTCGTCAGCGCTATCCTGAGGCAGGCAAGCCGGATGATTTCAAGGTATTCATCCCCAGCCTGAGGCGAACCAGAACGCTGACTGGCTCGGATGCCCAAGATCCGATTGCGTCGGGCCTGGAGCTGACCTGGGATGATTGGCGAGCCTATTGGAGTAAAACAGATATCGATCAGTTCGACTACAAGCTGGTGGGTGATGGGTTTATTCTGGCCTCTCCAGAAGTGGGCTATGTTTACAACTCCATTGACTGGACTGAGGACCAATGCAACGTTAAGTCGATTGAATTGGAGCTTCGACCCGTTTGGATTTTGGATATTGAGGACAAAACTGGAAAGTACATGTACTCCAAGCGGCGTACGTGGGTAGATAAAGAGTTCTTCTACATGCAGTACCACATGACCTGGGATCCTCGCGGGAACCCCTTGCGAAACTGGGATGACGTTAGAGCTTGGCGCCCGACAGTAGGTGATGCTCAGTGGACTTCAGTTATCGTCAATAACTATGTGACCAAGCGAGCGAGTACGCTCAATATGACTCCGGCCTGGGATGATAGGGACGAACGCATTTCTGAAGAAATGTTTGATGTCGACCAGCTGCGAGACTATCAGTAACGTTTTATCAGCGTTGTAGTTCTTTAAACCCTGTAGATTTTCTACAGGGTTTTTTTTACTTTATTACCGACAACGTCTACTGGCGTTGTCGGTTTTGTTTTGCGTTTATTGGATAAAATGCTAGCATGTAAGCAGGGCGAAAGGTCGCGTTAGACAACATAGAGGGTACAGTGGGTAATCGATCAAGTAGATTGACCGTAGAGGATGTGAATGGTGCTTGGGCGATTATTCCAACGCCAGCCATTGAGTCAGGCGGTGATTGGCGGACCGAAGATTCGGTGGACTATGACGAGGTCGCTAAAGCTGTTACCGGTCTTATAGAGGCTGGTGTTGATGGAATTATGTGCCAGGGCACCTTTGGCGAAGGTGCTTCAATGACCTGGGCCGAAAAGAAAAAGATGACCGAGGTGATGGTAGACGCAGCAGCAGGCAGGGTGCCCATTTTTGCTGGTGTGACTACGCTCAATACCCGTGAAACCATCATGCAGTTAAAACACGCCCGAGATATCGGCGCCGATGGCACTATGCTGGGTTTGCCGATGTGGCAGGAGATTGATGTTCCCGGTGCGGTTCAGTTCTATAAAGATGTGGCGGCAGCGGTTCCAGAAATGGCTATCTGTGTGTACGCCAACCCTGAGGCGTTTAAGTTTTCTTTCCCAACTCCTTTCTGGGCGCAGGTGGCCGACGTACCGCAAGTGGTCAGCTGCAAATATATCAACATTGCGCAGTTGCAGCTTCATACATTGGTTTCTCGTAAACAGATACGATTTTTGCCGTTGGAATTTGATCACAAAGATGCCGCTAGAATGGACCCGGAGTTTCACACGGCTTTTTGGTCTCCTTGCGCCTGCACTGGGCCGGAGCTCACAATTTACTGGCGCGATATCGTCAAAGACGCGGTGAATTCAGGGGATTGGTCAAAGCCAGACGAGCTGTATCCTCGCCTAATGTCAGTACTGTCAAATCTGTTTCCGCCGGGCGGTTTTCCAGAATTTTCTCGCTATAACATTCAACTTGAGAAAGAGCGGATTAATGCTGCGGGGTGGATGAACGCGGGTCCGTGTCGCCCACCATACAATAGCGCCCCCGAATCCTATCTAGCCGGTGCAAGGCTGGCCGGGACCGGCTGGGCAGAGCTCACAGAGCTCCTCAAGTCTGGAAATCTATAATCACCAAAAACACTGCTGGTGCGTTTACTACCTAATGCGGAGTTAACTATAAAATGCCTAATATTGCTGAATCACAAAAATCCTTGTATCAACCAGAGTATGGCCAGTTTATTGGTGGGGAATGGATGGCCGGAGACAGTGGCAAAACCATCGACCTAATGAACCCCGGCAATGGTCAGGTTTTGTCGCGTATCGCAGCGGGCAATGAGCGCGATGTGGAACGTGCTGTTGCAGCGGCAAAAAGGGCATTCGCCACTTGGTCGCAAAGCTCCTCCAGCGAAAGGCAGGAACTGCTGGTCGAAATAGCAAAACGATTGAAGGCTCGCCTGGAAGACTATGCGATGCTAGAGACGCTGAACAACGGCAAGCCACTGCGCGAATCGCTCAATTTTGATTTGCCACAGACTATCGGGCAATTCGAACTATTTGCCGGCGCCGCCTTCCATCTTCATGGTGAAACACTCGACTATCCTGATGCCGTTGGGCTGGTGCACCGCGAGCCTATCGGCGTATGTGCGCAGATAATTCCCTGGAACGTTCCCCTGTTGATGATGGCCAGTAAGATAGCCCCGGCCATTGCTGCTGGCAATACCGTTGTGATTAAACCGGCGGAGAGCGTCTGTCTTTCGATTATGGAGTTTTTCCGGGAGATGGCCGACATCTTGCCTCCTGGCCTGGTCAATGTTGTGACCGGATATGGAGCAGACGTGGGCGAGTCTCTTGTGACGCACCCGGACGTTCGGAAAGTGGCGTTTACCGGTTCAGTTCCCACCGCGCAGCGAATTATTCAGTACGCGTCGCGCAATATTATTCCTCAAACGTTGGAGCTGGGTGGAAAGTCCGCGCAGATAGTATGCGCCGATGCTGATCTCGAAGCAGCGGTCGAAGGCGCCACAATGTCAACAGTGCTGAATAAAGGGGAGATATGCCTGGCGGGATCCAGGTTGTTCCTACATGAGTCTATTCAGGAGGAATTTTTGGCGCGACTCAAAGAATCGCTTGAGAGTGTTCGCCTTGGTGATCCGGCGAATATCGAAACACAAATGGGGCCACAGGCATCTGTTATGCAGCGCGACAAAGTATCTTCCTACCTCGAACTGGGTCTGCAGGAGGGTGCCAGCGTAGTCACGGGCGGTGACCGAGCTTCGGGAGCTGGCCTTGATCAGGGAAATTTCATCCAGCCGACTATATTTAGCAATGTGACCAACGACATGCGTATCGCGCAGGAAGAAATATTCGGTCCGGTGACCTGCGCCATCACCTGGAAAAACGAAGAAGAAGTCATTCGCCTTGCCAATGAAAACAACTATGGCTTAGCGGGCGGTGTATGGACACAAAACATTGGGATGGCCCACCGGGTTGCCAGAGGCATGCAAACGGGCACGGTGTGGATTAACCGCTACTACAATTTGAAATCTGGTATGCCTATCGGAGGTTACAAGCAAAGCGGCTTTGGTCGGGAGTTTTGTTTTGATGTGCTCAATCACTACACCGTGACGAAGTCAGTAATTGTGAACCTGCAGGATGGCCCCATAGGTATGTATGCACAGTAGGTCGCCTATTAGAAGAATGGAGTTTATCGAACATGATTGAGCTGGTAACGCTCTGCAAAATGGATGAAGTCGAAGAGGGTACGCCTCTGGCCGCTAACGCTGACGGATTTCCACCGCTGGCGGTCTATTTGCATGAAGGTACTTATCATGTCACCGACAATACCTGTACTCACGGTATGGCCATGTTGACAGATGGCTACCAGGACGGGCACGAAATTGAGTGCCCTTTCCATGGCGGGGCATTCGATATTACCAACGGGGAGGCGATTTCCTTTCCTTGCCAAATTCCTTTGAAAACTTATACAGTCACGCTGGAAAACGGGAATGTGTGTGTGCCACTTTCCGAGGCAGTGACTGGGGCAGATGCAGATTAACTAACCAAGTAAATTCATAGCTAGGAAATAATTATGGACGTCACAGCTGCGGTAATACGAGAGCAATCGGGTAGGTTCCACATTGAAGAGTTAGAGTTGGATGACCCTCGCCCGAACGAAGTTGTGGTACGTATCGCTGGAGTTGGTATATGCCATACAGACATAATCTGCCGGGATCAGTATTACCCAATCCCCATGCCGGTGGTTTTTGGACATGAGGGGTCGGGCGTGGTGGAGAAAGTGGGTTCGGCCGTCACCAAGGTCGAGGTAGGCGATCATGTTGTGCTCAGTTACCTTAGCTGTGGGCACTGCCACCCCTGCCAGGAAGGTAAATCCGTGTACTGTTTGGAGCTGTTCCCGCTCAACTTTGCATGTACTCGTGATGATGGTTCCACCACGTTGAGTAAAGGCGAGGAGGTGGTACACGGGAATTTCTTCAATCAATCATCTTTTGCGTCTCACGCGCTGGCAGCCGAAGAAAATATTGTCAAAGTGCCGAAAGATGTGGATATCGAACTCCTGGGTCCACTGGGTTGTGGAATACAAACCGGCGCAGGCGCTGTCATGAACGCCCTAAACCCCTCTGCGGGTAGCTCCATTGCTATATTCGGTTGTGGCCCTGTCGGGTTGGCGGCCGTTATGGGTGCCGTGTTAACCGGTTGCGCCCAGATTATTGCAGTGGACATGAATTCGGATCGCTTGGCGATGGCTAGGGAATTAGGTGCGACCCACGCCATAAATCCAGCCGATACCGACCCTGTGGAAGCTGTTCAGACTATTACCGGTACGGGTGCACACTATTCGTTGGAGTGTACCGGTTTACCACAGGTGACCCGGCAGGCGGTGGACTGTCTGACCTTGACGGGAGTCTGCGGACAAATTGGGGCCGCACCGCTGGGCACCGAGTGCGCGATCGACATGAATAATATTCTGTTCGGGCGCACGTTGCGGGGTATTGTGGAAGGCGACAGCATTCCGGATATCTTCATTCCACGTATCGTCGAACTGTTTAAGCAGGGCCGATTCCCACTGGATAAACTGGTGACCTATTACGATTTTGAAAATATCAATGATGCCATCAGGGATGCCGAGAATGGCACTGTACTGAAGGCCGTGCTACGGTTCTAAATTAAAGCGGGGTAAATATTGATGGACTATTTACGTTACTATCTCGGAACCGCAGTCGTAGTGTGCGGAGTGTTGGGCTTTTATTGGGGAGGCTATTGGGTCTTTCTGGGGGTGGGTACATTCATTCCCCTGCTGATCCTGGATATTGTGCTGCCCCGAGACTTTAAGCCTCGAGAAATACGTTACCCTCTCCTTGCCGATTTACCTCTGTACTTGCATGTTCTACTCATGTTCGCTGTATACGCCGCGTTTGTACATTGGGCAGCAACCGCTGGGTCTATAGCTCCAGGCCAATGGTTGGGCGCTATTTTGACATTGGGTTGGCTGGGAGCCGTACCAAATCTGCCTGTCAATCACGAACTGTTGCATCGGCGTGGCCGCTTTGCCCGGGCCTGCGCCACGATACTCGGCACGTTTTACGCAGACCCCACTCGTGATGTCGCTCATGTGCACACCCATCACATCCACTTGGCCACGCCAAACGATTCAGATACCGCAAGGCGTGGAGAGAACGTATACAGCTTTGTATTGCGCGCTACGGCGGGTTCTTTTAGGGATTTTTTTACAATAGAAAAAGAAAGTTGCAAGAGACGTAATGTGAGTTTGTTGCACCCGGGTGGGCGTCTGTTCAAGGCGCTCTTTCAATTGATTTTGCTACTGGGCATTTGTGCCTGGTATGCCGGCCTAGCGGCCACCCTTGCCGCTTTGGGCGGCATTGTTACCGCAAAGTTACTGGTGGAAATGTTCAATTATTACCAGCACTACGGTTTAGTGCGTGTACTAGGTAGCAATTATGGTCAGCAGCATATATGGAACCATCTCACGCCGATTAGTCGACAGTTGTCATTTGAAATAACCAACCACAACGACCACCACATGGACTCCTACCTGCCGTTTTATCGCCTGCAGCCGAAAAAAGATGGCCCGCAGATGCCGAGTATCTTGCTGTGTTTTCTGGCAGGCCTGGTCCCGCCAGTTTGGTTTTCCTATATAGCCCAACCGCGATTGAAACACTGGGATCTCACACATGCCACAGACGAAGAAATGGAGCTGGCCAGAGAGGCAAATCGTGCAGCCAACTGGCCGGATTGGCTGTATCCCGAGTTAGCACACTAGGAATCGGTTTTGCTTGGAAAATTAATCCGTCAGATAAAAAGCCATTTTGAGCCACGTCTGGCAACCGTAGAGCCCTTGGGTAAAACCTTTGAAGTGGCGAGTGATCAGACTTTGCTTCAGGGCGCTTTGGCTGCCGGACTCGCTTTTCCCCATCATTGTACTGTGGGGACCTGTGGCAATTGTAAGTGTCGGCTGAAGAGTGGCGATGTCAGATCGATGACGGATGCTTCTCTAACCCTCACACCGGCCGAGCTTGCAGACGGCTATATTCTAGCCTGCCAGTGTCTACTTAAGAGCGAAGTCACTGTCGCTGTTGATCTGAACGATGATTCCGAGGCGATGGTGCCTGCCCAATACATGGGTACTATAGTCGCTACGGAGCAATTGACGCACGATATTGGGGTCCTAGGGATTTTGCCTCCAAATATTGCAAAAACCGCTGCAGGCCGCGCCAGCTGTGGTTTCTGGAGGCCCATTACTTATCGATTGTCGGCCGGTAGCCATCAATCGATTCCATTAAATCCTCAAGTTTTGGCAATTCACCTGTCGGTGCGAATGTGTATCTACCCCGGAGGTTGATATTCTCCCAGGCTACAGGTGAGGCCCGCTTTACTGTTTCCAGAGACATTGCATTGCCTTGATCCTCAAAGCTGTCCAGCAGATTACTGAGCACTTTTGAGTTGAAGTAGATGATGGCATTTGCCACCAGTCTGGCACTTTCGTTCCAGATCTGGATCTCCTCATCGCTATTACCCCGGAATCGGTCGCCATTGACGTGGCTAATCGCCCGTCTCAGCTGGTGATAGGCTTCACCCCGGTTCAACGCTCGCTGAACGTGATTTCTAAGGCTGGCGTCGTCAATGTAGTTCAGCAGATATTGGGCTTTCAGCAGCCGGTTATATTCGGTCAATGCCTCCAGTAATGGGTGATTGTGCTTGTAACCGGATAGTTTACGCACTAACCTGGCCTGACTGGTCTTGCGCTGAGCCAAAGAGACGGCAATCCGCTGGATGGTGTCCCAGTGAGCCATGATACGCTGCGTGTTGATCGGCTTGCGCAACGATATATGCACTTGCTGGTTCTTGTCTTCGGTGATGTTGAATAGTTCATTGATGACCCTGCCGACCTGGGCATATCGAGGTGCGAACCGATATCCGAACAGGTCGAGCAGGGCAAAGTTCACATGGTTTACTCCATGAGTGTCAGTTGAGAGCATGTCGGGGACTATCTCAGTACTGTTGTTCATCAACAGGTCAAAGATGTAATGGGATTCATGCTCATTGGCCCCGATTACCCGGGCATTGATGGCCATATGATTGGCATTCAGACTGACCGCGGACACGCCTTTGCTGGTCCCGAAGTATTTTGAGGAGTACCGCGTGCGGAATGTCTCGCGTTTGGCTTCGAACTTCTGACCATCGGCACTGGCGTGCAGAATATCTTCCTGAATGTTGTAGTGCTTGAAGATACTCAGTCGTGTAGTGGCGTTGTTGATGCGGTCATTGGACGCATTCAGGGTTTCCAACCGAAGGTAGTTCGCTTGGATAGTGCTGAGTTGTTCATAGGTGCAGTCAGAAATCTGCGCGATGCCATAGATGCCCTGATTAGTGGCATTGGCAATCAGTATCGCCAGCAGATCCACTTCGTACTGACGGCTTTTCGAGCTCAAGCCCAGCACATGTTGGAAGTCGTCAATGAACCCGGTATCCCGATCCACTACGCGCAATACATCGGCGATGCTGACCGCTTTCATTTGCTGGAAGAACGGGTTATTCACTAGGTGCTTCTTGCTGGCTGTAGGCAGCCGCCAGTGATGTTTGCCGTCTTTCGGTCGCAAAATTACGTCCCTGGTATCTGAACGCTCCAAATAGTGGCTGACTTCGTGCAACCGAAGGGTCAGCTCATCCGCCATGCGTGGAATCAGACGTTTCGGATCCTCGCTGATATTGGGTTGCTGAGTGCCCTCCACCAAGGACCCCTTCTGGTTTTTCCAGATCTCTGGCTTCACGAGATCATCCTCTAACGCCCGATATCGAATGACTTCCGGCAGCGTCAACTGGCCGTTTAAGCGGTTGGGTATCTGCAGATACAAAAACCATTCATACTTGGATTTGTCTATACTGCCATCGGGTTTCGACAGCAATGGCCGTGTGGCTTTCGGTAGTAAACGCTGATCAATGCTGACATCGCCGAGCCTATTACCGGCGACCAAATCCAACCGAGCTTGGGCCAGGGCCCCGGCTAACCGCCGCGTTTTGTCGGTACCGTCAAAACGCAGACAGCAAAAGAGCGAACGCAACAGTCCGGCTCGCAATGTGGACTCCGTATCCAGGTGCTGCCAAAATGCCTCCTCCGCCGACTGTTTCTGATTACTCAGGTATCGGCAGACTGAGTTCAGGTCGCTGACATTGAGAAACTGGAACGCCCGTTGCTGTACAGCTTGAAACGACGTATCAGGATCGATGCTGTCATCAACGAACAGGTGTAAGATATCAGCAGCTTTGCTCACATTGCGAGCTGCCTTTTGCCAATCCCGATAGACCCGTTCTTGGGCCATTTGATGCGCACGTTGTTTCACTTGCCGGAGGTGATGTATGAACCCTTCCGCAATACGTTCCAGGCCCTGCTGGTGCCGCGACTGCAGATAGCACAGCAAGTACAGGCGCTGGTTAGCAAGCGATTGACGTTTAAGTTTGGCTCCGTAGTAGTCAACCCGTTCGGCATAGTGTTGCTGGTTTTTCTGAGAGAGAGAAAGTGACTCGAGTACAGTCGTCACATCCGTCATCCACGGCTGAATATGGTGATACACGGCTATTTCTTTTTGCAACTCGGTGCCGGTAAAATTGCGGGCGCTCTGGCGTAGTTGCTGGAATGTAAACTGGCCTTCACCGGAAACCAGTGTGAGCAACATAGTTGATAGACCTTGGCTGCAAGCGGCGTCGATCTGGTCATGCAATCGTTTCTGGTGCTGGCCAATAACCTGACTGACGATCTTCTGCAGCGTACTATAGGCGGGAATTGCGATTTTCTGGCGAGCCAAATATTCGATTGCAGCGTCAAAGACTGCTCGGGGCTCCACCCAGCTTTCAGCACAGGTACACAAGTGCTCGACAAGCTGTGGCTGATGTCTTTTATCGTTCCAGTTGCTGACGCCGACGATCGATAGAACACGCGCATAGATACGGGATTTTTGGTCAGGTTTCAGGCTAAAACGCCTGAAGGTAAGGTCCCTATAGTGAAATCGGGCTATGAATACCAAGTCGTCCTGCATTGATTTGTACCTTGGGTTAAGCAGGACCGGTTTGCATTTGAAGTAGCCCAGCAAAGCAATCGCCACACAACGATATTTGCGTTGCCTTATTCTCGATATCTCCGCTAGTTCTTTGTCATTCAGCATAAAGTAGAATCGCTGGTATGACTCATTGAAGGATGGGACGCCATATAGATCCTCGACCTCGGCAGCAGTGAGGATTGATAGCCGCTTGTTTCTGCTCATTCTTTGACCTAAAGGTCGAAGAAGATACCGAATTTCTCAGCGCATTAGAAACTAATAGCCCCCTGCAGCCCACGGATGGCGGGGCCTCCGGCGGTTTTTGCAATATTTGGAGGCAAAATCCCTAGGACCCCAAAGTGTTTTTGGCACTCAGCAACGAGGTGCGACTGCGCTGCCTATACTTGTTGGGGAAGAATGAGGAGATCTGTGTGTGTGAACTCGTGGATGCGCTTCAAATCAGCCAGCCCAGCGCTTCAAAGGCGCTGGCAAGTCTGAAGGCGGCCGGTTTGCTCGGTGACCGCAGGGACGCAAATTGGGTCTACTACCAGATTCGCAGCGACCTACCGGCCTGGTTAAAAGTGATGATCGGCGCGGTTGTCGATGATTTGTCTGGAGAGAAGTGCTACGCGGCGGACGAGATGCGATTTAGACGCTTGGCCACGCGACCACGGGAGCTAGCCTGTCCATGAAGGCGAAAAATGCGCGTGGTTTGACGCCAACACGCCCACATTGAGGAAAAGAATCGTGAAGTGTGGCGGCTTTGAGGAAATACTGCGGAGCATTACCGACTGGCAATGACT
>Ga0255779_1005002_pt1 | contig 12469 bp, 9 predicted proteins | sample 011ome_21_FD_179977 | JGI IMG/M metagenome (GOLD analysis project Ga0255779, IMG submission 179977) | Coastal salt marsh microbial communities from the Groves Creek Marsh, Skidaway Island, Georgia - 011508AT metaG (version 2) | ecosystem: Environmental > Aquatic > Marine > Intertidal zone > Salt...
TGCTGGGGCCTGGAAAGGCCTTTTTCTTTCCCGACTCCTACCGCAAGCCCTACGCCGAGCGGGATCAAGTAGACAATGCCAATATCGGCTTGCGCGCCGAGGCCCTCGAACGCCTCCAGCGGGATCAATGTATCGTCGTCACTTACCCAGAAGCCCTCGCGGAAAAAGTGGTTACCCGTAAAACCTTTGGGAGCAAATCCCTGCGGATTGCGCGAGGGGACAAATTGGACCTGGAATTCTTCAATGAAAGCCTCTTTGACATGCGGTTTGAACGGGTTGATTTTGTCGAAAAGCCCGGTCAATTTGCCGTGCGTGGGGGGATTGTCGACGTGTACTCCTTTGCTCATGCCCACCCGCACCGCATTGAATTCTTTGGCAATGAAATCGATGACATCCGGCCTTTTGAAGTGGATAGTCAGCTGAGCGAAGGCCATGTTTCGGCCATGACCCTTGTGCCCAACGTCGAAGACAAACGACGCACGGAGCAGCGAGAGTCCTTGCTGGAGTATGCCGGCCCAGAGAGCCTCCTATGGATTGAAGACGCGGACTTTTTGGTCGACAAACTCAATCAGGGCTATGACCTCGCGGAAGCCGCCTATGTGGCGTTTGACGGAGGTGTACGGCCTATGGAGCCGAATGCTCTCTATGCTTCGGGCGCCCACATCCGCCACCTACTTCAAGGGCGAACCTATGTCACGGAAGCTAGCACCGACAAGGTGATCGCATGGCAGAGTTTGCCTCAGCCAGCCTTTGGCAAGAATTTCACCCTACTCCTGGAGCATCTGTCCGCACAGCACAAGGCGGGCCGAGAATTGTGGATCATGTGCAGTCTGCCTCCACAGCAGAAGCGCCTCGCGAGTATTCTTCAAGATCTTCAACCCGATGAAACCATGGAGATTCATTGGCTCGATTCAGCGCTGCACCATGGGTGGGAAGATCCTTCGGGGCCGCGCGTGGTGTATTCGGACCATGAAATTTTTGAGCGCTATCAGCGATTCCGCCTCCGCGACGGGCTGGACAAGGCCCAGGCCATTACGCTCAAGGAACTCAACTCCCTTCAGGTGGGCGACTTTGTCACCCACATTGACCACGGCATAGGCAAGTTTGGGGGACTCCAAAAAATTGATGTCCAAGGAAAAATGCAAGAGGCCATCAAATTGGTCTACAAAGATTCGGACATCCTATATGTCAGTATTCACAGCTTGCACAAGATTGCCAAATTCAATGGCAAAGAAGGAAGCACCCCGGTCCTCCACAAATTGGGTTCGCCTGCGTGGCAAAGCCTGAAAAAGAAAACCAAGACTCGTGTCAAGCAATTGGCGTACGACTTGATTCAACTATATGCCAAGCGCAAGGAGGCCCAAGGATTTGGCTTTTCTCCAGACAGCTACCTGCAGCATGAATTGGAAGCTTCTTTTCAATACGAAGACACCCCCGACCAAGAAAAGGCCACCGCGGACATCAAAGCGGACATGGAAAGTCCCATTGCCATGGATCGATTGATATGCGGGGACGTGGGATTTGGCAAAACCGAGCTGGCCGTGCGCGCGGCCTTCAAAGCAGTGGCCGACAGCAAGCAAGTGGCGGTGCTCGTTCCCACCACGATTTTAGCTTTTCAACACTTCCAAACGTTTAAAAAGCGTTTGGAGGGATTTCCGGCTCGGGTGGAATACATCAACCGTTCTCGCAGCGCCAAAGAGGTCCGCGCGATAGCTGAAGATTTGGAAAAAGGGCAGATTGATGTTTTGATTGGTACCCATAAACTGGTCAGCAAGGAGTTGACGTTTAAGGATTTGGGTCTCCTTATCATTGATGAAGAGCAGAAATTTGGCGTGAATGTCAAGGACAAGCTCAAGACCCTCAAAGTCAATGTCGACACCCTCACCCTCACGGCCACGCCGATTCCGCGAACCCTTCAATTTTCACTGATGGCGGCCCGAGACCTCAGTGTGATGACCACGCCGCCACCCAACCGTCAACCCATCGAAACACACATCATGGGTTTCAACGAGGCGGGGATTCGCGATGCCTTGTCCTACGAGATCAGCCGCGGAGGTCAGGCCTTTTTCATCCACAACCGCGTGGAGAACATCTCGGAGGTGGCTGGAATGCTTCAACGTTTGTTGCCTGATGCTCGGATTGCCATAGGCCATGGTCAGATGAAAGGGCATGACCTTGAAAAGATTCTTCTCGACTTCATGGCGGGAGATTTTGACATCTTGGTCAGTACCACCATTGTTGAAAGTGGCTTGGACGTCCCCAATGCAAACACCATGATCATTCACCAGGCGCACATGTTTGGCTTGAGTGATTTGCACCAAATGCGCGGGCGAGTTGGACGCTCCAACCGAAAAGCCTTCTGCTATTTGATTGCACCGCCCTTGGCTGGCTTGCCAGAGGAGTCCCGCAAACGCTTGCAGGCCTTGGAGCAGTTTTCAGACTTGGGCAGCGGATTCAAAATTGCCCTCCGCGACCTCGAAATTCGGGGCGCTGGGGATCTCCTCGGAGCAGAGCAATCGGGATTCATCAATGACTTGGGCTTTGATACCTACCAAAAATTGTTGGGGGAGGCCGTCGACGAACTGAAGAAGAACGAGTTCAAAGACCTTTATGCCGACCAACGTGGAGGATGGGATCCCAAAGAACGGGAATGCCAATTGGACACGGATTTGGAGTTGCTTCTCCCCGACCAGTACATCAATTTCGTGGAGGAGCGCTTACGCATTTACCGCGAGCTCAACGACCTCAAAGAGGAGGCCCAACTCCAGACCTATGTGGCCGGCCTCGTCGACCGCTTCGGCGCACTGCCTCCACAGGCCGAGCGCTTGATGACATCCCTCCGGTTGCGTTGGCTTGGGCAGTCTTTGGGCTTTGACAAAATGGTTCTCAAAGCGGGAAAGCTCCTATGCTACTTCCCCGAGGAGGCCCATGAAGCTCCTCCCCAGGAGGTACTGATGAATTTTTTGGCGAAAATCCAAGCCTTTCCGCAACGCTACCGCATGAAACAGAAAGGGCCACGCATCAGCCTGGTCGTCGACCACATCCCCACGGTCCAAGATGCTTTTGTAACTTTAACAGAACTCAGTTCAGCGCCGAAAATCGCCCCTTAATTCCTCTCCCATGCGTACCATTCTTGAAGCCCAAGGGCTCCGAAAGCAATACCGTTCATTTACCGCCCTGGATTCGCTGGATTTGGCCATCCCTGAAGGAAGTATCTACGGCCTGCTTGGCCCCAACGGGGCAGGAAAGACTACGTTTCTGCGCATGGTCAACCAAATATTTGAACCGGATGCCGGGCGCCTGATTTTTGACGGGGAGAACATGACTGCAGCACACGCCCGCCGCATTGGGTACTTGCCGGAAGAGCGAGGCCTGTACAAAAAGATGAAAGTGGGCGAACAAGCGATTTACCTCGCCCAGCTGAAAGGCATGCCCGCAGCCGAGGCCAAGACCAAGCTCAAAGAGTGGTTTGTGCGCTGGGAGCTCCAATCCTGGTGGGATAAAAAAGTGGAAGAACTCTCCAAGGGCCAAGCCCAAAAAATCCAATTTATCACGACCGTCTTGCACGAACCCAAGGTGCTCATCTTTGACGAGCCTTTCAGTGGTTTTGACCCGGTGAATGCTGCGTTGATCCGGGATGAAATGATGCGGTTGCACCAAGCGGGCGCCACTATACTCCTTTCGACCCACCGGATGGAAAGCGTGGAGGAACTTTGCACGCACATCGCGCTATTGAACCACGGGAAAAAAGTGCTCGATGGCCGTGTCCAAGCCATTCGCGATGCGCACCGATCGAACGAGTACAAGCTCGTATTTCGCGGCGATGCACCGGCTGCGTTCGTCCTCCCTGAGGGCGTTCACGCTCAACCCATCCAACGAGATGCCCGAAGCGGACACCAAGCGGTCCACTTTCAAGCCAATGCGCCCATGGCTGGCGCCTTGATGCAGGTTCTCGCCAATCAATGTGAACCCATCTCCTTCGAGGAAGTCCTTCCCAGTATGAACGACATATTCATTCAAAGCGTCCAGTCATGAGTCCATTTACCATTGTCGCCCAGCGAGAATTCTTATCTCGGGTCCGGAAGAAGTCCTTCCTTTTGATGACGTTGATTGGACCCTTGTTTTTTGGAGCGCTGATTGTGGCTCCCGCAGCGATTTCGGCTTTGTCCGACGACCCCGAACAGCATTTACTCGTGGTGGACCATTCCTATCTGCTCTTAGGCACCGATCGCGTTGGATCCGCCCAACTAGACTATCTCGATCCGGCTGAATTTGATGAGCAGCAGGCCATTGACGCCTTGAAGGAGACCGACCGATTCGATGGATTGCTCTTTCTACCTCCCTCGGAGAATGGCGACCCCGACTACATTCTCCGAAATACCCGTTTGTATTCCAAAAACGATGTTTCCATGGAGGTCGTCCGCCAATTGGAAGGCAGTTTGGAAAGCGCCGCCACGGAGGAGAAGCTTAAACTCCGCGGAGTGGATCCCGCCTTGGTTGCCCAAGCGCAGACCCGCGTATCCATCCGGACCTTGGACTTGACGGACGAAGGCGCGGAAGAAAGTGCCATCGGTATCAAGATGGCCATTGGGTTCGGAGCGGGCTTCTTTGTCTACATCTTCACATTTTTATACGCGGCCCAAATCATGCGTGGCGTCATCGAAGAAAAAACGTCGCGCATTGTAGAGGTGATCGTTTCCTCCGTGAAGCCTACCCAACTGATGCTGGGTAAAATCTTGGGCATTGCCGCCGTGGGACTCCTGCAATTCCTCATTTGGGTGGTATTGACCGGAGCCATCCTCACGGCCGTCAGCACCCTGGGGCTTCTGAGTCCCGATGCGGCCGAGCTGGCTGCTAATCCAGCCGCGGCCTCAGTCATCCCCAGCGAGATAACGGGAACCCTCCAATCCTTGAATCTCCCTTTGCTCGCGGGGTCCTTCCTCTTCTACTTTCTGGGCGGCTACCTGCTGTATGGAGCCCTCTTTGCCGCGGTTGGAGCGGCGGTGGATTCGGAAACGGATACCCAGCAGTTCATGCTTCCTTTGACCATGCCCTTGGTCATCACCTTCGTGCTGGCGACCCAAATCATCGAAAACCCCGGTGGGTCCGTCGCCTTCTGGCTCTCCATGATTCCATTCTCGTCCCCCATCGCCATGATGATTCGCTTGCCCTTTGGCGTACCCTGGCCCGAATTGGCGGCGAGCATGAGCCTGCTCGTTCTCGGTTTCCTAGGGACGACCTGGCTCGCTGGACGCATTTACCGCATTGGCATCCTCTCCTATGGAAAGAAAGTGGGCTATGGCGATTTGTGGAAGTGGATTCGCATGAAACCTTAACTTTAAGGCATGGCTACCCAAGAACTCCTCGATTTCGCCGTGATTGAATACGGGACCGTACACGTCACGGTCTTCAATGTGCTGCAGGTGCTATTCATCCTGACCTTAGCCCGGGTCTTCACTTTCTTGATTCAGCAAGCATTTCGTCGGGCCGTCAAGCGCCGCCGGGTAGACCGCGGCACCGCCTATGCGCTGCGACAGCTCATCAACTATGTGATCTGGATCATTACGATCCTCTTTACCCTGGACTTCTCGGGCGTTGAGGTCACCGTGATCCTCGCCTACTCGACCGCACTATTTGTCGGTTTGGGTTTGGGTCTCCAGGATACCTTCAAGGACTTTATCTCGGGCATCATCTTATTGACCGAACGCAGCGTCACCGCCGGAGACATCATTGAGATCAACAACCTCGTCGGCAAGGTGCGCGAAGTCGGCCTCCGAACGACCAAAATTTTGACACGCGATGACATCGCCGTCATTCTGCCCAACAGCCAGTTGACCAACCAAGGCGTCATCAATTGGAGCCACCAGCACGCGGCCACTCGCTTTCATGTGGAAGTGGGCGTGGCCTATGGCTCCGACACCCGGTTGGTCGAAAAAGTGCTCCTGAAGTGCATGGCGGATATGGCGGACGTAGACAATGACCCCGAACCAAGCGTTCAATTCCGTGATTTTGGCGATAGCACCTTGGTATTTCGCGCAAATTTCCACAGCACGAACCTCTTTCGCATCGAGTTCACCAAATCTGAACTCCGCTTTGCCATCGACGCTGCATTCCGGCAGCACGGCATCACGATTGCCTTCCCTCAAATGGACGTATGGATTCGCAATCAGCCGACGTCCTAGCCATCTTTGATCTCGGCACGAACACGTTCAACCTCCTTGTTCGGAACGCCGAAGGCCAAGTCCTCCGCAGCGAAAAACTGCCTGTGAAATTGGGCGCAGGGGGGCTGCGTTCCGACGAAATCGCCCCAGATGCCGAGGCTCGGGCCCTTTCCGCGATGCATCAACTCAAAACATGGGCCCAAGAAGCCGGGGCGAACCGTGGGTATGCCTTTGCCACGTCAGCGATGCGCAGTACGCGCAATGGCAAAGAGGTCGCAGCGCGCATTGAACGCGAGACGGGCATCCCTGTGAACATCATCGACGGGGATCAGGAAGCGGCCTTCATCGCAGGCGGCGTGGCTCAAGCGTGGCCCGAGGTGGCAGATACCCGCCTGATCATGGACATCGGCGGTGGAAGCACAGAATTCATTCTCTTGAGCGGGGCGGATGTGCTCTATGCAGAATCCTTTCCGCTAGGCGTGACGCGATTGGTGGAACGCTTCCAGCCCTCGGACCCTATGACCCCGTCGGATTGCGCCCGAATTTCGGCGCACATGGAAGAGGTTTTAGCCCCTTTGTGGGCCTGGCTAAACCATGTCCCATGCCAAACTTTGATTGGCTCTTCCGGAAGTTTTGATACGCTTTTTAACGTCCTAGCCGGGGCTCATGGACAGCCGATGTTGGCACTCGCTGACTACCGGGCCAAATTCCCCCTCGACGAACTCCCCAGTCTCCTAAAAATTCTTGTCCAATCAACCAGAGTGGAACGGCTTTTGATGCCTGGTATGCTGGAAATGCGCGCCGACACCTTGCAGGTGAGCGCCTTGCAAATCCAGCTTATTTTAGATCGAATTAACTTTACTACGATGCTGCTCAGCGGATATGCCCTCAAAGAAGGCGTCTGGAGCAGCCTCCAAACCCCCCAATGTCCATGGCGCGCATCCTGGTTGTAGAAGACGAAAAAGCCATCCGAAATGTGTTGCGCAACATTTTGGCCAACGAGAGCACGAGCCATCTCATCGAAGAGGCGGAGGATGGAGAACAGGCCATCCATCTGCTCGGTGAGTCCACGTTTGACTTGGTCTTGTGCGACATCAAGATGCCCAAAAAAGATGGCCTCGAAGTCCTCGATTATGCCATGGAGCACTTTGGGGACACTCCTTTTGTGATGATCTCCGGCCATGGAGACCTGGATACCGCGGTACAGTGCATTCGCAAAGGCGCCTACGATTACATCGCCAAGCCGCCTGATTTGAATCGTCTACTGACCACGGTTCGCCAAGCCTTGGACCGTAAAAAATTGCTCCAAGAAAACGTGCGTCTCCGCAAAAAAGTGGATAAGCGGTTCACCATGGTTGGGAAGTCCGAAGCGCTTGACGTGGTGCGGGCCATGATTCGAAAGGTCGCGCCCACGGATGCCCGCGTACTCATCATGGGACCCAATGGTTCCGGCAAGGAGATTGTCGCGAACCAAATTCATCAGCTCAGCGCTCGCTCCAAGCAGGCATTCATCGAGGTTAACTGTGCAGCCATCCCTTCAGAGTTGATTGAATCCGAACTGTTTGGACACGTCAAAGGTTCCTTTACCTCGGCCATCAAGGACCGCAAAGGCCAATTTGAATTGGCCGATGGGGGCACCCTCTTTTTGGATGAAATTGGGGACATGAGTCTCTCGGCCCAAGCGAAAGTGCTCCGCGCGCTTCAAGAGAACCAAATCACCCCCGTGGGGGCAGGGAAGTCCATTTCTGTCAACGTACGTGTGCTGGCCGCGACCAATAAAAATCTCAAGGAAGAAATTGCGGCGGGACGGTTTCGGGAAGACTTGTACCACCGCCTCAGCGTGATCGTCATCGACGTACCGCCCTTGAACGATCGACGTGAGGACATTCCTGTACTTGTGGAGCATTTTCTGGAACAGCTTGCCGAAGAAGGACGCAAAACATTTAGCCCCGGCGCCATGGCTCATTTAGCTTCCATGGATTGGTCGGGCAATGTGCGCCAGCTACGGAACGTGGTGGAACGCCTCCACATTCTCGGTGGAAACCCTGTAACGGAAGAGGAGGCACGCAACTTTGCCTGAGCCGACACGGCACTAGGCCACTCTGCGTCGCTCCATTCCGCGGTAAAAACGCAGACTCAACCACACCGCACTGACCGTGAGTCCCACCGCTAAGGCGGACCATACGCCTACTGCACCCCACCCAAGGATGTGGCCAAAGTACCATTCCAAGGGAAGCGCGATGACATAGTAGGCCACAAATGTGATGGCCGTGGGGACGCGGACATCTTGAATGCCTCGCAAAGCACCGAGCGCAGTGGCTTGGACGCCGTCTGAAATTTGGAAAATCGTCGCCACCACCAACAAGGCCGCGGCGCTCGCGACCACCGCCGGATCCTGCGTGTAGGCCCAGGGCAACTGGTGCCGGAACACGAAGAACGTCAGGCCGGTTAAGGCCATAAAAATGATCGTTATGAGAAAGAGGCTCGTCCCCGCAGCCTTTGCGCCCGCTAAGTCTTTTCGCCCCATGGCCTGCCCTATTCGAATCGTGGCAGCCGCCCCAAGTCCCGTCGCTGCCATGTAGGATATCGACGCCAAGCTGATGGCCACTTGATGCGCCGCTAAGGGCGTGGCCCCGAGGGTGCCGATAATCCAAGCCGACGCCGCAAATGCACTGACCTCAAAGATGTACTGGAAGCCTGAGGGGATGCCAATCTTGAGTAGGGCCCGAATGGGATAGCCGGTCACCTTTGCGCGGAGCCAATCGGCCGGGTCGGCCTTCCCACGACGCAGCACAAACCACCACGCCGCCATCATCATATAGCCTCGTGCTATGATGGTGGCTACCCCAGCGCCAACAATTCCCCATTCCGGAAAGGGTCCCCATCCATAAATCAGCAGCGCATTGAGCCCAATGTTGCCCACGTTTCCGTACAGGGAAATCCGCATGGGGGTTTTCGTATCGCCCATGCCCTCCAAATACTGCTTGGCCGACATAAAGAGCATGAACGGCAGGTAGGACGCCATGATAATCCACAAATACGTACGGGCCTCTTCCACCACCGCCGGCTCTTGACCTGTGAATTGTATCCCCCAGAATAGAACCAGGGCAAAAAGAAACATGAACGCACTCGTGAAGGCATTGACGACTGTGCCGTTTTTGAGCAAGCGAACCGCTTTGAATGGACGAGCCTGCCCCATCGCATGCGCCACCATGGGCGTGAGCCCGTAGGCCATACCGATGCCAAAAACAAGGGGTACCGAAGCAATCGAACTAGCCAAAGAGACCGCCGCCAAGGGAATGGTTCCCAGAGCGCCCACCATCATGGAGTCCGCGACACTCGCCGCAATGTGGCCGATTTGTCCGACGATGACCGGCAGGGCCAGAGGAATATTCTCTCGCCACTGAAAGTCCCAGCGCATCAGTCTTCCATCGCCTCGTAGCGCTCCACCTCACGGATGTAGAAGGTGTTGGCTTCGTCGAGGAGCTTGGACATTTCGTCCGTCAATTCCGTTTCATCTTCCCCTTCAATGTCATCCAACCATTCCACTTCATCGCTGTCCAAATCCATCACAAAACGGGGATATTCCGTGTGAATAATGAAGACATTTTCGGGGTGGTCGGTGTTGTCGCCGACAAGAAATTTTGGAACTGCCATGGCCAAGTCGTTTTATTGGATTGCTTCCCGAAGGTACGGCAGGGGCGCAGTACATTTAAGGCGTGAAGGTCCTCTTTTTTGCCCGCCGAACGCTACATCGCCAACCCGGTGGCGACACGGTGCATTTGACGCAAACCCTCCAAGCGCTTCAAGCCCAAGGCCATCAGGTCCAACTGGTCACCGAAACGGCGGACCTTCAGCGGGCGCTCGCCTCCGATACGTGGGACATTCTCCACTCCATGAACCTAGGCCGGCTCGCCGATCAGTACCCCTGTTATGCGGCCCGAAAAGCCCACCCTCGCCTGAAGTGGGCGATTTCCACGGTCTGGGTTGATTACAGCGCCTACGACCGCAAGCGCTCCTTCTTGCTTCGCTTTCTCCCTACTCCCTGGGTGGAGTTTGCTAAAATGCTTGGCCGAGCGCTGCTCAGCGGCGACCGCTGGCCGACCATTGGACTCCTATTCCTGCGCCAACCGCTCCACAAAATGGCCTGGTCGGCCGATGTGCTCTTTACGAGTACAGACACGGAAGCTGCGCGCATTCGACAAGCCACCGGATTGGGCGCCAGCGTCCGAACCGTTGCCCTAGGCCGGGACCACCTCCCCAAAGCACCCGCGGCCCCAGTGCGCCGTGGTTGGGTGGTTTTAGGCCGTGTGGAAGGCCTTAAAAATCAAGTGGCCGCCGTCGAAGCCTGGATTCTGCTCAAAGGGCGGGGTTTTGATGCGCCACTCACCCTTTACGGGGATGCCGCGCCCAACCACGGCCGGTATGTGCGCCAGCTCCGCGACGCCCTCTCACGCGCGCAGGCCCTTGGCGTGGACGCGCAATGGAAACCCGCCCTCGCCCCCGAAGAGGTGCCAAACGTCCTCGCCGCCAGCACCGGCGTGCTAGTCCCTTCCTTATTTGAAACCTTTGGACTGACGGCCCTAGAAGGCCTCCATGCGGGCTGTGACGTTGTGATCTCCTCTGCGGCCGAGTCGGCCAGTCTTTTAGCCCCCTATGTCCGAACCGCTTCGCCCCATGCCCATGCTTTGGCTGAGGCCATCCTTGCACCCAACATCGCTCTTCCCCTTCCCTCGGAGGCCTTCACGTGGGAGGCTGCCGGCACCGCCCTGGTAAAGGGCTACGCCGATGCAGGCCATTTCATCGCCTTCACGGGTTCGCGCGGCATGCCCAACCGCTATGGTGGCTACGAAGAAATGGTCGACCACGTCGGACGCGGATTGGCGGATCTGGGGCACCGCGTGTGGATCAGCACCTCTTCGGCCCATCCCGACCGAACCTATCATTATCCTGGCATCCAGCGAGCCCGGCACCTCGACCCGGAATCCTGGATGGGTTCCGCCGGACAATTTGTCTACGATTGGATCAGTCTTCGCGCCCTCAAACCATGGCAGCCCGATGCCCACTTTGCCCTAGGAACTACCAGCAGCGGGCCATGGCTGAGGTGGACTTTTTGGCGCGGCCGCAGCCCCTTGGCTGTGCACATGGACGGTCTTGAATGGATGCGCGGCAAGTACCCCCCAGCCGTGCGGGCCTACCTGCGCCGCGCGGAAGCCTGGGCTACCCATGGCGCTCAGGTCCTGGTCTCCGACAATCCGGGTATCAGCGCCCACCTCCAAACCTACCAGCTTCCCATTGAAGAAATTGCTTACGGCGTAGAATCACCTTCGCCACTGAGCGATGAAGCACTGACACAAACCTTGGAAGAAAACGGCCTGGTTTCTGGCGGCTATGCACTCCTCCTCTGCCGTTTGGTTCCAGAAAACAACATCGACCTTGCCCTCGACGCCCTCTTGGACGAAGGCCCTGTGGCCGTCCTAGGCGATTGGTCCAATACCTACGCCCAAACCCTTCTCAAACGCTTTGGTGCTCATCCTCATTTCATTCGGATCCACGCCAATTTTGATCCACAGTTCACGCAGGCGCTCCGTCAGGGCTGCCGGATCTATGTGCACGGCCATTCTGCGGGGGGCACCAATCCAGGCCTCCTTCAGGCCATGGCTGCCGGCTGCCGAATATCCGCCCACGACAATGTTTTCAACCGCGCCGTTCTGGGTCCGAACGCCTCCTACTTCAGCACCCTCTCGGACCTTCAAACTGCTTGGAAACAGGCTGACCACCTCCCCACTTTCACCGCCGAATCCACGCACTACACATGGCCTGCCGTTACGCAAGCCTATGCAAACTTGGCGAGCCGCCTCCGCGGGTAAGGCATCGAAGGAATCACGAAAATTTCCTGGTTTTAAAAAAAAAGCTGCCTAGCTCTCTAGCCTTCTAGCCTCCTCGCTCTCTCGCTGCGGCCGTTTCGCGGCGATCGTCACACCCAACGCTTCAACCCAAGCAAGGTCGACGCGATGATTTTTAGGTCCAGGAGGAAGGACCAGTTTTCTACGTAGTAGAGATCCGCTTGGAGCCGCTCTTGCATGGAGGCCGCGTCCTTTTCGCCTACCAGGCCGCGGGCTTGTGCAAGGCCTGTCATTCCCGGTTTAACCCAATGCCGGATGCCGTAGGCGCGAATGGCCTGCCCGTAGGCCTCGTGGTCGGAGGTCATGTGCGGACGCGGACCCACCAAACTCATGTGGCCAAGGAGGACATTCCAAAGCTGAGGAAGCTCGTCCACATGCGCAGCGCGAAGCCAACGCCCCAAG
>Ga0255779_1005022_pt1 | contig 12432 bp, 9 predicted proteins | sample 011ome_21_FD_179977 | JGI IMG/M metagenome (GOLD analysis project Ga0255779, IMG submission 179977) | Coastal salt marsh microbial communities from the Groves Creek Marsh, Skidaway Island, Georgia - 011508AT metaG (version 2) | ecosystem: Environmental > Aquatic > Marine > Intertidal zone > Salt...
CCCCACCTCGGGTTGGATCGCGTGCGATATTGCGAGCCTCTCGTGTACGCTCTTCTGTTCGCGTCAAAATCTCTTCTTTTCGTGTTTGCTGCCGATCTTTGCCTCCTCCGTCTATTTCCTCCATCATCACTCCTTCCTCCGTACCTGTCTCCGCTGAAATTACCATTCAGACCTGCATTCAAGGCGCCAAAGAGTAACAACACTCCTCCAGTACACGCTAACAAAACTAAAAACCTTTGCGCCGAGGACACCGCCAACAGCACCCACACGCCGTAGACGCTCCATCGAATCGCCGCTAATGGTATTTGATACGGTACCACTGACTCTAACGCGCTCACTATTGCGTTCGTGACGTATGAAAACGCTTTAAAGACTTGTTTTAACACAAACGGAAGATCGCTCCTCCTCAGCGAACGTTCTTCTTCCTCTCGTCTTCTTCTCTGTTGTCTTCTCCTTCGTCTGTTTTCTTCTTCGTTTTTGTCGTCGTCGTCGTTGGCTGCGGCGCGAACGCCTCCCGCCGAGGAAGAGAACACATCTTCTCTTTCACCGTCTGACTCTTCTAACATCTCTCGCATCTCCGTCGCGCTCTCGAATATGTTCTTCGCGAACCCTCTCTTCATTTCCGGTTCCACGAACGCTCTCGCTTTGCGTATCTCCTCCGACGTGATGGATAAAAAATCAATCCGTTCTTCCTCCTCCGCGGTGAGGAAGAACGACTCGTCGCTTTTCATTTTCGCTGTTCTTCCTCTTCCTCTTCTTCTTCTTTCCTCGTCGGCGTTGAACAAGTCGAGCTCTTGCGAAGAATCCAACCAGTCCGATTGCATCATCGTCTCATCTTCTTCCCTCTTGGACGACGACGACGATGACGACGAGGAGGAGGCGAGTGTGCTTCTTCTTCTTCTTCTCGCTTGCGTGTCTTCGTTTTGTCGTCGCCGGTGTAACGGCAACAAAAAGAAAGCCGTCGTCGTTTTCATTTTCAATTCCGCGTTGTTGTTGTTGTTTTCACTTTTACATCGAAGACGACAACGATTACGACGACGAAGAAGAAGATTCGACGACGAAGAAGATGAAGAAAAGGAAGTCGTTCTCATCTTCTTCTTCTCTTTCCTTCTTCTTTTCTCGCGCGTGTTTTCTCCCCCTCTCTTCTCTCTTCTCTCTCTTCGTTTTGTGTAAGTGTGTTGTTCAAAAAAAGTGAGTTGTTTTTGAGGAGAAAAGAGAAGTGAATTTGTGGGAGCGATTTGTGGAATTTTTTTTCTTCTTCTTCTTCGAATTCTTTCTTTCTTTTTTGTGCTGTTTGCCGTGTTGCGCTTTTGCGCTTTTATTTCAACGTTCTCATCACAACACATTTACACACTTACACACAGCACAAGACACACTTACACACTTACACACACAGAGAGAGATACTCTGTGTCTCCTTCTTTCGTTCTCTCTCTTTTACCAACTCTGCTCGTAAACACCGTCTCAATACCGAAAAGAGAGTAAATATACACACACACTTACATACACGCATATTGAGAGAGAGAAATAAAAGAATGGCGTCGAGGAGTGAAGAGGACGGTGTTGCCTTGGATGAAGAAGAAGAAGAAGAACAGAGACAGCAACTGCAACCTTCTTCCGCGACGACGGTAGGATTGATGAACAACGCGTTCTTTTCCAACTTTGGCGAGACGCTCTCTCAGTACGGAAACATCGCCAAAGAAAACGCGGAGAAGTTGAAAGAGCAAATACGTTTGTCGCAAATGCAACAAACTTTGCAACAAGAGAGAGACGAACAACAACAACAAGAAAAAAAGAAAAACAAAGGCGATTACGTGCGATTACCGATCGAGAGCGCGAAACGGCTGAGAGCTTTGGACACTCAAGACGTGAACGAGCTGGAGATGTTGCACAAGGCGCAAATCGCAAAGGTTTTAGCGGAGAATGAGTTATTGAGAGAAAAAGTGAAACAGTTATCGACGAGCGAAAATTTGGAAGAGAAGGAAGACGAAGAAGCGGCGAGCAAGAAATGCGCAGAAATCGAGACGGCGACGAACAGAGTTCTCGTCATTGGACTCCAAGAGCAAGTCAGCGAGCTAGAAACAGAAGTGAAGGAAATCGAGGAGGATTTAGAGGTATCTCGAGAAAATACCAACAAATGTAAACGCGTGTTGGAAGACGTAGAGGCGAGCTACCAGACGTGTCAAACGCAAAGAGACGTGTTGAAACAAGAAGTGGAGGATTTGAAGGAAGAGTTGGCCAAAGCGTCGTCGCTCAGTGCGAAACTGGAGGAAGAAAAAGTAGAAATGGAAAGAGAGATGAAAAGGATGGCCGCATCACCACCACCACCATCACCACCACCACAACAACAACAATCAAAATCGGTAGAAAAAGATGTGAAAAAATTAGAAGATGAGTTGAAAGCGAAAGAAGACGCCATCGCTTCGCTGAAAGACCAACTGGCAAAAATGACTGAAAACGCCAAGGCGTCCGCGACGAAAAAGAGCGAAGAAGACGCTAAAAAAGATCAAACGCTTCAGGCAAAACACGAGAAGAAAATCAAATTGATGGAAGATACGGTGTCGCAGTGGAAAAAAGCAGCCTCGGAAAATCTTTCCAAAGGCGAGACGAAACTCGAAAAAGCGCTCGAGGAAGCGCGTGAGGAGAGGAAACAGTTTCAAGCGAAAATCAAAACGCTCGAGTCGAGAGTGAAAGAGGCGGAAGAAACGGCGAAAAAGTTTGAGACGTTAGCGAACGATGCCATGGATTGCGGCAGACAACTCGAAAGCGAAGCGAACGAAACGAGCACGAAACAACTCGAAGAGATGAAGGAAAAATTAAACGAATCGAAGGAAACTTCGCGAGAGTATTCTCTTCGCGTCCGCGAACTCGAACAGGAGTTGTTAACGACCAGAGAGGACTTACAGGACGCAAAAACAGTCGCGAACGATTCGAAAACGAAAAGTGAAACGAAACTCGCGGCGTTGGAGCAACAGCTGAAAAGCTTGAAGGAGCAAAAAGACGATTTCGAAATGCAAAAGAACGAGGCAATATCGGAGATGGAAGCGATGCGTTTGGACATGGAGTTGGAGTTCGAACAGAGATTAGAGCAAAGGTCAGACAAGACAAAGGAGAACGCGCGATTAGAAATTGAGCGCAAAGATTTGTTGAGCAGCTTAGAAGAGAAAGAGAGAGAGTTAGAGAGGAGCTTACAATCGCTTCAAGCCAGAACGAACGAGTTGAACGAGGCGAAGAAAGAATTGAGCGAATTCAAGAGAGAATATTCAGCGCTCGAGAATCAAATGAAAGCGTCAGTTTCGGAACAAAAACACAACAAAGCTGTCTCCTCTTTGCATGCAACATCGCATTCTTCGCAAGAAAAGGAAGACGAAATCTCGTTGGTAGCGTCGTTGGAAACCGCTTTAAAACGAGCGAAAGAATCGAAAGCTACGGCGCTGGATACGGTCAAAGAGTTGAAGAAAGAACTGGAAACGGTGAAACTTGAATTTGACGAGTGGCGAAAGAAAGCGAGAAAAATTATGACTGAGAAAGACGCCGAGTGCGACGAGTTGCGAAAATTAACCGGTGGTGCTAGTGGCGTCGTTGGTTCGCGAAATTCAAGTTTCAGCTCGCTGAAATCCGGAGACGGCAACAACGTTGCCAGCAGCAGCAGAGGACTAGACAAGCAAGAATTCGGATACATCAAAGCTGTCGTTTTGAAATTCTTGATGTGCGACGAGTGGACCCAACAAGAGGCGGTGTTGAAAATTCTCATATCGCTCTTTAACATCGACGATGATCCCGAACAGTTGAAGAAAGTTCACGACGCGAGAAGGTTCTTGGAACCTACGCCGATTTCTACCGCGGAGGTGTCTCTGGCGAAATATGGCGAGGACTCAGTGAATTACTTCACGAACGATATTCTAGGCTACGGCGACATCATTTAGCGAAGGGTAGGACAACGTCATTTGGGAACTACCTTATTATTTATAACATTAAAACTAGTTGCGCGCTAAACTAACTTCTATTCTTACATACTAATCATGCATTGGCGGTTTTGAGCTCGATGTCGCAATAAATCGGTAAATGATCGCTCGGTTCACCTTCGCAAGGACAACCGTCGAACAACAAATCTCTGCTTTTGATTTCTCCTCTGTGCGTGACTTTTTCGATCCAATTTTTCGAAGCGAATATATAATCTATAGTTTCCGTAAACGACGGCGTCACGTTCGTATATTCCGGTTCTCGACCAGTCTCTTCGTCTCTCATTAAACTCACGTAGTCGTTGTCAATCATACTTTTATACACGTCTGAAGTTGCGATACTGTTAAAATCGCCGCCGATTAAAACATTACCTTCAGTTTTTGACCATCGCTTGACTTCTTCTCGCAGGTATTCCGCCTGTTTCAACTTGACATGCGCTTTAGTTGGATCCCAATACAAGTGCGTGGACACGCACGTTATCGGTACGTTCGACGCTTTGTGTAGCAACATCACGCACGCCGCGACGCAGTCTCGTTCGTACTCTTTCTTTTCCTCTTCGTTTTCTTTCGTCGACGCCAACTCGTTGAACTCCACGCCCAACGTGCTCAACAACTCAAACTTTTCTTTATTCCAACACACCAAACTCCCGTCTCTTTTCTTGTTCGATTTCTGCGTCCTCTGCTTATAAAACACCCCCATGTTCATCTCATTCTCGATGAACTCTTTCCACTCGCTTTCAAACTCATCCACCTCTTGCAAACAGAAAACATCCGCTTTTATTTCCTCTTTTAACTTCACTCTGAGTTGTTCTTTTCGTTGCTTCCATTTCAACAAACTTTTCGGCGTCGTCCAGTGAAACCACTCGGATTTCACGTAACACTGCGCCAAGACGTTGTACGAACACATTCGGAAAACAGACGCCGACGAAGACGACAGGCTTTGCGAGGCGCTGGCGGCGGCGGCGGCGGCGGCGGCGGAGCAGAAGAGGGACATTTTCTTTCTCGTATGTGTAGTAGTAGTGCAGAAGAACTTTTTTGAAGAAGAGTTTTGTTATATTTTTATACTCGTACGCGAAGAAGAAAAAAAGTCGAGAGTGAGAGGTTTTCGTCTTTTGTCTCGCGCTTTTTTCCCTCACAAAGAAAGAAAAAAGAACAACAAAAAAGAAAGAGGTGAGGGATGTCTTCTTCTAGACTTTTCTCTCTGGCCGCGTCTTCTTCCTCGGCTTCGGCTGCCTCGTGCTCATCGACGGCGCCGCGGCGGGTTTACGACGCTCGCTCTTCTTCGTTTTCTCCGTCGAAGAGGAGATGCGCGAAACAGAGCAAAAGTAAAAGGCAAACAACAACAACAACACAGAGAAGAAAAACATTTCATCAAGATAAAAGAGGAAGAGTCGTCGTCGTCTTTTCGGCGTCGTCGTCTTCGTCGTCGTCTTCATCGACCGATGAAAGCGACGAGAACGGAGATAAAGTTTCGTTCGACCAAACTTTACTCACGGTCGCTAAAAAAGCCGCTTCGGAGATTTCCTCCGGGATGACCATAGCCGTCGGTACGGGAAGCATATGTTCAAAGTTGTTGGACGTTTTAGAGGAGGAGAAAGTGTTCGACGTGAAATACGTGCCGGCGTCGACGTTAGCGGCGAAAGAATTGGCGCTGAGAGGTTTGGCACCCGTGGTGGATTGCGAAGAGACGCCAGCTATCGACGTGGTGTTTGTGCAGCCGGACGAAACGGCCATCTACGACGGCAACATCGTTTCGATCTTGGATAGAAAGCAAACGCCGATACAACCGTCCATAACGACGACGAGAAACGTGCTCAAGAAATCGTTGAAAACGATATTGTTGACGGAGCAATTTCGAGAGTACGTGGGTGGTTCCGTTCCAGTTGAGATTGAGATGGAGAATTGGGAGGAAACCGCGGAAGATTTGGACGATTTGTTTTTGGGCGACGCGGAGTTGTGGCGAAGAGGCCAATCCGGAGATCAACAGTCGCACCCCATGGGTGGGAAAAACCCGTTCGTTTCACCGGATGGAACGACGACCATAGTAGACATAAAGTTCGAAGACGCGTTGAAAGGTGGGCGATACACGAAAGGATTCGTATTAGCCGGAGAAGACTGTTCGCCGTTTCAAATCCAAGCGGAAATTGAAAGCGTCGACGGCGTCGTCGCGCACGGCTTGTTCACCACCGCGGACGCGGTGTTGGCCCCGTGGGGAGACGGTGGATTGACTCCGTTGCTTTTACACAAAGGCGAGGAATTACCGATCGATTGATTGATGTGTGAAAGGTTTGAGTGTTTTATCGATTGCTTTTTTATTTTGTTTTGCCCCTTTATTAAAAATAGTAGCTCCGCGTGTGGTTTATGTAACGAATACGAGCGATACGAAACAATACACACACACACTTTTGTGTGAAACCTCCCTCTTCTCTCTTTCCTTTTTTTTCTTTTTTTCTCTGTCTTCTTGTCTGCTTGTGTGTGATCAATATACGAAATACGTGTTTTTGAACTACAATCGCAAGTCAAAACACACGCGCCACAACATCTTCTCCACGCGCTGCCCGGTGGTGGCCGCGTTGTTGGTGCAAAAGCACACACACACACATATACACACATCAGTAACGCGAGGTTTCGTTTTAGTTTTGCCATCGAACGCGAGCGTTTGACGATAACAAGAAGAAGAAGAAAATATGCGTCACGAAACGTACGCGAGAACGCCCCCGGACTCTCCGACGTTTAGCAACAATTCTCCGTATCACTCGTCCACGCCTTCATCCGCCTCTCAAGGAGGACAAGCGATATTCAACGGGAACGGAAGTCCTTCCAAACACATCTCGCAGTTGATGGAGTTGAACTGTTCAGTCGGGAAAGGGAGAAGGAAAATCAATACGACGAGCATGGCGTTAGAGTCGAGCGCGTCCATGCCTTCTCTCTCCCCTCACCAAAGAGAACAACAACAACAACAACAAATGTCTTCGTCTTCGGGGATGTTCCGATCGAAAGTTGATGAACGCGTCTCCGCGAACGGAGGGAATCGAGAACCGTTTCTGATCGGTGTCGCCGGAGGCACGGCATCTGGGAAGTCCACCGTGTGTAATCTCATCATGAACTCGTTGCAAGAAAAACGCGTGGTGTTGTTAGCGCAAGACTCGTTTTATCGACCTTTAACCGAGGAAGAGAGAAAGAACGTCAAACAGTACAACTTTGATCACCCGGACGCGATTGAATGGCCTTTAATCGTGAAAACGCTGAAAGATTTGCTCTTGCGGAGGAACGTTAAAGTGCCGGTGTATGATTTCGTGACGCACTCGAGGAAGGAAGGAGTGGATATAAACGTCGAACCAGGGGACGTGATCATCATCGAAGGTATTCTGGTATTAGCGATGGAAGCGGTGAGAGATTTGTGTCACATGAAAATTTTCGTAGACACCGACGACGATTTGCGTTTGGCGAGAAGAATGAAAAGAGATACGTTGGAACGAGGGAGACAGGTGGACGGGGTGATTTTACAATACACGACGTTTGTGAAGCCGATGTTTGAGGCGTACGTTTCTCCGTCGAAGAGAAACGCGGATATCATCATCCCGTGGGCGGGTGGGCAAAACTCCGTCGCGATTGATTTAATCGCTAAGCACATTCGAACGAAGCTCGGCCAAACGGATTTGAGAAGAATTTATCCCAATTTGGTCGTGCTACCGCCGCACTTCCAGATTCGAGGGATGCACACGATTATCCGCGACCGAACTGTATCGAGGTCGGATTTCGTCTTTTATTCCGATCGCATCATTCGTTTGGTCGTCGAGCACGCGTTGGGATATTTACCGTTCAAAGAGCATCAGATTGAAACACCAACCGGAGAAACGTACCGCGGAGTTTCTTTTTACTCGAAAATATGTGGCGTGTCCATGATTCGAAGCGGCGAAGCGATGGAAAACGCGTTGAGAGCGTGTTGTAAAGGCATCAAGATTGGTAAAATTTTAGTGAAAAGAAGAGACAAAGACGGGTTGGGAAGTGAGTTACTGCGACGCGAATCGCCTCCGGTTGAAGAAGAAGAAAACGTTGACGACGTAGATTCCGACGAGGACGAGTTAGACTTGAGTAAGTTACCGGACGTCTTGTACCAGAAATTGCCGTCTGACATTTCCGAACGGTACGTCTTACTCTTGGACCCGTTATTAGCTACGGGATATTCTGCCATGGCGGCCATAAACACCTTAAAAGCTGAAGGCGTTTTAGAGGAACGCATTTTATTTGTCTCTGTGATTGCATCCACGCAAGGCGTGCACCAATTATGTACGAAATTTCCGAGGATGAAAATTATCACTTCTGAAGTTGATGCGGGGTTGTCGGACGACAATCGAGTGTTGCCCGGTGTCGGGGAATTTGGCGATCGATATTTCGGGACCGAGAAAGACGACGACGAGTTTATCGTCGGTTCGCCGAGTAAATATTGATTGATGTGTAATAATACTGTTTCTACATACGAATGTCTATAAAATCTACTGCTGCTATCGCACACGCAGTGCTATGCTTTAACACGAATCAATCACCTACGCAATCAAAAGTTTCCTCACCTTCGCTTCCAACGCGTATAAATGTTTATCTTCGATATTGAACGATCGCATCGCGTCCGCTAAATTGAATAAATACTCGTAATTTGGACCGCTCGGACCTTTTGCGTTGGCTATAACCGTTGCTATTTCATCTATAGATTGTTCGCCCACCCAATTCACGTTCTTCTCGTCCTCTGTCGCTATCCAGCACACCGCTTTCGAGCTAATCAGCTTCTTCGTCTGCTTCGCGTCGTCGTCGCCGTCTTCGTATATTTCTAACTGCACGCGCAAATCGTATTGCTTTTCTCGAAACTCTAAATTCTCCATGCACTTTTCCACGTCTTCTTTTCTGATTCTATAAGCGACGCCAGAAACGGGAGAGTTCTTCGAGCATTTCGTCATCGTTACGGTTCGTCCCGGAAACTCTAAAGTGCCTCTGTGGTCCGTGGAACCTTGGTAGAATCTTCTCTGCCATCCGAACGCTTTACACCGAACGGTTTCCACTGGTGTGATCCCTTCAATCTCAAACTTCCATACGATGGATCCATATCCAAACACATACAGATCCCCGTTCTCTTCTAATGTTATCTCTTCGTGTGCTTCTCTTTCCATGGGACTGAAGCCGTCGTTTTTATAGTTATTATTAGGGGTTGCGCTCCTCATCGTCGTCGTCTTTGGAGAACAACGACGACGACGACGAAGAAGAAGAATGTTAGCACTACTATTGCGCGAACGAGGGAGAATTGCAGAGTACTGGCACGAATTTTGCGCGGCTCGCATTTGATTTTCTTCCTTTCTTGCGCGACGAGAAAAACAAGGGGTGGGAAGTCGCGCGCGTGTGTTCTCCGTGGTGTAAAAATGTGGATAGAGTGGTCGCAACTGTGTGACTTTTTCATTTAGCTGATTACTAGGTTTCTAGGTTACCACACACGCGCGCATAATATCTAAGAATCATCGTCATCACTCTTGTCATTCATCACCAGGACGCACCTCGTCTGGCATGTATAACGAATACACAAGCGTTAAAAGTTGATCGACTTTGTCCTTTTGCACCTGCTCGCCTCCACCGTCGCCGATGTTCTTTGCCCGGTCTCTCAAAACGTCTCTGGCGTGAGAGACGTCGATTTCGTTGTTTTCTAAATCGACGAAAATGCGTTTCTGAATCGCATCGTCTAATGTCGCCCATAAATGCGCAATGATGATGGCGACGTTTTCTAGACTCGACAATCCGTGGTCGAGTTTTTCTAAGTAAATATCTTGCTCTTCCTCGGAGTCTTGCGGGTTTTCGTTGGTTTCGATTTTCGATACTCTTTTGCCGTAGGAAACGTACGATTCGACGAGTAAATCGAGCTTTACGAACGAGTCTTCCACGAACTTCGAGACGACGCGGTTATATTTCGCCGTGTTTTTCGCGACGTCGATATTTTGGAACAGGGAGGCAATAATGGATAACGTGCGTTCACACTCGGCGTCGACGTAATCGTTGCCATACTTTTTGCGAATCTTTTTAATCTTCTTTTCGTCGCCGCTGAAACAACCAACAAAGGTGGAAAAGATTGTTTTCAAACCGAGTGCGTCGATGAATTGCAAGCACCCGAGCTCGTTCTCTGTCAACGCAAAATCTAAAATTTTCAACGCTGAGACTCGGACGAACAGTTTTGATTTCACGCAGATCAACATCAACTCCAAACCTTCTAAATTGAAAAAAGTCTCTTGACCTTTCTTCGTTTGAAGTAAAGCGCACAACGCGTCGGCGAGATTCTCGACGATTTCTCGTTCCTCGCTATCTTGCGGTTCTTTCTTTTTATAAGTTGAGATTGCCATCATGATTGGATCCATAAACGCATCGTTCGCTAATAACATCGATTCTTTTACGGATTCGTCGCACCCCGTGGTTAAAATCGAGAGCAACTCGGACGCTTGTAACTTTACGCCATCCGTACTTTGTTTCTTCCCTATTCTTTCCAGTAAGTACTCTTTCAATCGCGTGTTGCCTTCGTGCAAAAAGTATTCGCAAATCTCGCTCGTGCCTCCGCTGATTTCAACCGCGTTTTCTACGATTTGTAAAATAGTCTCCTCGGCGTTTCGTTTCGTCTCTTCCCCGGCTAAATCTTCTTCTCCTTCGTTCTTCTTTTTTTTGGGCATAGTAAAGAATCGATCCATCAAGCAATCGACGAGCATTTTGATTCCATCGTTCTCTCTCAAGCAGTTTAACAGCTGAAACGCCTGCCTGTTTTCGTCCTCCTCGCCTTCGTTGCTCGCGTCTGGATCGAACAACTCTCGAAATAACTCTAAAATGTCAACGCATATGTCCTCGTTCTCGTGCGCCAACACAGAGAGTAAACTCGGCACGCACTTCGTATCGATCAAAACGTGAAACAAACTCGGTGCGGATGCTAACGACTGCAAATTCTTAATCGCGTTATCCAATTCAACCTCTGAGTCTAAAAACTTCTCCGGTTTCGTTGAAAACTTTGCTCTCTTTTCCACGTTTTCGTTCAAAGCTCTTTCGAACTGAATCACCAACTTTCTGACACTCTTCACGGTCAATTCCGTCGTCTCTTTGGTGATGTCCGGATTGTTCTGCTCAATTTCAGCGAGCATTTTATCGTAATCTATTTTTGTTGTTGTTGTTGTTGTTGTTGCTCCTGCTGCTGTCGTCGTCGTCGTCGTCGCGGTCTCGTGGGATGTCTTTCGTCTCTTCATCAACGCGGTATCATCATCGAAGGCGGCGAATTCTTCTTTGTAATACCCGACGCCTTTCTCTCCGTTTTGGAACTTGTACCCATCTCTCGGTCCTTGAAATCCACCCGGAGCTGGAAGGAACGCATCCGCGTCTTCCTCATCTCCGTTGTTACCGTCTAACGTTTTGATGAGATTTTCAGTCAGTTGAACGCCAGAAGAAGACATTATTCGTTCAAAAGTGTGTTAGAAAATGTGATTTGTGATGCCGGGGTGCAGTCGTACATATATTTTATGGTCATACGAGTTAAAAAATTCAAAAAAATGTGTGAGTGCGAGACTTTTGGTTCTTAATACTAGTTTAACATCAAATAACAACGACGAGAACAAAAAGTACCGTTATTATATGTATATATATATGTGTGTGTGTATTTACTTGCTCACGCCGGTGGAACCAAAACCACCCGCACCGCGTTCAGTCGCTTCCAAGTCTTCCACTTCGACGCACTCCGGCGTGGTGATTCTCTCCAAAATCATTTGCGCGATTCGGTCGCCTTTCTTCACCTCGAAATCCTCGTCTCCAAAGTTGGCCAAAATGACGCCGACGTTTCCACGGTAGTCGTAATCGACCACACCGGCTAATACGTCGATGAATTTTTTATACGCCAAACCGCTTCTTGGAGCGATTCGAGCGTACGTGTTCTTTGGAATCGCAATGGACAAGTCCGTCTTGACGAGCTCCTTCGATTTCGCTTTGACGACGCAATCGTACGCGGCGGATAAATCGTACCCAGCCGCGCCATCCGAGCCTCGAACAGGGATCGTCGCGTGCTCGGAAAGTTTCTTCACTCTCAACTTGTTTTCAAATAAGTCTTCCTCGCTCATCATTTTAGCCTTCTTTTCGATTTCGTTTCCTTCACCTCCGGATCCCATTTTTGTTGTTGTTAGTGTTCTTTTGCTGATGTTTTTGTTGTTGCGTGTGTTGATATTAATTCTACGTGTGACGACGCGATTAATATTAATATTACTGGTAGTAGTCGTGATAGCAGTGCGCGGGAAGATAAACTGACGTTTGTAGTTGATATTGCGCGCGAGTCTGTACATCAAAGTGAAGAGAAGATGTTGAAGAAACGCGACGCGATGTGTTTTTTTGAAAATTGTTTTTTGAAAAAAAGAGCGGGAGAGACAGAGCGAGAGCGAAGAGTTTTTGTGTTTTTCTTCCTCTCTTTTGTTTGAGTG
>Ga0255779_1005034_pt1 | contig 12419 bp, 9 predicted proteins | sample 011ome_21_FD_179977 | JGI IMG/M metagenome (GOLD analysis project Ga0255779, IMG submission 179977) | Coastal salt marsh microbial communities from the Groves Creek Marsh, Skidaway Island, Georgia - 011508AT metaG (version 2) | ecosystem: Environmental > Aquatic > Marine > Intertidal zone > Salt...
ATCCTTTCCCGCCCCCGATCGCGCGCGTCGCCGCCGTCGCGCGGTCGTCTTTCACCCTCTCCGCCGCTTCGCTTCGTTTCCTCCTCGGCTTAGTTGCCCTCCGCGGACCGAAGGAACGGCTCGATCGGCTTCCCGAGCGCGTACACGATAAAACCAATCTCCCGGAGTTTATCGTGGTCGAGGATCAGACGGCCGTCGAAGACGAAGGCGGGCTTCTGCATGACGCCGTAAATTTCTCCCCAGTCGTACGACTTAAACTCGTCCCACTCGGTCATCACGCACACCGCGTGCGCGTCCCTGAGCGCTTCGATGTGAGACTTGTACGTCGTGATGTTGCTCATTCCAGCGCCCATGTCCATCGCGATCTGCGCGTCCGACACTTTCGGGTCGTAAATCGCGAGCCGCGCGCCGTCTTCGATGAGGCCGTTCCCGACGTCGATCGCCGGCGCCTCGCGCGTGTCCCCGGTGTCCTTCTTGAACGCGAACCCGAGCATGCAGATCTTCTTGTTCCGGATCGTGTTGAACATCGCGCTCACGACGCGCTTCACGAACCGGTTCTTCTGGTAGTCGTTCATGCCGACGACGGAGTACCAGTAGTCCGCGACTTCCGTGAGGCCGTGGCACTCGCAGATGTACGCGAGGTTGAGGATGTCCTTCTGGAAGCACGACCCGCCGAACCCGACGGACGCGTTCAAGAACTTCGGGCCGATCCTCGAGTCCTTCCCGAGCGCGTACGCAACCTGGGACACGTCCGCGCCCGTGGCCTCGCACAGCGCGGACATGGAGTTGATGGAGGAGATTCTTTGCGCGAGAAACGCGTTCGCGGCGAGCTTCGAGAGCTCCGCGGACCACAAGTTCGCGGTGATGATCCTTCCCTGTGGGACCCAGTTCGCGTACACCTCGACGAGGGACGCGACCGCGTCCGTGCCCTCCTGCCCCTCGATCTTCCCGCCGATCAAGACGCGATCGGGCGCGGTGAGGTCGTCCATCGCCGTGCCCTCCGCGAGAAACTCGGGGTTGGACAAGATATCGAATCGCACGCCGCTCGTGTTGCAGTTCCGCTGCAAAACCTTCTCGATCGCCTCCGCGGTCCGCACCGGCACGGTGGACTTCTCGACGATGATCTTGTTCGTCTTGCTGACCGCCGCGATCGTGCGCGCGGCGGACTCCCAGTACGTGAGATCCGCCGCCTTGCCCTTCCCGAGGCCCGTCTTCTTCGTCGGCGTGTTCACGGAGACGAAGATCATCTCGCTCTCCGCGATCGCGCCCTCTACGTCCGTGGTGAAGAATAAGTTCTTCCCGCGGCACTGCTTCACGATCTCGTCGAGCCCGGGCTCGTAGATGGGGAGCTCGTCGCTGTTCCACGCGTCGATGCGCGGCTGCGAGATGTCCACCACGGTGACTTTGATGTGCGGGCACTTGAGCGCGATCATCGCCATCGTCGGGCCGCCGACGTAGCCGGCGCCGATGCAGCAGACTGCGGGGGTGCGTCGAGGGTGGGGCGGGGTTGGTGAAGGGCGTCGTGCGTCAGTCATCGGTCGGGCGCGTCACCGTGGACGCGAAGCGAGGGGCGACGGGGAGCACTTGAGCGCGGACCGGGGTCGAACGGTTCTGTTCGTTCGACCCGCGGTTCGAGGCCGCGGGGGAACCGGCGCGGGGGCGCGCGCGCGCGATCGGGTGGGAAGACGGCGCGCGATGGCGACGTTCAGGCGGTGTACGCACTGGAGGTGACTTTGACGACCATTCTGGGCGTAAGTTGAAGCGTGAAGCCTGCGAGAGGTACGGGAAGGGCGAGACGTCGTCAGCGGCGATGGCGTCGGGGCCAGGAAACGCGAGCGGCTGAACGTCGATTTGATTTGTCGGTCATCGCGCGCAGATCGGAGGCCGCCGCGCGCGATGGACGCGCGCGGCGCCGAAATCGCGCGGACGCGATTCCAGAAGGACGCGAAAGAAGATACTACGCTCACCTTTGCGTGCGCAGGCGCTTCCAAGAGTGCGGACGCGGGGACGGGACGACGCCCGTTTGAAGCGACCGCTCGCGCAGCTGGACGGTCACAAAATGGGCGTCCCAAATTCGCCGGCGGAAAAATACCGTCAGAAGACGGCCCTCTCGCCGGCGGGCGCGCGCCGGTCGACATCGTAACGCCAATGCATCGAGCGTTTAAATATATTAACGTACTCACAACACCACACGGGGTATGCACACCCACCCCACACCCTCCCGCGCGACCCCCCCGCGCGTCTAAGACGGGGAAGACGCGCTCCGACGCGCGCGCGTCCCTCGCTCCTGCGTCGACGGTACTCATCAGAACCCAGTCGTGTCCCACAGCGTCCCGCGCGTCGTCACCGCCAGCGTCACGATGACCGCGGGCACGGCGACGAATATCGCCGCGCCGACGGTGAGCTCGTTCCAGAAACCCTCCCCCACGTACTCGTCCCCGGCCCACTTGTCGCTGTATAAGTCCTCGCGCTCCCGCGGCTTCTCCCGCGGCTTGTCCGACGCGCCCGGAGGGCTCGAGCCGCGCGGCGCGAGGTCCGCGGCGGTCACCTCTCGCCGCGGCGCCGCCGCCGCGTCGGCAGCCTTCGCCTTCGCCGCCGCCGCGCGCGCCTCTTCCTCCGTGTCGACCCCCCGCGCCCTGTCCACGAGCTCTTTCGTGATCGACACCTCCGTCTCGACGATTATGGTCGTCTCCGGGCGGTTCTGCGCGCTGCGAATCGCGTCGAGGACGAACGCGAGCCGCTCGCTGCCGTCGAGGAACCAGAGCTCGCCGTCGTTGATCGGATCACTCACCGCGACGAGCCGCTGCCCCGGGGTCACGCCCGCGGCTTCGGCTTCGCTGCCGATCGCGACGCCGGTGACGAAGATCACCGGGCCTTCCGCCTCGTTCACGGTGACCTTATCGAACTGCAGCGTCTTCTTCGCGGCTTCGGTGGAGACGACGAGGTCGATCGTGCCGTCCTCGACCGCCATCGGGTCCGCCGCGGCGCGCGTGCGAGTGGCGCGGCGCGTCGTCGTCGCGCGACGGCGCGTCGGCGTCGGCGTCGTCGCTCTGCAGGCGACGGGCGCGCGGTAGGTCGCGGCCGCGTGGAGGGTCATCGTGGATGCGGACACGGCGACGGCGAGCGTCGCGCGGCGCCAAGTGGCAGTGGCGCCGTGGGTTGTCCGGGACACGCGCGCTCGCCGCTCGCGCGCCGCGGCCGACCGGTGCGTTCGATCCAAACGTCATTCACCCATCTCTCGGTTTCAACATTTGATCGCTTCCCCTTTCAACGGACCGATGAAGTTTTTTTTTGATGGAACGACCGCGACCCTGAGATATGTGAGCTCTTTTTTTCGAAATAAATAGTCTACGCGCTGATCCCTCCGCCGCCGCGCCGCGCCACTCGCACGCGCGCGCGGCCCATCCCGCCGCTCGTCGCACCCCAGCGGACGTCTCTCTCGACGCACGCACCGCTCCTCTCGCGCGCGTCGACGCCCGCGCCGCGCGTCATGGCCGCCGCCGCGATGACCTCCTCCGCGACCACCCGCGCCGCGACGGCGGTCGGCTCCGTCGAGTCGAGGGCGGCGCGCGCGACGACGACGACGACGACGACGACGACGACGCGTCGCCGCGCGGCGACGCTCGCGACGCGCGCGTCGTCCTCCGCGGACGCGCCCGCGGAAGCCGCGACGACGGACCCGAAAGGCCGGTACATGGCCCGAGGCGTCTCCGCGGACAAGGAGGACGTCCACGCCGCGATCGCGAACGTGGACAAAGGGCTCTTCCCGAAGGCGTTCTGCAAGGTCGTCCCGGACCTTCTCACCGGCGACGAGGAGTACTGCGCGTGCATGCACGCGGACGGCGCGGGGACGAAGTCCTCGCTCGCGTACATGTACTGGAAAGAGACCGGGGATCTGAGCGTGTGGAGAGGGATCGCGCAAGACGCGGTCATCATGAACACCGACGACCTCCTGTGCATCGGGTGCGTCGACAACATTCTGCTGTCGTCCACGATCGGACGCAACAAGTCGCTCATCCCCGGGGAGGTCCTGAAAGCCCTCATCGGAGGGACCGAGGATGTGCTGACGACGATGCGTGAGAACGGCGTCGGGATCTTGTCCACGGGGGGCGAGACCGCGGACGTCGGCGACCTCGTTCGGACCGTGATCGTGGACTCGACGGTCACGGCGCGCATGAAACGCGCGGACGTGATCAGCAACGACGCGATCGCGCCGGGGGACGTCATCGTCGGCATGGAGTCGTACGGACAAGCGACGTACGAGAGCGAGTACAACGGCGGCATGGGGAGCAACGGGCTGACGTCCGCGCGGCACGACGTCTTCGGGAAGTATCTCGCGTCCAAGTACCCGGAGTCGTACGACGCCGCCGTGCCCGAAGATCTCGTGTACTCGGGGAAGTACGTGCTCACGGACGTCGAACCGGAGACTGGGATGACCGTCGGGAAGCTCGTGCTGTCGCCGACGCGGACGTACGCGCCGGTCATCAAGAAGCTTTTGGACGTCGTCGACCGGAAAAAAATTCACGGGATGGTGCACTGCTCCGGCGGCGCGCAGAGCAAGGTTGGGCACTTCCTGAACGACGGTCTGCACGTGATCAAGGACGACATGCTCCCGGTGCCGCCGCTGTTCCGTCTCATTCAAGACTGCAGCGGCACGGACTGGGAGGAGATGTACAAGGTGTTCAACTGCGGCCACCGCATGGAGGTGTACTGCGACGCGGCGACGGCGGAGGAGGTGATCAGAGTCAGCGAGAGCTTCAACGTCAAGGCTCAGGTCGTCGGGAGGGTCGAGGCGTGCGAGGGGAAGTCGAAGGTCACGGTGAAGAGCGAGCACGGCGAGTTCACGTACGACTCGCCGTGACGTGAGCGACGATGGGAGCGCGCGGGTAGAAGGAAGAGCTTTGATGAGTCGTCTGCCGATGGGAGCGCGCGGGTAGAAGGAAGAGCTTTGATGAGTCGTCTGCCGGATCGTCGTCGTCGTCGTCGTCGTCGTCGTCGTCGTCGAGAACAGAAAGCTCGTCGCGACCGTATTTTAGTCCCTCGAGCCGTCGTCCGCGCGCACTCGCGCCGCGGGCGGGGTCGCCAGCGCGCGGACGCGGGCCGTTCGTCCGAACGCGACCGCGACGACGATGGGCCTGCGCGCGAAAGCGAGCGCGTTCGCGCACCCGAGAGCGCCGCACCTCGCCGCGTTGCGCTCCCGCCCGTTCACCGCGGCGGTGGAGATTCTGATCCCGTCGACGACGGACGACGACGGCGCGCTGAGGCCGCGCGCGGACGCGTCCTCCGCGCTCGACGCGTGCGGCGACGCGGAAAGGGCCGGCGTTCCGGAGTTTTACGTCGCGAGGATGACGATCGAGGAGCTCCTGTCGCGCGACTTCGTGGAGGCGCACGCGCGGGGGCGATCCGCGTCCCTCAGCGCCGTCTGCGTGGACGCGCGAATCGACGCCGAGGACGTAGCGTGCGTCACCCCGTGCGGTCGCGCGCACTTCTCGCTGACGCCGAGCTCGCACGCGAGACTGGGCGTGACGGGCGAGCGACGCGACCGCGGGACGGCGAAGCACCACGCGGTCGTGAACCTCCGGCGGAGGGGCCACGATGACAAAGGGTCGCATTTTCACGATCGACTGCGCGTCAACGCCGCGGCGATGACCGCCGCGGACGGCGCGGAGGCGTCCAAACGCGCAACATACCTGTGCGCGCACAGCGTCGACGGCGAACCCGCGAGGATGACGTTCCCGGACGGCGTGGACGCGAGGGCGGGGGTTTTGGCGTACTCTTCGCGCGCGGCGGGCGCCGCCGCCGGAGAAGAACCGCCGCCGCCGCCGCCGTCGTCCTTCTATCCGGAGTCCCGCGGCGTCTCGGACGGGGGCGAGGACGCCGCGGCGGCGCTCGCGAGCTTCCACGAGTACGTGGGCATGATATCTTGCGGGTGCGACGTCGGCGGCGACGTCGTGGAGGCGCACCGTTGGGAAGGACTCCTGGGGTCGAGACGCGTGGAGGCGGCGTTGTCGTTTTGTCGCGACGCGGTGAACGGCGGCGCGGCGCCGTGGGCGGCGGTCACGGCGTGGGGGTTCGCGGACGACCCGAGCGCGGAGAAGGCGGGAGGGTGCGCGGCGCGGAGTGGCATGAGGAGTCATCGCAGGGGCGGCGGTGGGTGGGGGGACGACATCACGTTCGTCGTCCTCCCCGGAGACGGGTACGTGATGTACTCCAGCCCGTGACCGCGGACGATTCGATTCGTTCACGAGTTAGCGATCTACTAGTAGGACGGCAGAGGGAGCGCGGGCGCGTCCGTCGTCGAGTGACTCGAGGTGACAACCAAATTTTGTATTAGAAAAACGAAAAGAAACGACGGCGATATTACGCGCCGCCAGTTTCAAGTTTCATCACCACAGACCCGGGCGCGCTAAGGGTAAGTGGTGGCGGGCGCCGCGAACGAAACGGTTCATGCCTGGACGAGCTTCTGCTCCGTCTCTCGGGTAGGAGACGCCGAGTTCTCCTTGCTCGCTCCGCTGCTGCCCCCACCGTTGCTCCCCTCTCCGGACCCGTCGTCCCCGGCGCTGCCTTCGCCGCCGCTGCTGTTGTTCTTGTCCCCTTCGCCGCCGGCGTCGCCCTCGCTCTTGAGTCGCACGAACTGGCCCTTCACCCTCGGGCGCGCCTCCGCGAGCCGCTTCCGAGACGCGTACCGCACCTTCTTATCAAAGTTCCTCTCCTTGCGCTTCTTCAAGAAGCGCGCGATCGCCTCCGCACGGCGCTCCGCGCACGTCGCGCTCGCGCCCAAACGCGCGAACGTCTTCTGCTGGTGCTCCACCGCGCCCTGAAGGACGGCGTAGAACCGGTTCATAAAGTCCATCCCGCCGGGGACGTCGCGACCGCCGCCGGGGCCGGGCATCGCGCCCATCCCGGGCGGCGGGACCATCGCGGCAGCCGCCGCGGCCATGTGCTGCGCGTAAAGCGTCGGGTCCACCCCGGGCGGGCAGGGCGGGAACGCGCCGGGGTGGAAACCTCCGGGCATCGGCATCGCGTTCATCGCCGGCTGCGGCGGCGTCGACGCGTCCTCGACGTTTCGCGGCGGCGCTTGCGGCACCCCAGTCGCGCCAGGGAACGCGCCGAGACCGGGGAAGCCGCCGGGGGGCATCGGCATGCCCGTCGCGGCGGCCGCGGCCGCCGCCGCCGCGGGGTTCGGCGGCATCCCAAAGAAAGCAGCCATCTGCGGCGGCATCCCCGGGAACATCCCCGGGAACGCGTTCGGCGCGCCCGGAAACGCCGGCGGCGCGAACCCGACCGCCGCGGTCGGCGGTTCCTTCTTCTCGCCCTCCGCCGCCGCGACACCCGCGAGGTTCGCGAGTAAGTCCCCGCCAACGTCCGGGTCCACCTTGACCTTCACGATCTGCGCTTCCGCAGCCTCTTCGAGGTTTAAGAACGACTGGAACGCGGACCGCGACGCGGAGCGACGCAAGCCAACCTTCGGCGCCTCCTCGGGGGGCGCGGTGCCTTTAGGCAGCGCAATCTCGAGCATCGTCGTCGCGCCGCCGTACGCTTTCGCGAGCTGCACGGACAGACCTTCCGGCTCCGGGGCGACGTCGTCGTCTTTCTCGTTCGCGCCCGAGCCGCTGCCGCTGTCGCACCCGCTGCCGCTTCCGGCGCCGTGCCCCGCGCCGCTCTGGCCTTGCTTCCCTTCGCCCCCTTTCTGCGGCTTCGCCGCCTTCGCGCTCGTCGCCGCCTTCGCCGCCGCTCTCGCCTTGCCCTGCGCTTTAGCTTGCGTGGACGCTTTCAGTTCCTTCGCCGCTTCCTCCGCTTCCTTGGCCGCGAGCGCGTCTTGCGCCTTCTTCCCCGCGAGACGCGAGGACCGTTTCCCTCTCCCGACCTCGTCAGCCGCGGTCGCCTTGTCGTTCTCCGCCCTCTCCACCGCGGCGGCTTCCGCGGCGACGCGCGTGGACGGCGTCGCCGTCGTCGCGTCCTGCCCGTCCGGCGACGGCCCCCGGCGCCCTTGCGCGGTTTCCGTCGACGCGCCGCTGTTGTTCGAGTGAATGCGATCCACGGACATCCCCGCGCCGCCGCCGACGGTGTGCCTCGCGAGGTCCGCCATCTGCGCCTTCTTCACCGGCTTGACGAGGTAATCCTGCGCGCCCGCTTCCGTGCACTTCGCCTGGAACTCGTCCGAGTCCACGGTGCTCATCACGATGATCGGGATCGACCGGAACGGCTTATCGCTGCTCTGGACGATCTTCATGAGCTCGAGGCCGTCCACCTCGGGCATCATGATGTCGGTCAAGACCAGGTCGATCGCGCTGCTCGGGTCTAACAGCGCGTCGATCGCTTCTTGGCCGTTCGTCGCGGTCGTGACTGTGGGTTGAAGCGCGCGGAGAGGGTTTGGAGACGTCAGCGAGGACGCGGGGCGAGGAAACGCGCGCGGGCGCTCCGCGGCCGTTGAGAAATATCCACACGAGATATTTGTTCGGAGTCTGGCGATGATGACGCGGAGGCGAGGTCCGACGCGAAGACCGCGCGCGGGGACGCACCCGAGTGCCCGCAGCTCCTGAGCATCGCCTTCACGAAGACTAAAGTCGAGTGATCGTCCTCGACGAGGAGGACGCTCAGGTTTTTACCCCCGCCGAGGGCGCCGAGCGCGTTCGCCGTCGCGGCCGTCGAACCGGCGTTCGGCGTCGACGCATTTCCCATCGCGGCCGCGGTGGTCGCGTCGTTCGTCGCGTCCACGCGCGGCTCCGCCGCGGCCGCTGCCGCCGCGGTCGGCATCGTCGATACCGTCGTTCGCGCTCCCGCACGTCCAAACGTCGAAGTCCCGAACGTTCAATCGAATCGCGTGCGACGCGCGACGCGTTCGCCGAGCCGAGCGCGAGACCGCGGGGAAACGGAGCGTCTCCCGCCGAATTTACGCCTCGCCGCGTCCGCGCTGACACGCCACCCACGCGCGCTGCTCGCCTCTCACGACGCTCGCGATGCCTGGGACGAGTGCTTCGTGTGTGCACGCTTCGCTTTCCGCGTGCCGTCCGCGCTCGGGCCGTTCGACGCGCGCGCGCTTGTGCGAGTCCGCGTCGTGCATGTCCGAGATCATAACGAGGGAAGGGGGGATTTCGGCCGAACAATTTGTTATTTTCTCGAGATCCTCTCACTGATCCTCTAACTGATTGCCCATACGGCGCGTACGCGCGCCCATCGTACGGAACGATCCTCCACGTCGTCGCTCTGCACAACTGTCGATTCGAAAATATCTCGGGCGAAATTTCGCGGGCTGACCGTGGGAAATTCCGCGCCCCGTCATTTTCCGTGGTTCACGTGATCGATCGCGCGCCCAGTTGTCGATGCGTTGGCAATAATCTTGATCGCGAAATTTGTCTCTTTCATCGGACCTCGCGATCGCGGATCGCCTTTTTAACTCCTCGTTTGACTCGACGATCCACGAATGTTATTTTTTCCTCCTCGCCGGATAACCGCTTTTTTCAGCCTCGGGGAAAACCGATGCACGGAGGAAACCTATCGCGACGCTCGTTACTCGTGAAAACTCGCACATCGTACAAAATCAAATCGTCTACCACACGCCGAGGGCGCGCTTCTCCGGAAAACACGTCGCGCGCGCGCGCGCGCGACACGCCCGGCAGGCGCCTCTCGATCGTGCTCGAGCTACGCGTGCAAAGAAAATTAACTCTTTTCCGTTCCGTTCGCGCGGCGACGTCGACGTCGGGTCTGTCACGCCTTCGCCACCGCGCTCGCGGCGCTGCTCCGCGTCGTCCGCTTCCGCGTCGCCGACAGCTCCACCTTCCCGCCTACGTCCTCGCCCCCACCACCCCGCGCTCTCTTCGAGCTCTGGTTCGCCTCCCCGCTCGGCGACGGCGGCGAGTTCGTCGGCGGCGACACGCTCTTCCGCCCCGCGGAGCTCTTACTCTTGCTCCGCGACCGCCGCCGCTCCTCGGCTTCTTTCGCGGGGTCGAACAACCGCAACACGCCCAGGAACATCCTTCCGTGCTGCTCGCTGTGCACGGGCGCGACGGTCAGCCTGTTCGTGAACTTGGTCCCGTCCTTCCGGTAATTCGTGAGCTTCGCCTCCGCGCACGCGCCCTGAGGGTCGTTCCATACGAGCGAACGTCGGGGTGGAGTTCATAGGCGTCAGTTGGAGTTGAAAGGCGTCGAGGGCGGGTATTGAAAGCGAGGGGTGATGGGCGGAGAGATGCGCCTTGCAAAGTCCTTAAGAAACGGCGTTCACCACGCCGACGGGGTCGTATGGGGACCAGTGTATAAAACGCGCCTGACGCATCACCGCGTGCGCGAGCGCCTTGACGATGGCGTACTCCGTCTCGGGGCCTGGCGAGGTTGGGATGGGGGGGGGGAGGACGTCAGTCAGGAGCGATAGAAAAGAAAGAGATAGAAAGAGGAGGAGGAAAGCGTCGAGAGGAGAAGAAGAGGGAGGAAGGGTCCATCGCATCGCGCGCCTTGAATGAGCCGCTTGATCGTCTTCCCCGCGACTTCGCTCGCGGTGTACCCGCAGAGTCGCTCCCACGGCTCGTTCACGTACCGAATCGTCGTGCCGTCGATGTCGGTTATGATCCGCGCCTCCTCCGACGGCTGCATCGCCTCTTCGATCGTGAACGGCATCCCGCTCTCCTCCGCGTTGCTGATGATCAGCGGCGGCGTGGACTCGCGTCCGGACCCCGACCCGCCCGCGCCGGAGCCGTCGTCGCCGCTCGTCGTCGTCTCCTCGAGCTCGCTGCTTCCGTCGTCGCTGCTCGTGGTCTCCGTCTCGTTTGCTGCGCCCTTCGTCGTCTCGAGGGGAAGACCGCCGCCGCCGCCGGGGATGTTGTCGCGTTCGCCTGTGGTGACGACCGACCATGGAGCGCCGGTCCGTTCCGACGTCGCCGTGGACAAGAAGACTTTTCTCTCCGTCGCCGTCGCCGCGCCCGAGCCCGACGTCCCGAGGGTGTTCCCCCCGCCGCACGTCTTGTCCTCACCGGTCGTCGCCGCGGTTGCACAGTTGTCCGGCAACAGCGCCTCCATGGGCGTGCCTTTCAGCATCCCGACGCCGTGCTTCTCGACGTACCCGACCGCGTTGCTCACGATGAAGTTCAGCGACGCCTCTCTCCTGTACAGCTCGTCGCGAAGGTTCCAATTCCGTTGCTCTAAATCGCACGCGCTCTTGTGCAGCGACTTTCCGTCTTCTTCGAGGGACGTGAGCTTGGACGTCGCGAGGAAGTACTTCTTGATGATCTCTTCGCGATCCATCCCCACGAGCGCGCGCGTGTCCGCGTCGAGGTCGTGCAGAGCCGCGTGGAGGTTGTGCCCCTTCCCGAGCTCGAGTCTCAAAACGTCGTGCTCCGCCGTCATCTTCTTGAATCTCTCCTCGGTCTCGTCGCGCGCGTTGACGAGCTGCTTCATTCTCGTGCGGACGTCGAGGTACAACCGCGCGAGGTTCTCCGTGGGCATCTGACGGAACGGATGGTGCAGCTCCGTGGCCTCGTCGGACTCCGCGCTCCCGCCGCTTCCCTCGGCTTCTTTTTCGCCGCTCGCCCCGCTCGAGTGGGGGGACGGGCGCTTTTTCTTCGGATTCTCGTTCGGCCACGACGGCGCGCGCGCGGACGCGTCCGCGCCGGATTTCGCGCGGACCTCCGTCTCGGTCATTTCCATGCACGGCACGACGAACCCGCGCGCGATGCGAGGGTGCGATCGGCGCGCGCGCGGTTCAATGAGGGCGCAGAAGGGAGGGGCGCCTAGGTTTGGCGCTTTATAAATATCTAGCCAAATCCTGAAATGCACTTTTTGCGATCTCAAATCAGAAGTACAGTAAGTTACTGCGCGGCCGCCGTCATTCCGGCTGCAAACGCGCGGTTCCGGTCGATCGTGACCGTGACCGAGTCTTTGAAAGGGAAAAGGCAGAATCCCGCGGTTTCAAAAGTATCTTTCGAACCGAAGCCGTCGGTTGAAAAAAGCGCGGTCACCGCGAGACGCCGCGAATCGCCGATCTGGCGATACTTTTCGGAGAGCACGTGACGACGACGACGACGTCAGCTCCGATCGCCAGCCAGACTTCGACGCGCGCGTCCTCGTCAAACGATGTCTACGATGTCCGTCACGCGCACTCCGATCGCCGCGCGCGCGTCCGCGTTCGCATCCGCTGGACGATCCGCCGTCCGCCGCGCCGTCGCGCCGGCGCGCGGGGTCGCCACCCCGCGCGGCCGCCGCGGCTGCGTGATCGTCCGCGCGGACGTCTGGTCGGAGATGAGTGGATACATGAAGTCGCAGTGCGAGGAAGCCGCCGCGCTCGAGGCGAAGGACGTCGAGGCGGGCAGGGCGAAGTGGATCGAGATCGACCGACAGGTCCCCGGCGCGCGGCTCGCGTATCAGGAGCACAAGGGCGACGGGAAGAACGCGGACGCGCTCGAGAAGTTCTGCGACGACGACCCGAACGC
>Ga0255779_1005039_pt1 | contig 12411 bp, 8 predicted proteins | sample 011ome_21_FD_179977 | JGI IMG/M metagenome (GOLD analysis project Ga0255779, IMG submission 179977) | Coastal salt marsh microbial communities from the Groves Creek Marsh, Skidaway Island, Georgia - 011508AT metaG (version 2) | ecosystem: Environmental > Aquatic > Marine > Intertidal zone > Salt...
TCAAGGTGGTGGAGCCTGCGAAGCGCAGCGCTGGCATCAAGGTGCCCGATGTGGCCACCCTGGTCGATAAGTTGAAAAACGAAGCCAAAGTCCTCGGTTAATCGCCTTTTTTTACTGGAAACACCATGACTGCACTTGTAATTGCTGAACACGATAACGCCAGCGTCAAAGGCGCTACCCTGAATACCGTCACCGCTGCGCTGGCCTGTGGTGGTGATGTCCACATTTTGGTTGCTGGAGAGAATGCAGCTGCCGCAGCCCAAGCCGCCGCGCAAATTGCCGGTGTCGTAAAGGTGCTGCACGCGGACGATGCCGCGTTCGCCCACGCCCTCGCTGAGAACGTGGCTGCGCAGGTATTGGCAGTGGCGGGTAGCTACAGCCACGTGCTGTTCGCGGCGACTGCCTCCGGTAAAAACATCGCTCCCCGCGTAGCAGCCAAAATGGATGTGGCGCAGATTTCTGATATCTCAAAAGTCGATGCCCCTGATACCTTCGAGCGTCCTATTTACGCTGGTAACGCCATTGCAACGGTTCAAAGCAGCGATGCCGTCAAGGTGATTACCGTGCGAACGACTGGTTTTGACCCCGCGCCTGCGACGGGCGGATCTGCCGCCGTCGAGGCGATCGCCGTCGCGACGGGCGCCGGTAAATCAAGTTTTGTGGGCAGCGAGATTGCTGCCAACGATCGCCCCGAACTGACTGCAGCCAAGATCATCGTGAGCGGTGGTCGTGCGCTGGGTAGCGAGGACAAGTTCAACGAGGTCATGATTCCCTTGGCTGACAAGTTGGGGGCGGCCGTCGGTGCCAGCCGCGCAGCGGTTGATGCCGGTTATGCGCCCAACGATTGGCAAGTGGGCCAAACAGGCAAGATCGTGGCGCCACAGTTGTACGTTGCCGCCGGTATCAGCGGCGCGATTCAACACTTGGCTGGCATGAAGGACAGCAAGGTGATTGTGGCCATCAATAAAGATCCCGAAGCGCCCATCTTCGGCGTTGCCGATTACGGCCTTGAGGCCGATCTGTTTGAGGCCGTACCTGAGTTGACGAAGAGCCTTTAAGTAGTTAAGCGCGCCGCACGGCACACGTATACGGAGACCCCTTGTGACTTACAAAGCCCCAACGCAAGACATGTTGTTCAATATTCGCCATATTGCGAACATTGATGCCATCGCCGAGATGCCCGCTTATGCTGATGCCGGCTTTGACACAGCGCAGGCCGTGCTAGAAGAGTGCGCGAAGTTCAATGAAGCTGTAGTTGCCCCGCTCAACTGGGCGGGAGACCAAAACCCCAGCCACTGGGAGAACTTTGCGGTCAAAACGACGCCAGGTTTCAAGGAGGCCTTCCAGCAATACGGCCAAGCAGGTTGGCAAGGTTTGCAGCACCCAACCGCTTACGGCGGACAAGGTTTGCCCAAGACCATCGGTGCGGCTTGCGGCGAGATGCTGAACGCTGCCAACTTGAGTTTTGCACTGTGCCCGCTGTTGACGGACGGCGCGATCGAGGCGCTGATTACGGCTGCCAGCGATGAATTGAAAGATCGTTACCTCGCCAAACTAATCAGTGGCGAATGGACCGGGACCATGAACCTGACTGAGCCTCAGGCGGGTTCGGACTTGGCGTTGGTGCGGACCAAAGCGGTGCCGCAGGCGGACGGCACCTACCGTATTTCAGGTACCAAGATCTACATCACTTATGGCGAGCACGACATGGCCGAGAACATAGTGCACTTGGTGTTGGCTCGCGTGGAAGGCGCGCCTGCGGGCGTGAAGGGCATCAGCTTATTCGTGGTGCCCAAAGTGTTGGTCAACGACGATGGCAGTTTGGGTGCGCGCAACGATGTACAGTGCGTCAGCATCGAGCACAAGATGGGGATCAAAGCGAGCCCGACGGCGGTGCTGCAATTCGGTGACAACGGCGGCGCGACCGGTTACTTGGTCGGCGAGGAAAACCGCGGTCTGGAGTACATGTTCATCATGATGAATGCGGCCCGTTACGCGGTTGGCGTTCAGGGCATCGCGATTGCCGACCGTGCTTACCAAAAGGCGGTGACCTACGCGCGTGAGCGGGTGCAAAGCCGTCCCGTGGATGGGTCCATGAATCAGTCAGCGCCCATCATTCATCACCCGGACGTGAAGCGGATGTTGATGACCATGCGCGCCTACACTGAGGGTTGCCGTGCATTGGCAACGGCTGCCGCTGCGGCTTTCGATGCAGCCCATCACCACCCGGATGAAGCGGCGCGCAAGGCCAACAAAGCGTTCTATGAGTTCATGGTCCCGTTGGTTAAAGGTTTCAGTACTGAAATGAGCCTGGAGGTGACCAGCCTTGGCGTGCAAGTACACGGCGGCATGGGATTCATCGAAGAGACAGGTGCCGCGCAGTACTACCGTGATGCCAAGATTCTGACGATTTACGAGGGCACCACAGCCATCCAAGCCAACGATTTGGTAGGCCGAAAAACCGCCCGTGATGGCGCTCAACAAGCGCTTTCATTGGCCAGTCAAATTGCTGAAACCGAGGTCGCACTGCGTGCCTCTGGCACAGACGACGCGCACGTTATGGCCGATGCGTTGCAACATTCGCGTGAGGCCTTTGAAGAGGCGGCTCGGTTCATTGCCAGCAACGCCAGCACCGATCCCAATGCCGCGTTCGCCGGCAGCGTGCCCTATCTCATGCTCACCGGCATGGTGATGGCCGGCTGGCAGATGGCGCGTGCTTTGCTGGTGGCACAGGGGCCCGTCGATCAAGACTTTGGCGATGCATTCATGGCGGCTAAGCGCGTGACATGTCGGTTTTATGCCGAGCACATCTTGTGTAAAGTGCCCGGCATGCGAGACAGCATCGTGTCGGGTGCGGGCAGCGTGAATGGCCTGGCGCTTGAGGCTTTCTAAATAGTCAAACAACGCGCCGTCGGCGCAAAAAGGACGGCATTCATGGCTGCAAAATCTCTCCCAGGTGCTTTGGCACGTGTCCCGTTTCCGGTCATCGGTTCGCCGCTTTTTATCATCAGCAACCCACAACTCGTGATCGCGCAATGCCAAGCGGGCATTGTGGGTTCGATGCCTGCATTGAATGCGCGACCAGAAGCCCAACTGGATGACTGGTTAGCGGAAATTACCGAGACGCTTGCAGCCTATGACCGCGCGAATCCTGACGCGCCATCGGCGCCGTTCGCGATCAACCAAATCGTGCACAAGAGCAACGATCGACTTGAGCACGACATGGCCCTGTGTGTGAAGTACAAGGTGCCAATCATCATCACCAGTTTGGGTGCTCGTGAGGAGATCAATCAGGCGGCTCACAGCTATGGTGGTGTGGTTTTGCACGACATCATTAACAACCATTTTGCGCAGAAGGCGATTCAAAAAGGCGCCGATGGGTTGATTGCGGTGGCTGCCGGCGCGGGTGGTCACGCAGGCGTGAAAAGTCCATTTGCACTGGTGCAAGAAATTCGTACCTGGTTTGATGGCCCTATCGCGCTCAGTGGCTCAATTGCCACTGGCGGTGCGGTCTTGGCGTCGCAGGCCATGGGCGCCGACTTTGCCTACATAGGCTCGGCTTTCATCGCCACCGATGAGGCCCGTGCCGTACCCGCATACAAGCAAGCTATCGTTGAGAGCAACAGTGACGATATTGTCTACAGCAACCTGTTCACAGGCGTGCACGGCAATTACTTGGCGCCAAGCATCCGGAATGCGGGCCTTGACCCCGCGAATTTGCCTGAGAGCGATCCGTCAAAAATGAATTTCAGCAGTGATGCCACGAAAGCTTGGAAAGACATTTGGGGCTGTGGACAGGGCATTGGTGCAATCGACAAGGTGCAGCCCGCGGCTGATCTGGTCGCACAGCTCAAGCGCGAGTACGCCGAGGCCCGCGAAGCGCTGAAACTTTGATCATCGCTAGGGCGTGGCTATTGGTTGGCGCGCAGGGCCTGCAGTAACTTTTGACCGGCGCGCCCGGTCACATCGTGGCCCAATCGGGCTTGCTCGACCTCAATGGCGGCACGGGAGCGGCTGCCCAAAGCGCCATCGACGGCGCCGATATCGTGGCCACGCGCCAGCAGTAACGTTTGTATCTCGCGTTTTTCAGCACGGGACAAGCCGGCGTCATCTGTCGGCCAAGGCGTTGCGAATGGTTGACCGCCACGCAAACGATCCGATAGGTGAGCGATGGCGAGGCCATAGCTTTCAGACGCGTTGTAACTGTAGATGGCTTTGAAGTTATTGAGCAGCAAAAATGCAGGGCCATTGGGGCCAGCAGGCAGCAGCAACGCGGCGTCGGTTTTGGTGGTGATTTTGCCGCCGCTGTCGCTATCTGCCAACGGGCTGCCGTCGACACGGCGGATACCCTGTGCGGCCCAGTAGCTGATGTCACGCGGTGAGCGCCGACCGACTACGGGTGGCGCTTTGGCGTCGGGGAGCTTCACCTCGAATCCCCAAGTTTGGCCTTCGCGCCAACCAGCTTTCTGCAAGAAGTGCGCGGTCGATGCCAGTGCATCGATTGCGTTGGTGATCAGGTTGCGTTTGCCATCGTTATCACCGTCGCGCGCGAGGCGCAAAAACGTGGTTGGCATGAACTGCGTTTGTCCAAAGGCACCTGCCCACGACCCCTTGAACAGTTCGCGTTCAAAGTCGCCTGATTCCAATATTTGGATAGCCGCGATCAGTTCTCTAGAGAAGAACGCCTGCCGACGGCCCATACAGCTGAGGGTCGCCAGTGACTCTACGATGTCTCGGCCGCCTGTGTTTTGGCCGTAGTTGCTTTCGACGCCCCACACGGCAACGATGGTCTCAGGGTCAACACCGTAGGTTCGGCTGATTTGCGCGAGTGCGGATTCGTACTGAATCAGCATCATCCGCCCCTCGCTGACGCGCTCGTCGTCCACGAGACTTGCCAGGTAGTCCCATATGTCGAGTTTGAATTCGGGCTGGTAGTTGAGGCGCTCAAGCAGCTCGGGCTTGGCGGTGACATTGGCTAGGGTGTTGTCGAAGAATGTGCCGTCGACACCCGCCTTCAAAGCACTGTCGCGCAGTTTCGATACGCAGGCTGCTGGCAATTGCTCAGTTGTTTCTGCCCAGCTTGTGGGCGGGAGGAACAACAGGGGGAGGGTTACCAGCAGCCGTTTCATGGCTAACCTTTCAGGGCGTTAGCCGAAGAACGTCTTTGCTTTTTCAAACCAGCCACCCCCATTCGGGCTGTGCTTGTCACGGTTTTTTTTGAACGATTCATCCAACTCTTTCAGGAGTTTTCGTTGATGCTCGGTCAGCTTAACGGGCGTTTCAACGGCGACATGACAATAGAGATCACCTGCAACTGATGATCGCACGCCTTTGATACCCTTGCCACGCAGGCGGAATGTTTTACCGTGTTGCGTGCCCTCGGGGATTTCAATGGTCGCTTTACCGCCGAGCGTGGGCACATCAATTTCGCCGCCCAGAGCGGCGGTCGCGATGTTGACGGGTACCTGGCAGTGCAGATCATCGCCATCGCGTTCAAAGATATCGTGCTTGCGCAGACGGATTTCAATGAACAAGTCACCGGGTGGTCCACCGTTTTGACCGGGTTCACCATTACCCGTGCTGCGGATACGCATGCCGTCGTCGATACCCGCTGGAATCTTGATCTCAAGGGTCTTGTTGGTTTTATTCTTGCCTTGTCCGTGGCAGGTACCGCAGGGGTCTGCAATGATCTTGCCTTTTCCGTGGCAATGCGGACACGTTTGCTGGACACTGAAGAAACCTTGGCGCATTTGGACCTGACCCGATCCGTGGCAAGTCGTACAGGTCTTGGCTTGTGTGCCAGGTTTGGCACCCGTGCCGTCACAGGCGTTGCAGTCATCCCATGAGGGAATCCGAATTTGCGAGTCCTTACCCGCAGCGGCTTCTTCAAGTGTGATTTCCATGGCGTACGACAAGTCATTGCCACGGTAGACCTGACGGCCACCACGACGCTGCCCGCCACCAAAAATATCACCAAAGATGTCGCCGAACGCGTCACCAAATCCACCGGGACCGCCAGCGCCACCGCGCATATTGGGGTCAACACCCGCGTGGCCGTATTGGTCGTATGCGCTTCGCTTTTCGGGGTCAGAGAGCATCTCGTAGGCTTCTTTGACCTCTTTGAACTTCCCCTCAGCCGCGGCATCGCCTTGGTTGCGGTCAGGGTGGTATTTCATGGCCAGCTTGCGATAGGCTTTCTTTATTTCGTCGTCGCTGGCGTTTTTGGGAACTCCCAGAACTTCGTAAAAATCTCTTTTTGCCATATTCAAAAGCTCGCTATGCGTTGAGTTTGCAGTGTCTGCACTGCACCGTTAAATGAGTCCGTCTTGAATGCCAATCGCCGCCCAAGCGACGGGCACTTGTGCGGCGTTGGCGGACGCTTGCGCGTCCGCTGGGTGCTCAGAAAGCTGGTTTAGTCTTTCTTCACTTCTTTGACTTCGGCGTCGACGATGTCGTCGTCACCAGCCTTGCTCTCGGCCGCTTGTGCGGTTGCTTGCTCAGCTTGCATGTCGGCGTACATCTTCTCGCCTAGCTTTTGGCTAGCCGTCATCAACGCGGTGGTTTTGGCTTCGATGTCGTCTTTGTCTTCACCCTTCAGCGCCTCTTCGAGTGCTTTGGTGGCGTCGTCAATCGCGGTCTTCTCAGCTTCGTCCAACTTGTCGCCGTGCTCGGTGACGCTCTTTTTAACACTGTTAATCATGGCTTCGGCTTGATTACGGGCCTGCACCATTTCTACTTTTTTCTTGTCTTCGTCAGCGTTCAGCTCAGCGTCTTTAACCATTTTTTCGATCTCTTCGTCTGACAGACCAGAGTTCGCTTTGATGGTGATCTTGTTCTCTTTGCCGGTGCCTTTATCTTTGGCGCCCACGTGCAAAATGCCGTTTGCGTCGATGTCGAAAGTCACTTCAATCTGAGGGGTGCCACGCGGTGCGGGTGGGATCCCCTCTAAGTTGAATTCGCCCAGCATTTTGTTACCGGAGGCAATCTCACGCTCACCCTGGTAGACCTTGATGGTCACCGCAGGCTGGTTGTCGTCGGCGGTTGAAAACACCTGGCTGAACTTGGTAGGGATGGTCGTGTTCTTGCTGATCATCTTGCTCATCACACCGCCCATAGTCTCGATACCCAAAGACAAGGGGGTCACGTCGAGCAACAAGACGTCGGTACGATCGCCTGAAAGCACCTGACCCTGAATTGCCGCGCCAACAGCGACCGCTTCGTCAGGGTTGACGTCACGGCGGGGGTCTTTGCCAAAGTAGGCTTTGACCTTCTCTTGCACCTTAGGCATGCGGGTCATACCGCCAACCAAGATGATGTCGTCGATGTCGCTCACGCTGATGCCAGCGTCTTTAATCGCTGTACGGCAGGGGGCAATGGTGCGCTCGATCAACTCGTCAACCAGGCTTTCGAGCTTGGCGCGTGTCATCTTGATGTTCAGGTGCTTGGGACCTGACGCGTCTGCTGTTATGTAGGGCAGGTTGATGTCGGTCTGTGCGCTGTTAGACAGCTCGATCTTGGCTTTTTCAGCGGCTTCCTTCAGGCGCTGCAATGCCAATACGTCTTTACTGAGGTCGACGCCTTGCTCTTTCTTGAACTCGGCAATGATGAAGTCGATGATGCGTTGGTCAAAGTCTTCACCGCCCAAGAATGTATCGCCGTTCGTTGACAAAACTTCGAATTGCTTTTCGCCATCGACGTCAGCAATTTCGATGATGGAGACGTCAAAGGTGCCGCCACCGAGGTCATAGACGGCAATTTTGCGATCGCCCTTGGACTGCTTGTCCAAACCGAAGGCCAATGCGGCCGCTGTGGGTTCGTTGATGATGCGCTTGACATCAAGACCCGCAATGCGACCAGCGTCTTTGGTGGCTTGGCGTTGCGCATCGTTGAAGTAAGCGGGCACCGTGATCACTGCCTCAGTGACCTCTTCGCCGAGGTAGTCCTCAGCGGTTTTCTTCATCTTGCGCAAAATTTCAGCGCTCACCTGGGGTGGGGCCAACTTATTGCCACGGACTTCCACCCATGCATCGCCGTTGTCGGCCTTTGCAATTTTGTAGGGCATCAAGTCGATGTCTTTTTGGACTTCTTTCTCGGCAAACTTACGACCAATCAAACGCTTGACGGCGTAGATGGTGTTGGCGGGGTTGGTGACCGCTTGGCGCTTCGCAGGCGCGCCAACCAAGATTTCGCCGTCTTCTTGATACGCGATGACGGACGGTGTTGTGCGTGCACCTTCGCTGTTTTCGATCACACGCGTGGTGTTGCCTTCCATGACGGAAACGCAGCTGTTGGTGGTACCTAAGTCAATACCGATGATTCTTCCCATGTTGAACTCCTGGCGCTTTTGGCGTGAAACGGGTTGTTTGTAAAAAAGTAAAGCTGAACTGTAAGTAGGTCTTTTGGGGGCTTTTTCAAGCCCTCAAACCTAAAAATGTTTATTTCGGTGCGGTAACGGTCACCAGGGCGGGGCGCAACACGCGGTCGGCGATCAGGTAACCCTTTTGCAGCACCGTCACGACGGTGTTGGGCGCCTGCTCTGCGGGCACCACACTGATGGCTTGGTGCTGGTGAGGGTTGAACTTCTCGCCACTGGGTGGGTTGATCTGAGTTACTTTGTTGCGCTCCAAAGCGCTGAGCAACTGCTTTTGCGTGGCGGCGACGCCCTCGCGCATTTGCTCAATCGTGTTTTGCTCGACGGTGAGAGCCGCTTCTAGGCTGTCGATCACGGGCAGTAAGCTCTCCGCAAAACCCTCAACCGCAAATTTGCGAGCCTTTTGGATTTCATCGTCAGCACGGCGGCGGGCGTTTTCGACATCTGCTTTGGCGCGCAAAAAGGCATCGTTTGCCTCGTTTAGCTGCGCTTGTAACGATTCAACGCTCACCTCTGGCGCCACAGCTTCAGCGGTGTCGCCTGCAGCGGCTTTGACAGCGGCAAGGACTTCAGCTGCGGTGGGCTCTGTTGATGCGGTTTCAGGGGGGGCTGATTCAGCTTCAGGGGGCGTGGGTTGTTTTTCAGTGTCTGACATGGTGGGATTCGTAGTTCGATCGGTAGAAAGGGCTTTGCGCCGGGGCAAAACCTGACACCCTCCCTATTTAAGGACGGAAGTGTCGTTTTCAAGGGTAAAAAAACGCCCCCGGGTGAAGGGGGCGTTTGTGGTCTTTTTAATTACCCGATTCCATGAAGCTGCGGAGCTTGTCGCTGCGACTGGGGTGCTTCAGTTTGCGTACGGCCTTGGACTCGATTTGACGGATGCGCTCGCGCGTGACGTCAAATTGCTTACCGACCTCTTCGAGGGTGTGGTCGGTCGACATCTCGATACCGAACCGCATGCGCAGCACCTTGGCTTCACGTGGGGTCAGGCTGTCTAGGATTTCCTTCACCACATCACGCAGACCCGCTTGCATGGCCGCTTCAAGCGGTGCCGTGTTGGCGGTGTCTTCGATGAAGTCACCCAAGTGTGAGTCGTCGTCGTCACCAATGGGGGTTTCCATCGAGATCGGCTCTTTCGCGATCTTCATGATTTTGCGGATCTTGTCCTCAGGGATTTCCATCTTTTCTGCCAAGACGCTGGCATCAGGTTCAAAGCCAAACTCCTGCAGGTGTTGACGGCTGATGCGATTCATCTTGTTGATGGTCTCGATCATGTGCACCGGTATGCGGATCGTGCGGGCTTGGTCGGCGATAGAGCGGGTGATGGCCTGGCGAATCCACCAGGTTGCGTACGTGGAGAACTTATAGCCTCGGCGGTATTCGAATTTGTCCACCGCCTTCATCAGACCAATGTTGCCTTCTTGAATCAGATCCAAGAACTGCAGGCCGCGGTTGGTGTACTTTTTGGCGATCGAGATCACCAAACGCAAGTTGGCTTCAATCATTTCACGCTTGGCATTGCGTGAGTTGGTCTCACCTTGGATCATGCGCTTGTGGATGTTCTTCAGTTGATCTAAAGGCACCACAACGCTGGCTTGCAAGGCGGCCAAGTCGTTTTGAATTTCCTGAACAGGCGGAATGTTGCGCTCCATGATGGCGCTCCATGATTTGCCCGCAGCCGCTTCTTTCTCAATCCACTTGGTGTTTAGCAGGTTAGCCGGGAACTCTTTGATAAAGCGCTCTTGCGGCATGCCGCATTTGTCAACCAAGATGCGACGTAATTCGCGCTCTTTCTTACGAACGGTTTCGACTTGATCGCGAACCATGTTGCTGAGCTTGTCAATGGTCTTCGCGGTAAAGCGAATCGTCATGAGTTGCTCGGTGATGGCTTTTTGCGCCTTCAAGTAGTTGGGTGATCCCCAGCCGTCTTTGTCGTAGGCTTTGCGTAATTTTTCGAAGTGCGTGGCCATGTTGTCAAAGCGAGTGAGGGCCTCGTTTTTCAACTTTTCAAGCAGTTTGGTCAGTGACTTGGAGCCACCTTTGCCGTCATCGTCGTCGTACTCTTCGTCGAAGTCTTCCTCGGCCACGTAGTCGTCGTTTTCGTCGGCGTCAGAGAAGCCGTCTACCACGGTCGAAATCACCACTTTGTCCTGGCGAATTTCGTCAACCATTTCAAAAATTGCGGCAATCGTCGCGGGCGACTCTGAAATTGATTCGACCATATCCGTCAAGCCTTGCTCGATGCGCTTGGCGATTTCAATTTCACCTTCGCGCGTCAGCAGTTCAACGGTACCCATTTCACGCATGTACATGCGCACGGGGTCGGTGGTGCGACCAAACTCGCTGTCAACCGTCGAGAGGGCGGCTTCCGCTTCCTCCTCCGCTTCTTCTTCACTGGTGGCTGTGCCACTGGTGTTGTTGAGCAGCAGGGTTTCAGCATCTGGTGTTTGTTCGTATACGGCAACACCCATGTCATTCAACAGGGAGATGACGACTTCGAGCGTCTCCGCCTCAACTAATTTGTCGGGCAGGTGGTCGTTGATTTCACCGTGTGTGAGGTAGCCACGGGTTTTACCGAGCTTCATCAGCGCCTTCAGGTGGGCGCGGCGAGTCATGGTCTCTTCCTCGGACAGGACGGTGTCGTCAAGACCGAATTCTTTCGCCAAGGCGCGCTCTTTCGCCTTGCTGATCTTCATGCGAAGCGGTTTGACCTTTTCAACGGGCTTGTCGTTAGCGGTGCTGGCATCTGTTTCCGCTTCGGCCTCGACGTCGTTGATGTCGTCTTCGATATCAGACAGGTCAATGTCATCGTCTTCGGATGACTTGCGATCTTTTGCAGTTTTACTGGGTTTGGCTGCTTTTGTACTCGCTTTTTTAGCGGCTGGTTTTTTCGCCTCAGCGGGGGCTTTGGCCGCTTTCACGGTTGCGGCGGCTTTAACAACTTTTGCGCTGGCGCTTTCTTTTTTCTCAGTGGTTTTCTTGGCGGTCACAGGTTTTGCTTTCGGGGCGACTTTGGCGCTTGGGGGGGCTGTTTTGCTTGCAGTCGCTTTGGCCTTGGCTGCCGGTGCTTTTACCGGCGTGGCGGTTGCCTTGGTCGCTACTTTGGTCGCTTTCGCGGCGGGCTTGCTAGCGGCCGACTTTGCGGTCGTTGGCTTTGTCGCTGGCTTGACCGTTGGCTTGACCGTTGGCTTGGCTGCCGATGATTTCGCTGTGGCTTTTACGGCGCTCTTCGTTGCGCCTTTGGCATCCGCGGCTTTTGACTTGCTGGCTGGCATAACAGTTACCTCCTAAACGCGGTCAAGCGTGCGTCAATGACGACACGTCAACACGTCATGATGGAATGGCCTTGCGGCCTAAAAAGGGAAGGCTTTGCAAACTGTTTGGGCGATCATTTGGGGTGCAGTCCTTGCGGAGTGGAGTGGCCGGGCCTGTTGCCCGCCGACCGATGGGGGTCGGTGCCGTGTTCCGGAGGTGCTGCTGTCGCGCTTGCTTAGCAAAACGGATTATACCAAATCGACTGCCTCAGTCGTTAGGTCAATGAAAAAATTACCCGCCTGACGCCGCCGACTGCAGCGCCAAGCGTCGCGCCTGCAGCGCCTTGTAACGCTCGCTCTCGCCGGCTTCAATGGCAAGACCTTCTTCGCGCTTGAGGTGCTCGATAAGCATTCGCTTGAGGAGCTGCTCGAGCTCTGCGCGGGTTTCAGCTTCATTCTCGCTCCCAAGGGTGTCGGCTTGCGCAACCAGTCGGAGGGCATGATTTGAAAATGCATGCGATTGAATCGCCACCTGTAGGGCTGCCCATGGCTGTGCGCCATGGTCGTGCCATTGACTTTCCAACCAAGTGAACAGGGGACCGTGTGGCGGCGATAATTCGGCGAGCATGTGTTGGTCTTCGGTGCTGAGCCACCCCCAAGCCGCGGGGTGCGTCAGGACGATCCGGGCGACATGGTCTGCGCGGCTGGTCACGCTGCCTCGTCCAGATGCTGCCGCGCGCGGTTGCCATGCCTGCTTGCCGTAAGCACGGCCCTGATTGGTGGCGG
>Ga0255779_1005040_pt1 | contig 12411 bp, 12 predicted proteins | sample 011ome_21_FD_179977 | JGI IMG/M metagenome (GOLD analysis project Ga0255779, IMG submission 179977) | Coastal salt marsh microbial communities from the Groves Creek Marsh, Skidaway Island, Georgia - 011508AT metaG (version 2) | ecosystem: Environmental > Aquatic > Marine > Intertidal zone > Salt...
ATCGTAAACTGCGTCGCCTTGATCCCGCTGGGCGCCATGATGTCGTCGTAGAACTGTGTCACAGCCCGGGAAGCGCGACGGACGTTAAAACACGTGCAGTGCCACGCAACCCGCACCTGGGTTGGCTTTTGAAGGGTTTTTTGATCACTCATATAAGTGTATATACACTTCAACCAGCGAATCGACAATCCTGCCCCGGATGCTCGCATTTTGGGTTAAGGCGCGCTACATCCACTCCATGACTGGAAATGGCGGCGGAAAATCGGGGAAACCATTCTGGGTATGGCTGCTTGTCGGCTCGGTCGCCGTGGCAGGGTTGCTTTACCTGTTGAGCTGGCAATTCCCGGGTGTGCTCTCCGACGGCAATGCCCAGCCTTACCTGGCGCATCACGTCATTTTGCTCGTTGTGTTGGCCAGCGCCCTGATGGCCGGCCGGGATACCGGCGCGGGCGCAATGCTGCGCCACGCAGCCATCTGGATCGCGATCGGTGCGGTGGCGGTTCTCGGCTACAGCTACCGGTCCGATTTCCGGAATATGGGGAATCGCATCGTCGGCGAACTCCGGCCCGATATGGGCCTCGTGACGGGAGAAGGCGACGTTGCCATCCGTCGCAGCGGCGACGGGCATTTCCGGCTGACTGCGAACGTCGAGGGAAAATCCGTCAGGTTTCTGGTCGATACGGGCGCCAGTCTGGTCGCGCTCAGCCCCGCCGATGCCCGCGCCATCGGCTTTGATACTGAAAAGCTTCACTACGGTTTACCTATCCAGACGGCAAATGGCAGCACCTGGTCGGCTGGGGTATCCTTGGCGGAAATATCGGTAGGCCCGATCCGCGCACGAAACGTGAAGGCGGCGGTCAGCCGGGACGGTCTGACGGAATCGCTTCTCGGCCTTACATTTCTGAACCGGCTGTCGGGCTATGAAGTGCGCGGCGATACAATGATTCTGAAACCCTGACAGATACGAAAGAATACGATCACCATGGTAAAGCTCGACAAAATCTACACGCGTGGCGGCGACGGCGGCGAAACATCGCTGGGCGACGGCAGCAGGGTCGCGAAATATTCGCTGCGCGTTCATGCTCAAGGGGACATAGACGAAACCAATGCCGCCATCGGCCTGGCGCGACGCTTTTCCGATCCGGCAAATGCGGATGCCATGCTGTCGCGTATTCAGAATGACCTGTTCGATCTCGGCGCGGACATCACCCGTCCGGGCAATAACCACACCGACGGCAACCTCCGAATTCAGCCGGGTCAGGTCGAACGCCTGGAAGCCGAAATCGATGAAGCGAACGAGCATCTGGAACCGCTGCGTTCTTTCGTGCTCCGCGGCGGAACGGACTTTGCCGCGTCACTCCATATGGCCTGTACGGTGTGCCGCCGGGCGGAGCGAAACCTGTCAGCACTTGCCGCAGAGGAGCCGATAAACCCGCATGGTCTTAAATATCTGAACCGGCTGTCGGACCTGCTCTTCGTGATGGCCCGCGCCGCCAATGACGGCGGTGCCGCAGACGTCCTCTGGAAACCGGGCCAAAACACCTGAAAGATCGGGAGTACCAACACCCACCCAATTGGTGTAAATAAGTTTCATGGGTATGGCACGATTCAATAATTTCCTTCGTCGGGGAGCGCTCTCGTTCTTTGTCCTGCTGATTGCAGCCCCTGGAGTCTACGCATCCGCACAAAAAGGGATCGAGGCGTTCCAACGCGGTAAATACGACGAAGCGGTGAAGTACCTGCAGCCCGCCGCCGAGGCCGGGGATGCGGGGGCAATGTATGTACTCGGACAGATGTATGCGTCCGGTCGCGGGATTGCCAAAGACGAAAAAGCGGCAACCGAATTGTTCCTGAAGGCGGCCAATCTCGGAGACGCCAACGCACAGCAGAGCCTGGGATCGGCCCTGATGCTGGGCGAAGGCATCGAGCAGGATATGGTCGAAGCCTTGAAATGGTTCATCATTTCAGGGCGTGCAGGCAACCAGGAAGCCATCACCTATGCTCAGAAAGTCGGCCGGTTCATGTCGCGGGACATGCAGCGCGAGGCCCGCCAGAAAGCGCTCGAGTGGCAGAAGGCGAATACGCCGGAAAGTCCCGACACGAAACAGTAATCAGGCTGCCGCCCGTTGCGCCTTCGCCGTCATGCCGACCCTGCCCGCATGATCTACAGCCCATAGATCGATACCTTCCCCGTCTGCCGTCGGTGCGCCGCCAAGGGTAAAATCTCCGTCGTCGTAGATCGGCCGACCGGACCGGAACGAGAACGCGCCAACCGTGAAATCCGGCAACCCGGCGGCCACCATATCGAGCATCAACCGCGCGATCAGCGTTCCCTGCACCAGAAGGCCCGGATAGCCCTTTTCCCGAACGTAGTCGCGATCATAATGAATACGATGACTGTTGAACGTCACGGCGGAATGACGAAACATCAGCACCGGGTCCGGCGTGATCGTCCGCGACCAGAGCGGTTCGGCCCGGAGTGGAGCGGGTTTGGAAGCCCTGCCCTGTCCATCGCCGCTGGCCGGTTGTTCCCGCCGCGTCGCCGCGCGGTAGAGTATGTCATTCTGTTCGACAACGGCGATTCCCCCGTCATTCGAAACACGATGCTCGATCAGACCGACGATGAACGGCCCGGTCCTGCCCTCCTTCAGATCGAAAGCCATCACTTCCGATTCCTTCCGGATTTTATCGCCGATACGAAGCGGGCGGCGAAAATCAAACCGGGCGCCGCCGAACAACTTGTTCGGATAACCGGGCGCCGCCGGCAGCAGGCCCTCGTCCTTCGCCAGTCCGTCATCGCCGAGCCGCGACGGCGGCAGCTTGGCCGTGCAGAACAGCCCGTGCCAGAGAGGCGGTACCGCGTCGCCCGGTCCCGGGTGCGGGTCTTCGTGACCGAAGGCCGCCATCAGCCCGGCGATCGGGGCTGCACTGATCACATCCTCGGCCACAACCTTCCGCCCCACCGCGTCTTCCAGGCTGTTCGGTATATCTGTCATCGTCATCGCCAGGTTAGGAATTCAAACAAGCCAATCATGTGCCTGCAGGACCTGAGTATATCCGGCCGGAGGGTGCAGGCAAAAACCAACATGTTCTCCCGGCAGCAAAACGCTTCAAGCCGGCACGCTCTCCCCGACAAGGATGCCGGCTTCCTCCGGTTCATCCGGCATCTCGCACGGGAAGAAGCCCATCGCATTCGTCTGGTGCAAAAAACCGAGCTTCTCATAAAAGCCCTCCTTGCCGGGGACCGCGGTCAGATAAACCTTCTTCACCGGCAACCGGCGCAGGAGGGCGCGCATCATCTTCCGCCCGATCCCTGCGCCCTGGAATCCGGGATCGACCGCGACGTCTATCACGGTCGCATAGAATACCCCGTCCGATGTGGCCCGTGCGGCACCTACCAGCTGGCCATCCACCCAGGCAAAACAGCACAGATAGCTGTTGGCGAAGGCGCGCCTGACTTCGTCCGCCGTGCGCACGGCAAGCGGCGCACGGGCATAAATATCGGCAAGCACATCCCAGTCGACGCCGTCGCATGTAAACGTCACGTTGGCATAGGTGTTTTGATAAAATTCCTGATCCAGTCTGTGGTCCGTCAACGCGCCCATGACGATCTCCTTTCGGGGTATTGGGGCTTTCAGAATTCCGGGCATAAAAAAACCGCCTCGCGGGGTCCCGCGGGCGGATCGGCCTGTGAAAAAGAAGGATCGGACTAAACTATCCGGGTCCCTTCAGGACACACACGACCATCCGCCCGCCCGGCCTTGACAAGGCGGGCGACCGTCGCAATTCGCTGGAGGGCAATCGTGTGCGTCATGGGGCGCAGCTTATAGGCCTGTGTGAATTCACGATCAAGCGAAAAACCGGCGTTCCGGGCGGCCTTACTTATATGGATCCGCAGCGTCACGCAGACCGTCGCCAAGGAAATTGAAGGCGAGGATCACGACGATCACCGGCACGACCGGCAGCATCAGCCAGGGATACAGGGCAACGACGTTGATGTTCTGCGCTTCGGCCAGCAACACGCCCCAACTGGTGATCGGCGGGCGCAGACCGAGGCCGAGGAACGACAGCGCCGTTTCGCCGAGGATCATTGCCGGGATCGAGAGCGTCGCCGACGCGATCAGGTGGCTCATGAAGCTCGGCATCATATGACGCCATATAATCCGGCTGGGTTTCGCGCCCATCAGGCGTGCCGCGGACACGAAATCCTCTTCGCGAATCGCGAGCAGTTTCGACCGCACGGCCCGCGCCAGGCCGGTCCAGTCGATCAAACCCAGAATAATGGTGATCCCGAAATAGATGACAATCGGGCTCCATGTCACCGGCAGCGCCGCAGACAACGCCATCCACAACGGCAGTTCAGGGAACGACCGGATTACCTCAATCACGCGCTGTATAACGTTATCCACCCAGCCGCCGTAATAGCCTGCCAGCCCGCCGAAAAACATGCCGAGCGCAAAGCTTATGGTGATTCCGATCAGGCCTACAGTCAGAGAAATACGTGTGCCGATGACAATGCGCGAAAACATGTCCCGGCCGAGCCGGTCCGTGCCGAGCAGAAACATTGTGCCGTTTTCAGGCGGACAGACCAGATGGAATCGCATGGGTACCAGGCCCCAGAAATCATAGCTGTCGCCGAGACAGAAAAACCTGATCGGGTGCACCTTGGATGTGTCTTCGGAATACTCCCGCTTCAGGTTCTCCATGTTCAGCGTGTATTTCAGGCCATAGGTAAAGGGCGCCTTCAGGCTGCCATCATGGAAGATATTGATGGACTGCGGGGGCGCATAGATATGATCCGTGTGCCGGGTATTCATGTTGTAAGGCGCGATGAATTCGCTGATCAGCACGCTGAAATAAATCAACGCCAGTATGGCGCCCGACCAAACGGCAAGTTTATGACGTTTGAAACGTATCCACATGATGCGCCATTGCGACGCCATGTAAATGCGTTCCTGCTCCGGCGTCAGCGCCTCGGCAACATGCGGATCGAACGGCGCGTCCGATACCCAGTGTTCCAGCGTCTCGCTGCTCTTGGACGGAGAACTCATCGGGTCGCGCCCCCGCCAAGACGGATGCGCGGATCAAGTATCGCCAGCAGAATATCGGAAATGAAAACGCCGATGACCGTCAACAGTGACAGGAACATCAGGAATGCGCCTGCCAGATACATGTCCTGGCTCTGAAGTGCCCGCAGAAGCATTGGCCCCGTGGTCGGCAGGGACAATACGACGGACACGATGACCGAACCGGATACCACCTGCGGCAGCAGGTTGCCGATATCGGCGATAAACGGATTCAGGGACATCCGCAGCGGATACTTGATCAGCAGCTTGCGCGGCGACATTCCCTTGGCGCGGCCGGTCGTCACGTATTGGCGCTGCAGTTCGTCCAGCAGGTTGGCCCGCAGCCGCCGAATCATGCCCGCTGTGCCCGATGTGCCGATCACAATGACCGGGACCCAAAGGTGTTCCAGCACCGACAGGAATTTTCCCCAGCTCCATGGCTGGCCGATAAACTGGTCGTCCATCAGTCCACCGACCGACGTGCCGAACCAGCGATTGGCGAGATACAGCATCACCAGTGCGAGCAGGAAATTCGGTGTCGCGAGCCCGAGAAAGCCAAGAAAAGACAATCCGTAATCGCCCCAGGAATACTGGTGCGTCGCCGAATAGACACCTATCGGAAACGAGACCGCCCAGGTGAACATGATGGTGCTTACCGATACGATAAAGCTCAGCCACAACCGGTCTCCGACAACCTCGGATACCGGCTGGTTGTGCTCGAACGAGAAGCCGAAATCGCCCTGAAGCATTCCGAACAGCCAGACGAGGTATTGCTGCCACCAGGGTTTATCGAGTCCGTACTGTTCGCGGAGAAAGGCGATTTTTGCCTCATCGACCGCTTCTCCCTGGCTCTGAAGTTCGTTGATATAGCTGGTCAGATAATCGCCGGGCGGCAGCTGGATAATCACGAACACGATCAGGCTAATGGCCAGCAGCGTCGGGATCATGATGAAAAGGCGGTGAACGAGGTATCTCAGCATCTATGCATTCCGCCTATTGCTCTGCCTTGCGGCGATCGGCGTTATCGAACCAGAACGTATCCGGCATATAAACCCCGAAATGCGCCCCTGGATTCCAGTTGAAAACCCCTTTTTCGGGCACGTTCCGGAGGTCGGAATTAACGACGACGGGTTGCGGCACGGCGGAAACAATTCCGATCGAATACACCCGGTCGGCATTTATTTCCAGCATCCGGCGCCAGATATCCCGGCGTTCCTGCCGCGTTCGGGCATAGGCCCAGGCCCTGTTAAGCGTTAAAAGTTCCAATGCGTGTTCGTCCGTCGGCGGCGTGCCGGCCCGTCCTCGGCTCTGGAAATACTGGCCCCATTGCGGCCACTGCAGCTGAAGCTGGTCCGTCGGCGAAAATTCATCCGGAATCGTATCGGCATTGGGAATACCGAACTCATGCCCCGACCAGATCGACACGAGGGTTTCGCCCGCGAAAATACGGTTCCGGAAGACTTCCCGCTGCGACGGCCGGGTAAACAGCTTGATCCCGGCTTCCAGCCAGGAATCATGGATCAGTTCCAGCACGTCGGTCTGCTCGGTGTCCTCGCCCGCTGTCTCGACGATAATTTCCATCGGCCGGCCATCGGGTAGCAACCGGATTCCCCGCGAGTCGCGCTCCCTCAGCCCCATTGCGTCCAGCTTCGCGTTGGCCGCCTTCAGGTCGAACTGCGCCCAGGCATCGAGATAATCCTTTTTGAACAGCGGGCTTCCCGGCAACACCGTGTTCTGGCCCTCGGTCGCCAGCCCGTAATAGATCACCTGATTGATCTCGTGCCGGTTAATCGCCAGCGAGAGTGCACGCCGGTATTCCGCATTCTGAAACAACGCACGCCAGATCGGGTCTTTTGCGTTGAGGTTCGGGAAAAGGGCGAGATGCGAGCCTTTGGCGGTCTGCCACAGACGAATGTTGAAGTTCTCGCGCTTTTCGGCCTCTTTGAGGAATGTGTAGTCGCTGAACGCCAGCCCGCGCGCCTGCAGGTCGCTCTCGCCGGCACCGGTCTTCAGCGGTATCACGCCGGCAGCGGCCACTCCCATTGCAACCTGATCGGTATAGGGCAACTGGCGGCCGTTCTGATCGACCCGGTGGAAATACGGGTTGCGGTCGAACAGGAACCGTTGTGACGGCGGCTTCGTCTGCAAGACCCAGGGCTGGAGGGTCGGCAAATCCGGATTGTCGTTTTTATACTGATTGTCCTGGCGGTTATGCAGCGCGGCCCAACTGCGACGGCCGGATTTCTTGACCATCTCGGCAAGCTTTTCGCTGTCAGCGTAGCGCTTGTGAAATTTTTTCAGATAATGCGCAGGCCGATAGATATAGAGCGGCGTGGCCGATGCCAGGGCCGGAAGGAAATGGGGATTTGGAGAGCTCCAGGAATACCGCAGCGTATAGGCGTCGATAAACTCGACACGCGGGGCCTCCCCCGCAACCACTAGCTGCTTGGCCGGACCGAGTGGCGAAAGCTCGCGCTCGTTCGCGACATCTTCCCACCAGTACCGGAAATCCTCTGTCGTGAAGGGGTGACCGTCCGACCAGCGATGTCCCTTACGCAAATGCAGCGTGAAGACCCTGCCGAGCTCGACATCTACCCGTTCGAGGATGTCCGGCTGGATATTGAACTCCGTATCGTAGGTCACGAGGCGCGCATACCCGTAAACGACCATGATCCGCGTATCCTTGGAACGGCCGAAAACCACCCGCATTGTGCCACCGTGCAGGCCAGGCGTTTTTACATTGACGACCCTGGGCTGTGACGGCAGCCGCTGAGCGACGGGCCGCAATTCGCCCTTCGCTACTTTTTCGGCAAGGATTGGGGAATCAATGAAAGCCATATCGCTGCCGAAAGCCGACGTAGCGGACAGGGCGAGTGCCGCAGCCATTACAGATGTCCTGAAGGCGATCATGCGACGAGCGCCTTCACATCAGCGTTCGGATCGGCGCGGACAAAATGCTCCTCGCCAAGGTCCACCAGTCTCATCTCCCGGCTGTCGGCGATGGTAAACGGTTCAGGCCAGGCGGAGGGGATGGAGGCCTTGCCTTCCATCAGGGCAGACAGATCAAGTCGTGAATCCGGATCGGGTTCGGGAACCGCGGAAAGCAGGGCGCGCGTATAGGGATGGACCGGCGCGCGGAACAGCACATCGCGCGGCGCCGTTTCCACAAGGCGTCCGGCGCACATAACGGCGATGCGGTCTGCGATATAGTCGACGACCGCGAGGTTGTGAGAGATGAAGAGATAGGTCAGCCCGAGGTCTTTCTGGAGATCCTTCATCAGGTTGAGAATCTGTGCCTGTACCGAAACATCGAGCGCCGAGACGGGCTCGTCGCATAACAGCAATTCCGGCTTTAGCGCCAGAGCGCGGGCGATGCCGATGCGCTGGCGCTGCCCGCCAGAAAAGGAATGCGGATAGCGATTGAGATAGCGGGGATCGAGACCGACAAGCGCCATCAGTTCCTGTACCATCTCGGCCCGGTACTCCCTGTCGCCGATCTGATGGATCAATAGCGGCTCCGAGATAATGTCGAACACCGTCATCCGGGGGTTCAGCGATGAGAACGGATCCTGGAACATGAACTGTATCTTCCGCCGGTAGGGCAGCAGTTCCTTTTCATCCAGCTGGACCATATCGACAATCCGGCTGCGGTCGTTGAACAGTACCTCACCCGAATCCGGCGTCAGAGCGCGCATGATCATCTTCGACAGGGTCGTCTTGCCGCAGCCGGATTCGCCAACCAGACCGAGACATTCACCCTGTCGCACGAAAAAGCTGACGTCATCCACCGCCAGCACTTTCTGCGCATCACCGCCGGCAAACAGCCCGCCCTTGCGGAGTTCATAGGACTTGGTCAGACCGTTTACCTGCAGCAACGGCGTTTCAAGCCTGACCGGTTCCTCGGCGCGTTCCGCCAGCAGGTGACCGGTGCGATGTTCGATTTCACGCAGCGGGATCAGGCGCTCCCCGGGTTTCATGTTGAACCGCGGTACCGCGCGAAGGAGGGCCTTCAGATAATCGTGTCCGGGGGCGCGGTATATATCATTCAGGGTACCCCGCTCCAGTACGCCCCCGTGATACATCACAACGATTTCGTCGGCGACATTCGCGACCACGCCCAGATCATGGGTGATCATCAGGACAGCCATCTGCAGATCCGACTGCAGATCGTTCAGCAATTTCAGAATTTGCGCCTGAATGGTTACATCAAGCGCGGTTGTGGGTTCGTCCGCGACGAGAAGCGCGGGACGGCAGACAAGCGCCATTGCAATCATCGCGCGCTGACGCAGCCCGCCCGACAGTTCGAACGGATAGGTGCGCAAGGCCCGTTGCGGCTCGGGAAATCCGACCAGCCGCAGCATTTCCGCCGTCAGTTCCATCCCTTCGGCTTTGGTGACTTCGCGATGCAGAAACAATGCCTCCGAAATCTGATCGCCCACCGTGTGCACCGGAGACAGCGAGGTCATCGGTTCCTGAAAGATAATTGAAATCCGTCCGCCACGGATTGCACGCATCCTCTCGCCCTCCGGATCGAGGGTCAGCAGGTCCGTGGACGACCCGTCGCGGGGGTCATGGAAAATCACCTCTCCGCCGGTGACTTTTGCCGATTTCGGCAGAATGCCCATTATCGTCTGGGACACCACCGATTTGCCGGAGCCGGACTCGCCGACCAACGCGACTGTTTTGCCGGCGGGCACGCGAAAGCTGACGCCGTTTACGGCGCGAACGACACCCTCGGTCGCATGGAATTCGACCTTCAGGTCGTTGACGTTTAAGAGATCCGGCATGGGGATCCGTTGCCTGACGTGAATAACCCGGTTTTGACGCCCAGAACTTCTATGTTTCCGCGCGTCGTTGGTGAAAGGTCTACGCCTTTCCTGCTAGCAGCGTCCACTGCGACGGCAACAATATCTGCGAACCCGGTCAAAGTCGATTCGATCCGAATCGACGCCGAAGGGCTTTTGACGACAAGCTGCATCCAGCCTTTCAGGCCGTCACGGCGGGTTGAAAAATAGCGAAGCTGGACATCGCGGATCTCTGACCACGCGACAAACTTTTTGAACGGCCCGGAGACCGATATCCCGGTTTCATCACATTCGACGGCGCCAAGGTGCCGTACCGCCGTATTGAAACCATAGGCCGCGAACAGCAAAGCACCAGTCACCAAAATCCAGAAAACCGTGCCGGTCATTTCGACACTCAAAAGCGGTATGGTTGTCAGCAGAACGCCGCCGGCGGCCCGCGCATAATCTGCCGTCAGCGACCGGAAGGAATGCCGGTGGAGCGTGGTTGCCATCATGACGGCACCGGGAACAGGTCCCCGGCGGACCGCCATTTCGCCGCCGGATGCGCCACAGTGAAGCGGCCGAATTTCCCGATGAACGCCCAGCAGCCGTCGTCATGCGCCAGATGATGGGACAGAATACCTGTCGCTTCGCCAGAATCGGCGGCTCCCGTTCGTTTGGCGGCCAGATGTTCGACCGCGACGGAGAGCACAGCTTCGTCCCCGGAATATGCCCGGGTGCCGGTCCAGTCGATAATATCGACATGGGTGTTCACGACAGTCAGCTGAGTGGATACATCAACCCCCGCGCGTGCCTTGAACGCGCTTAATCCGTGAAAGCCGAGACCGGGCAGAAGGTTTGCGACTGCAGGGTCTATCCGGTTCCAGGGCGGGACCATAACATTCAGCCAGGTCTCTCCGAACAGATCGAGCATACGCCCCCGTCCATCGGAGAGTTCGCGTGCGATTTCCCAGAGTTCCCGATCCGCGCCTAGCTCGGCTTTCTTCCCGCCCGCCGGGCGATGGCTGGTATGGGCATACCCATGCTGCAGGATATCGATACCCGTATGCCCGTCCAGCGCCGCGGCGAGCGCCGGGCGGGCCTTCGCGGGAATGACTGCAAGCGCCAATGGCAGGTCGAGATCGGCGCGGAGGGAAACAAGGCGCTCCAGCGCAGGCGTTGCATCGATCGCGTCGTCGTCCCGCCACCAGAATTCAGCGACCCGGCCGGCCGCCGCCCAGGCATCGAGCTCAGCCGACAGCAGGTCCCATCCCGTCATGCCTCATTTCCCGCGTGCGCGGCGTGCCAGGTTGCAATCAACGCAGCGCTTTTGTCGGCACCACCGGTATCCAGTCCCGAAGCGTCGGGGGGCGGTGCATCGAGCGCCGCATCGACCGCGGCTGCCAGTGAAGGGGGATCAAGCATGTCTTCGGGAATCGCACGTATACCGCTGCGGTTTTCGAGCAGACGCGCCCGCAGCGTCTGTTCCGTTTCCAGCCCGCCCGCATAGGGCACGATCACGCCGCGCGTACCGGAGGTCATCATTTCCATAACCGTGTTGTAGCCGCCCTGGCTGATAGACAGAATGCAATTCGCCATCAGGGTCGGGAAATCCGGGCGGGCGCGTTCAACAACGACGCCTTCGGGCGCATCGCCGGCAACCGACGCGAAAACGTCTTCCGGCAAACCATGACCGGCGAGAATGCGCCAGGTCCTGTCCGCAAGGCGGGTTCGCGGCCGGGCGGCCATCGCGGTACGGAAGAGTTCCTCGCTGACCGCCCCGCCGCCCGCAGACACGATGACCTCTCCGGTTCCCGGACCGCCGGGCACCTTTTGCGGCATGTCGACAACATAGCCGGTATAGGCAACGCGGTCGGCGATCCGGTCTGCATGGGCAAAGGTCTCGTCGAACGGAATCAATGTCGGATCGCCGTGGATCAGCACGTGATCGTAATAGGTTTCGACCCAATCGAGCATTTCGGCGACCCGTTCGGGCTTCGCCGGCTCGACCAGAATATCGCGCACCGAGGACACAATAAGCGGGGGCGACGGTTGCGCCCGCGCTGCATCCAGCAGCGCCGTCAGTTCACGCCGCAGCTGACGCCGGCCGAACGGAAACAGCTCGGTTATCACCACGTCGGGCGCAGCCGCGCGATAGGCGGCAAGCAGCATCTCGCAGCGGTTTTCGCGAAACGCATCGTCGATTTCGGAACCGGTCCGGTCGATCAGGATCTTGAAATATTTGTCCGCCGCGCGCACCGGCGGCAGCTGGACAAGTGTCGCGCCGCCCAGATCGAGACCCGGCACATCGTGGCCGCCGGAAACGACGGTGACCGTCATCCCGGCACGCCTGAAAGCCCGCGTGAGCGTCGCCGTACGTTGCAGGTGCCCGATGCCCAGAAGATGCTGGACCCAGAAGAAAACGTGCGGCTGACTCACCCGGCGGTGTCCGGTAACAGGCTGATATTCAGTTCGTCGATTTCCAGTGTTCCGTCGGCATGCGCATTGAAGACATGCACGCTGGCCCAGTCCATTTTATGGGGCGGTTTGCCGACCATGCC
>Ga0255779_1005048_pt1 | contig 12400 bp, 9 predicted proteins | sample 011ome_21_FD_179977 | JGI IMG/M metagenome (GOLD analysis project Ga0255779, IMG submission 179977) | Coastal salt marsh microbial communities from the Groves Creek Marsh, Skidaway Island, Georgia - 011508AT metaG (version 2) | ecosystem: Environmental > Aquatic > Marine > Intertidal zone > Salt...
GTCGACTCTGGTCCTTGGCTCGGCACCGTGGATTCCGGCGTCGTCGACTCTGGTCCTTGGCTCGGCACCGTAGATTCCGGCGTCGTCGACTCTGGTCCTTGGCTCGGCACCGTGGATTCCGGCGGCGTCGACTCTGGTCCTTGGCTCGGCACCGTGGATTCCGGCGTCGTCGACTCTGGTCCTTGGCTCGGCACCGTGGATTCCGGCGTCGTCGACTCTGGTCCTTGGCTCGGCACCGTAGATTCCCAAGGCGAAGTGCGATCATCATCATACGGGTAGCCATCTTCATCTGGATAACCAACTCCAACAACTCTGTTTATCTCAGCAAGCGCCGCATCAACAAATCTCTTCTCTACGACCAATCCTTCAGGAAGAGCGAGCGCCGCTACTTGCTCGTCTCGAGCTTCGCATTGACGATCCGACGGTGCTTTGTAATACGTCGCAGCGCCATCGATACCTGCACTCGTCTTGGCACTTTCTCTCCACACGTGCGCCTCGTAACCCAATGGAAGACGAAGCAGCGCGCAGTGCGAAGGATCAGTAGCGCTTCTGTTGAAATAATTGAACGCATGACACTGCGTCGTCTCTTCGCACACCTTGGCGCACGCTTCGGGTGACGCGCCGACAAAAGAAAACTTGAACTTGTTCATACAGTTTGCGCGAGATGCCACAGCGTCGCACTCGCCAGACTCACATGGTTCAATATCAGCCGAACTGCAAAGATGACATGAACGGCTTTTCACGCTAAACGTCTTGCAATTCTCCGTCTCTCTACACTTGTCAAAACATTTGGAAAGTGTAGCGACAGAACCTTTGAATTCACCCAAGTCTTTGCATGTCTCCGCTTTGACGGCGCACATCTCCGGATCAAATTTCACATCCACTTTGACCGTTTTCCCAGGCATCGTTACAACTTGACTCTGATATGGTAACATATGCTTTGGTCTATGCGCGAGTTTGCCTTGACGATACGTGAACATGTATCGACTTTGGCAGTCTGGCGCGTACAGCTTTTTGCAATTTGCGACGCCCATGCCGCACATAGCGCCCTTGACGTACGTCTGCGACTGTCCTAGACTCGCCGTCGACACATGCATCGCGTGTCTAGACGTGACGATCGCGAGCATAGAAGAACCAATCGCAATCGCTTTGAATTTTACGTCTTCAAAACTTGCGCGTTTTCGTCGTGACGGCGAGCTCGTCGACGCTACTTCTTCATCGAGGATTCCAGCGCGTCCCGCACCATAAGCTGAAACACTCTCTTCACCGACAAGTGAACGTTTAGACTCCACGTCAATAGTTTCAACACCTTTGTACATCGCAACGAACGCATACACGGCAATGCACGCGAATACTAATGATGCGGTGTTGAACCCAATCGCGCTGCGGCGAGTCGCGTCTCGAGCATCGCCCAGTGCTGCGACTGCGATAGCTTTTCTACCATACGGTACTTGCATGTCTACTCCAAGCGCACTGGTTTGCTCTGAGCTACGGTCAATATTGACGGGAACAGTTTCTGACACCAAACTTTGGTCAAACCAAGGGCGACTCACGACTCGCTTCATCACTGTTTCTTCCGCACCTAGAGTTACCAATAGCTGCCTGTCTTCTCCGTGCCATCGCCTATAAATGCCAAGTTTTGGGCCGTAATTCCATCCTCGTTCATCGGATGCGATTGCGTTAAACTTGTATATGCCGTTTTTGACGCATGCAGAGTGCATTCTTGCAACACCATACTCGGATGGCTTGAACGGCGTCGTCATTGTCAACACTTGTTTGTCGTCAGCGTCGTGCATTGTCCAGCCCATACCATGCGGCGGCACGCCATCGCCGTGCGTAGACGTCTGCACTACGACTGATAATTCTGCTTCATCAATGTCGCACGTCTTGGGGATATGAAATTCAAAGTCGCCGTTGAGTTTCATGTTGTCCCGCGTCTCGTCTTGCGCCGCGGCGTACACATGATTTGCTTCGTCAAACAATGCCTCTGAACGCACGAGCAAGTACGCGTACCCGTCTTTCGGATCACCATCAGCACGCGTAACACGCACAGCTAATCGATCATCTACGGTCCCGTACGTCGCCGCGCCATCGACGCGCAAAGAGTATGAGCGACCTTCAAGGAGGCACATGCGCTTTTCACCTGACGCGTGCTTGGTCCATTCAGACACGAGCGTGCCATCCGACGTAAATATCGCGTGATTAACCTGTCGCTTTGCGCCGGCATTGCTACTAAACGCCGTGCCTACGACCACGTCTACACACGGACCTAATTTCTTACCGAGCTTACTCACGCGCTTGCTCTTCGCCGGAAGCGTCATCGACGAGTATCTCGTCTGAGCTTGCGCCTTCAAATCTTCATCACGCATCATCAGCACATCTCCGTGCTGATTTTCTACTCTAAACGAAACACTTTTACCTTCATCATCACCAGGCTCGGTGGTGATTCCCAGGTTTTGCGTCTCACCCGGTTCTAAGCACGACGCGTGCTTTGAACCGCTCGCGTGAAACGTCCACGTCTTACCCATATCGCGTCCATCCTGCGCCGTCACCGTCACACGTGCCCCACGCGGGACATCAACGATGAAAAATGTCTGTTCACACGTCGCAATATCATCTATAAACGCCAACATCGTCGATCGTTGTGTTTGCAACGCGTCCAACGCCGCGTCAACACCCCGCCTCGCGCGCGCCGATCGTCCGCCATCCACCGCGCCCGTCCCTCGCGCCTCCACCACCTCCGCGTCGCTCACATCTGCGGCGCCAACCCCATGCACAGCGCACATCAATACCACCATCGCGCACGCCATCGCGCGGCGCAGCCACGCGTGCCGCGCGCATTCGCAGCGCCAGCGATGATGTTGATGATGATTCGCCAACACCATCTTTAGCCTCGATCGCATTCGCGCGCCGTGGTCGCGCATCGCGATGCGCGATCGCGATCGACCGCAACGTGCGCGAACGAGCGACGAGAAACGTGCGTCGAGAGACGACGTGCGTCGTCGAGTGCGTCTCGTGTGCGTCCGTCGGCGTATGGCGAGCCCACGCGTCGACGCACGTCGCGGACTCGGCGACGCGTGGACGTGACGCCACCAATGTAAAACATTACCGGTCGGTCGGACACGCGTGCGACGCCCCATCCTCGCGACGTGCCGCGGTCGTCGGCCGCCGCCGTCGCCATCGCGCGCCGCCGTCGCGCGCGTCAATCGCGTTTGGTTCACACGCGCGCCGTGGACGCGCGTCGCCCGTCGCGGTCGTGGACGCGGTTCGTGCGTGAGGAGGAGGCGCGGCGAGGTGGTTGGCGCCCGATAGAGAGATGCGGCGCACGCTCGGGACGGCGTACGCGCACGTGGTCGTGGACGACGACGACGACGATGGCGGCGCATCGTCGTTGGCGTGTTGCTGCGCGGCGACGGCGGGGGAGATGCGCGCGCTCGCGGGATGGTTGACTGACAGAGGCGTGCGAAGGTGCGTGTCGGTGGGGTGCGGTTCGGGCGCGCTGGAGCGCGCGCTGGAGCGCGCGTGCGCTGGACGCGTGTCGTTTGAAGGCGTTGAGTTGGATGTGCTGCGTGGTGACGTTGAGAAGTATGCGAGCATGCGTGTTGGGTTGCGTGAGATTCGTCGGGTGCGTCTCGGGGAGACATTTGACGTGGCGGCGTCGGCGAGAGGCGTCGGCGCGGAGGAGACGTGCGTGATGTATTGTTTCGGAAAGCGCGTGCCGTACGACGAATACGCTCGTCCAGGCACGCATAAATTTGCGCTTGTGATTGGAGACGCGTTAGGGCGATTTGGTGTCGAGGACGATGCGGTCGTGGAGCGCGCGAGCGCCGTGACGTCGCCGACGGCGTGGGACTTGTTCGACTTTCCGTGCGAGCCTTTGGGCATCGACGAACGACCGCGCGACGAGGATCAAGTAAATGGCAAAGTCATAGCATCATCGCGAGCGTTATTCAAATGCGTGGAAGTCATGCACGTGGTGTCTACCATGGGAGCTCGAGGCGCGCTCGCGACGCTTTTTGAGAGACAAAGCGTCGGTTGACTTGCATTTCTGTTTCGTCCTGACTGTGCGGCGCGCGCGATGGTGGACGCCCACGCCGCGCTCGACGACACATTTCGCGAAATCGTGAAATGTATCTCATTTCACGTCGAGCGCGAGGCTTCGAAATCGGCGCGCGTGCGCTTTCGAGCGTGGTTATCAAAGCTCAACGAAGTCGAGCGCGCGCTCGAGCTGAAGAAAAATCGAAACCTTCACGCGCGTGCGCTGCTCGAGATGCTCCGCCGCGGGCGCGTGACACGGCCCTTTGATGGCATGCCGCGAGACGGGCGTTTAGGAAGATTTGTGCGCGAAGACGGCGTGGGGTTGGAGCTTGAGGGTGCGTTTGACGCGACAGTGGAACGCGCGCGCGCGGCGAGAGACGAGGCGTCGCTTCGTCGCGAACACGATGCTCCGAGTGCGGACGTGGCTTCGAAAGTGCTCTATAATGCGTCGCGCGTTGCAAGAAATACTGCCCCCCGCGTGCATGTCGTGGCGGCAGCGCACGATGATGTTCGAGTGGACGAAGATGTTTCAAAGCGGGACGGTGACGGCGTCGTTGCGGAGGACGACGATTGCGACATTACGGCTATATTAGATGGCGTCATTCTCGCCACATCCAGTCGAGTGCAAAATCGTACCACAGAGCGCGAGACATATCATGGGCGGGCGAAGCGCTCGGCTGGAGCGTCTACGACGGTGGACGACGTTGGGCGTCTTCGGGCTCTGGTGGATGAACTGCAAGTGAAGTTACAGCGAGCTGTGGCTAAGACGGAGCGACATGCGGCAAAAATTCTCTCACTACAAAATGCACTCGAAGTCGAGCGTAAGGCGCGCGCGAGTGAGTTGATGAGAATTCGAGAGAAGCACAAGCGCGAGGTGAATGCGTTGCTCGCGAATGTCGCCGTCGGTCGGACGCCGCAGAGCGTCTCGCGCGGCGCGAGACGCGAATCCGTATCATCACCGCCACCGCCGGCAGTGAGTGCGGATGATGAATTCGATGCGTTCATAACGAGCTTTGTAAGTGAAACTGAGCGGTTGCGTGGGCGACTGGAGAGGAAGCAGCCGATAATTTAGCGTCGTAGTCGAGCAGCAAAAGTTGAATAAAGCTGTCGCGATAATTGTTGCATAGCGTAGTGTATTTAAAACGTGTGATTGTATCGTATCTATAGCCCATAAAGTTCGGTATACTTGTTGGTCAGATAGTCAATGTACTCTTGCGCGTCGAGAGGTTTGCCAGTCACGCGCGTCAACAATTCATCCGCCGACTCGCATTCAGAGCCGACGACGTGCACGTTGACGCGAAGCCATTCACGCAGCTCGGCAAATTCACCCTTTTCAATCTTCGCGTCCAAATCGGCAATCTGCTTGTGCGCAGTGTTGTAAATTTGAACAGCGTACATTGAGCCGAGGGTATAGGTTGGGAAATAGCCCGGAAGCGCGCCGCTGGACCAGTGGACGTCTTGAAGCACACCCTTTGCGTCGTCGGTGATATCCACACCCAAATACGCCTTCATCTTCTCGTTCCATTTCGCCGGCAGGTCATCAATAGCAATAGAACCATCCATTAAGCCAAGTTCGAGCTCAGTTCGCAAAAAGATGTGCAACGGATATGTCAACTCGTCGGATTCGACGCGAATGGTTGACGGATTTTTCACCGTATTCATCGCCGCGTAGAGCGTATCGGCGGACACGCCATCGAATTCCGCAGGAAACGTCGCTTGCAACTCGCGTAACAAGAAGTGCGAAAACGGTTTGCTAAGTGCAACCATGCGCTCCCATAATAACGATTGCGATTCATGGACGCCCATTGAGTGTGCCTCGCTCACCGGCTGTCCAATGAACTCCTCGCATCGGCCCTGTTCGTACAACGAGTGACCGGTTTCGTGAATCGTCCCCGTGAGACCTTCGGCCAAATCATTCGCCTTGTACCGAGTCGTCATGCGCACGTCATTCGGTCCGCATCCGCCCGTGAATGGGTGCACCGACACGTCCAGTCGTCCCTTGGACATGTCAAAGCCGAGTTTGATGGCGATCTCCTTGCTCATTTTTGCCTGCAAATCAACATCAAATTCACCCTCGAGCGGGTTTTTCACCCCAACCAACGCCGTCGGCGTCTTCTTTTCGTACACTCGACGAATGAGCGGCGCGATGGCGTCGCGTACGACTGGAAAAATCTCATTCAACCGCGCCTTGGTCATTCCGCGCTCATAGTCATCCAACGCCGCGTCAAACGCATCCTTTCCTGGCGCCACCAACGCGCATCGCGCCTTGGTGAGCTCCAAACTCTCCTTCAAAACCGGTGCAAACATGCTGAAATCACTCGCCGCGCGCGCCTTGACCCAATCTTGGTACCCGCGCGAGTGTACCTCCGCCATGCGTCTTACCATCTCATTCGGGACGCGCGTCGCCTTGGCGTACGCGTCTCTCGCCAACCTCAAATTCGCCACATCCTTCGCCCCATGGCATTCCGCGTCACCCAACGCCTTACCCAACGCCTCCGACGTCTTCATCTCGTGAATCACACCCGCGAGCGTCGCCAGCGCCGCGCCCCGCGCTTTCGCTGCACCTTCACCGCTCGGCATGATGACGAGCTCATCCCACCCCGCGAGCCCAGACAACGACTCCAAGCGCGACGCGTCGCCCAGAATCCTCTTCACGTCCTCATACGCGTCATTTCCCATATTTTTCACGCCATTCGTCGCCATCGCGCGCGTCGCACGCGTCGTCCGTCGTCTCGGAGCGCGCACGGAACCACCCAACGCGAAGCACCGAAGCGTCGTCATATGACGCCGCGCGCGACGCCGTGGGGCGTCTCGGCGCCGCCGCGATGCGCGCCGCGGTGGTTGGACGCATCGCATGATGTGCGATGCGCGCGATGCGCGACGGTGCGCGCGCACGCGCGGCGGCGGCGCGCATCGTCGTCGTGCCGAGTCGCATCGTCGGGTCGTCGGGCGCATCGCTTCGGCGCGCGTGCCGACGACGAGGCGCGCGCGAAGGCGGATGCGGACGCGGACGCGGGCGAGCGAGATCCATGGGCGCGCGATGTCGGCCCTGGGTTGCTCCCGTCCGCCGTCGTCGCCAACGTTGGGGCGTTTTTGTTTGGGTACCACACGGCGGTGTGCAACGCGCCGCTCGCGGCGATGGCGCATGACTTGGGCTTTGCGAGCGATGATGGGTTGAAAGGTATCGTTGTGAGCGCGTTAGTCGTCGGTGGTGCCGTCGGTGGGCTCTCGGTGGGCGGGTTTAGCGATGGGTACGGGCGAAAGGCGGCGTTGATGGCGGCGAGCGCGCCGTTAGTGGCGGGGGCGTTGGCGAGCGCGTGGGCGCCGAACGCGTGGGCGATGATTGCTGGGCGGTTTATCACCGGCTTGGGCGTCGGTGCGTCGTCACAAATTGTACCGCTGTATTTGAGTGAAATTTCTCCGCCCGCGCTGCGTGGGACGCTGAATGGATTTCGGAGATTGGCGTACGTGTTTGGATGTTTGGCGGCGTTTTGTTTGGCGGCACCGCTCAAGGATGACGGCGGCGAAGGATGGTGGCGGCCGTTATTTAGCGATGCCGCGGTACCCGCCGCTGCGCTCGCGATTGGGGCGTATTTTATTGCGCAAGAATCTCCGGTGTGGTTATTGACGCAGGGTGAAGATTCGGCGAGGGAGTCGCGTCGGTCGCTCGCGGCGTTGCAAAACATTCGGGGACGCGCCGCGGTGGCGTGGCAGAACGGCGTCAAGACTGCGGCGGCGCGAGCGCGTCCCGATGAGGGCACTGACGAGATAAATGATGATAACAGTGACGCCATTGCGCAAAGCGCTGACGCAGCAGTTGCAAACGCCGACGCGAAAGGCAAGGAGAGCTTGTCTGGTTGGGCGCAACTGTTTTCCGAGGAGAAAAACCGTCTTCCACTGACGATTGGTCTCGGCTTGTGCTCGCTCGCCGCGTTCAGTGGATCAAACACGGTGATTTTTTACGCCAGCACGGTGTTCACGCAAGTTGGAATAGTCGATCCTAACATTCTCACGTGGGCTGTGGGCATTCCAAACGTCGCCGGCGGTTTCATCGCGTTGGCATTGAGCGACCGAATGGGTCGTCGACCGCTCTTACTCGCGTCGTTTGGCGGCATGGCCACGTGCTTAGGATTACTCGCCACGGCGGCGTACTTGACGCCGTCAACTGATCTTACGGGATTCTGCGCCGACCCCGCGCTCGGAAAGATTATCGACGTCGGATTATCTGACTCTTTTTCCTATTCGACGTCGGCGTCGGCGCGAATTTGCGCCGACTTGGGATCAGCCGCAATCGATTCCGGCCCTGATCAGCCCGAAGCCGCGGTCGCGCTCGTCACAATTCCCCTATATGTGTTGTTTTTCTCCTTGGGCGCGGGTCCAATTCCTTGGTTATTGTACAACGAAGTATTTCCCACGCGCATTCGAGCTCGGGCGGTGTCGATGTGCACGGCGTTAAACTACGCCGCAAACAGCGTCGTCGGCGCGACGTTCCTACCCATGGTTTCCGCCACGGGACTGTCGGGCTCATACGGCCTGTACGCAGTTCTCTGTGCGTGTGGGTACGTCTTCGTCGACCGTAACGTCCCCGAAACCAAAGGATACAAGCTCGAAGAAATTGAAGACATGTTGCTCGCAAAGCGACGCGGCTCGTCGTCTTAAAAACTGTACTTTTACCGTAGCATCGTAGTATTCATTATTGTCCGTATTGTTGTAATCATCTCAATCATCGTTAGTTATTACAATCGCACGCTTCGTGCGGTGAAGATGACGATTGGTTGTCATTGTAGTACACGTATTTCAGAGATTTGTTTTTCGCATTCGAGTCCCGCGGCGTCGTCGACGCTCGCGCGAGCGAACCCGCGACGGGTTCACTCGCGTCGCCCGCCCACCACCGCGTGAGACAATAAATCAGCCGTCGTGGAATTCAACACGTAGATTAAATTTTCCCCACCACCGCGTCACGTACACGTCTCTCAGCGCTCGTTGCAACACTCTCCGACGGCGCTCGACCGCTCGCGCTTTCGCGAGCGCTCGCGCGCTTTACCGCCCTCATCCTCCCACCGCCGGCGCGCTGTGATCTATCGTGCGCACGTTCGAGTACCCACGAACGCTCGCACTGCCTCCACCCCCCGCGTTCGCGCGCACGCGCCCCGGCGCCACCACCGTCGTCGTCGTCGTCGTCCTCGCGCGGCTCGCGTACGCCTCGGCGTACCCGGGCTCGAGCATCGTCCTAAAAAACGCCACGACGACATCCACGCACGCCCAGAGCGTGCCAATCGGGGAAAACGGCGCGCGGGCGCGCACGGTGCCGCCGCTGACGTACGCCGACGACGCCGACATGCTCGCGCGTCGACGAATGCGACCGACACGATTGGTGGTGATGGTGCGTCTGTGGCGCGTTCGGACATTCGGCGTTGGTCCGTTTTGTAAATCTTGTGCGTATCACTCGAGGGCGTCGGCGGCGGCGTCGGCTCGCGCTGCGCCGCATACCGCGCGCGCGCGCGCGATGGCGACGTCCTCGGCGTGCGTGACGAAAGAATGCATATTCACCCTCGCCTTACACCCGAGCGCGCTCGTGGACCCGCTCGTGGGTGCGCGACGGGTGCTCGATGGGATGATGATGAAGCATTCGCCGGCGCTCGGCGGCGTGCTCATGGCGTACGAAGACGAGCGATTGTGCGGCGAGGATGGCGACGCGAGCGATGGGAGTGCGTCGAGTGAGTCGACGTCGATGCGTGATGACGTGGTGCGGGAGAGGTTTGGGGTGGTGTTGCATGCGTCGGGGTACGTGGACGTGGCGGTGCGGTGCGCGTGTCGGGTGTTTCACCCCGCGCGCGGAAGTCGGTTGGTTGGTGTGGTGAATAAATGCTCGCATGATTTCATCGGAGCGTTGGTGTTGGATGTGTTTAATGTGGCGATATCGCAGGAGAATATACGAGAGGAGTTGGTGAGTTGTCCTGAGGAAGGGAGCTGGAAGAGCGCGTGGGACGACGCGCACGCGTTGCGCGTCGGGTCGCACGTGGTGTTTACGGTGAAAGATATCACGGAGAGCGATGACGTGGTTTTATTAGTAGGTGCCATGGAAGAGGAAGGTACGGGTGAGCGCGAATACGTCGCGCGTTCGTCGAGTGGGATTACGTCGATTGAGAGGAAATTACTCAAGCGCTCCGAACCCAAGGCGAAAAAGGAAAAAAAGGAGAAAAAAGACAAGGCGGACAAGAAGAAGGAAAAAAAGGAGAAAAAAGAGAAGCGTTCGAAGCGCGACGGCGAGGACGATGGAGACAACGCAGTTGACGCCAAGCGTGCCAAGGTCAAGTGAAACTGGACCGCTCACCAGAGATAATAATCACACTAGCAGTAGCCACGTAGCTCGACGTCCGTCGCGTGTGAATACCAACCTTGAACGTCGCGAGCGTACGCTCCAAAGCCTCATAATTCGCCGCCTCGCACCTTCCGTCGTGGACGCGAACGAATACGCGCACACCATGGCATATCCTAAAAAGCTCTCCGCCTACATGGCGTACTCCACCGCGCATCGCGAGGACGCCAAAGCCGCGCTGATCGCCAGTGGGACCGAAAAGCCAACGATGGGGGACGTGGCCAAGCACATTAGCGCCAAGTGGAACGCATTGAGTGACGAAGAGAAAGCGGTGCGTGACGCGTGCGATGTCATTCTCGTCCGCCGCGTCGTCGCGCGTTCGAAATCGCGTGGGATTCCGCGCGAGGTGACGGAAAGGCTGCGTCAGGCGCAGCGACAGATGGCGCACACGTTTAAAAACCAAAACCACACGACTGACGTTGATTCTCTCACGCACGCGCAGGCTTTGAAAGCGCAAACAGAAAAGGATTACGAACAAGCGGTGGCGGAGGCCGTGGCGCGCGGGGAGGCACCGGAAGAGAAGGATGGTGGCGATGGCGCGGATAGGCCCGCGGATGGGAGCGAAACCGTCTTGCCGGTGGCGCGCGTGAAGCGCATTATTAAATTGGATAAAGATGTCAAACAAGCGAGCGCAGATGCGATTAAATGCATTACTAAGGCGTGCGAGTTATTTTTAGAAGGCTTAGCGGTTGGTTCTCATGTGGGCATGCGCGCTGCGAAGAGAAAAGGGGTACAGTATAAGGATTTAGAAACGTTTGTGTTGCGCCGCGGCAAGTATGAATTTCTGCACGACCACGTGTGGGCGATGCGGCCGAAAGATACGGATAAGGGTGGTGATGGCGACGATGACGACGATGACGATCAACCGAGTGCAAAGAAAGCCAAGCAAATCACCGACGCCAAGGGATCGCATAGATTGACGGAATTTTTCAAGCCCGCGTCGGCGGCGAGCCAACTCGGCGAGGTGATTCCTGAAACGCAAATCGCCACGCAAGAGGGTGAGGACGTTGAATAGAAAAGAATGCGAATGAATTACACGTACGGTAAAATAATGCGATCTTGTGTGAGTGTGTGTGTAAGCTCGACGTCTGTCTCTAAAAAGGTGTACATCGCAACGCAAAGAGCAAAAAAACTCTTCACTGCGAAAGACACGACGACTGCCCACCGCGGCGTATGTTTTTAAATGCGAAATCTAATTGATCGAAATCAAACTAAAGTGCACGCGCACTAGATGATGAAATCTCGTGCGCTTTGTACCGTTCTTTTGTACCGTCTGCCTTGCTCGCTTACGGAAGTTTGTCGTACACGCCATCCACGCGTCGCGCGCCGCTACTCCGCGCCACCCTGTGCCAATACTTGGCTTCATCTAAATCCTCATTACACCCATATCCTTCCGTAAGCATCTGCGACGCCAACGCCGCCGCCGCAACATCCCCATTCTTCGCCGCGCGTAATGTCTCAATATACCACCTCGACGTCGCATCCAACACGCACTCCTTCAACGGCCCGCGCGTCATCGGCTCCAACGTGTCCTCCACGACGTACGCCTTCATCTCGTGCGTCGCGTCATGATTCGCCATCGCCCCAGACTTCCCGCGCCCATCATCATCACTCGACGACGACTCACTCGACGACGACGAATGATGCGGACGCTTATGCTGTCGCCCGTGACACGCGTCGCATAAATCAAAATCCTCGCACCGCTCGCACACCCAACGTTTGCGCAAAATGGGTAAATCCCCGCACGCGTCGCACGAATACTGCAGCGATTTCTTCAGCACGCTCGGTTCGTACATGCTCCTACGCCGTCGTCGCGCCGTCGTCGTCGTCGCGCCGTCGTCGTCGTCGTCGTCGTCGTCGCGTACACCCACCCACCGCGCGCGCGCGCGTGTGTGGGTTATCCAGTCAACGTGGACTGGACTCTCGCGATCGATCGACCCACGCGGCGTCGTCGCGCGATCGATCGCGCGCATCGATCGCACG
>Ga0255779_1005078_pt1 | contig 12360 bp, 7 predicted proteins | sample 011ome_21_FD_179977 | JGI IMG/M metagenome (GOLD analysis project Ga0255779, IMG submission 179977) | Coastal salt marsh microbial communities from the Groves Creek Marsh, Skidaway Island, Georgia - 011508AT metaG (version 2) | ecosystem: Environmental > Aquatic > Marine > Intertidal zone > Salt...
TCGTTTACGTTGGTGGAGTTAATATTTTCAAATCATTGGATAGTGGTGTCACTTGGGATTGTGCTGCACACTGGGTAGGAAGCCCCACGGCTGCCTCTGTTCATGCGGATCATCACTGGCTTGAGTACTCACCAGTTGACGGAAGATTATACAACTGCAATGATGGTGGATTGTATTATACCAGCGATGGAGGTGCAACATGGCCCGAAATTTCAGACAGCTTGGGTGTAGCTCAGATCTACAAAATTGGTGTAAGTCAAAATACCAATCCCTTGGTAATAAATGGTTACCAAGACAACGGCACTGCAGTTTGGGACAACACCATCTTTCGCACCGAACGTGGAGGAGACGGAATGGAATGCATCATCGACCCGAATAACGATAATGTGATGTATGCTTCCGTTTACTATGGTAATATCGCTCGATCCATGAACAATGGAGTGAGCTTTGGAGGGTTTGCAGCCAATAATGTAAATGGAATCACAGAAGAGGGTGCATGGGTAACGCCATACATTTTGGATCAGCATAATTCGGACATCATGTTCATTGGTTACAAAAATGTTTGGCGAACTATGAATGCATTGGCTTCGCCACCCACATTCATTCCGATCAGTGCTTCATTGGCAGGGTCAAACTCATCCAACATGCGGCAATTGAGGCAAGGTAAAATTGATGGCAACCGACTTTTCGCTATCCGATCTGACAATAAATTTTTCAGATCTGACAACGCACTTGGCGCCACTCCAACGTGGGTTGATTTAACTTCTAACCTTCCAGGAAGCGGAACACTCAGAGATGTTGAAACTTCCGCCTTTGACAACGATGAAGTGTGGATAATTAGAAACAACATTGTATATCGCTCAACGAATGGTGGAAGCACATGGACCAACATCAACTCCAACTTACCTGCAATCAACAAAAATTGCTTAGTTGCAGATCCTTTATCAAACGAGGGAATTTACATAGGAACTGATGCTGGGGTATACTACACAGACAATACTTTGCCTAACTGGATTCCGTTTGACAATGGCTTACCTGCTAGTGTTGAAATAACAGAACTTGAAATTTATCATCCTGCTGGTGATTGGACCAGCTCAAGGTTGCGCGCTGGAACCTATGGCCGAGGGTTATGGGAAAGTGACTTGTATTATCCGCTCAACATTGCACCCACTGCATTTTTTGATGTGAGCATTGAGCAAACGAGCGTTTGTGATCCAGACACCATTGAACTCATTAACAATAGCGCATACGGAGCTACTTCAACAACCTGGACGATAACTCCTAATGCAGCCGTAACTTTTGTCAACGGAACTTCTTCTACCTCTTTCAATGCATCGATTGTTGTGGATGAAATTGGCCTGTATGATGTTCAATTGATCGTATCCAACGCCAATGGAACGGATTCAACCGAAGTAATAGGAGCCATTGAAGTGCAAGCTGGACTTAGCCTTCCTCTTTATGAAGATTTTGAAGATAACTCACCGTGTGCTACAGGCGGCTGCAATACCAATTGCACCAGCTTGGATTGGACAAATGTGGAGAACGGCAATGGTGATGATGATGACTGGAGGACTGATTTTGGAGGAACCCCTTCTGCGGGCACAGGACCGAATGTAGATTACGCACCAGGAAATGGAAGTGGAAATTACATGTACCTTGAATCATCATGGTGTTTAAACCAAGTTGCACACTTGGAAAGTCCGTGCATCAGTCTTGACAACCTCACTGCACCAGAAATTAAGTTTGCCTACCATCGCAATGGCAATCCATCCCTCATGAATCCTTTAAATGTTGATATCCTTTCGAGTGGAACGTGGCAAAACCTTTGGACGATCACAGGCGTCCAAGGAGATGTGTGGCAACTCGACTCGATTGATCTATCGGCTTATGTTGGGCAAAATGTAAAATTAAGATTCAACGGAACTTCGGGTAGCGAATGGCAAGCGGACATGGCTATTGATGGTATTGAACTCACAGCAGCGCCAGAAGCTCAATTTGTTGCCAACGATACATCCATTTGCCTGAACACAGGAGTGACATTCACTGATTTATCCAGTCAAAATCCAACTGCTTGGTTATGGACGATTACACCTGCAACCTATCAATTTACAGGTGGTACCTCTCAAAGCAGCCAAAATCCAAGCATTATTTTTCTTGACACAGTGCAATACACAATATCGCTACAAGCATCCAATGCTTTTGGCAGTAGCACGTTTACCAATACGAACTACATTGATGTGGTAGCCCCATATATTGGTTTATTGTCTGATGACCCAAACAACATATTTTGCGAAGGAGACACAGTACATCTAACCACTATTCCAGGTTACTCACTTTATAAGTTTTATAAAAACAACAGTTTAATTCAATTGGGAGCAAACGAAGATGCAGTGGTACTTGACCCACAAAACAATGATTCCATTCATGTAAACGTCACAGATTCCAATGGATGCACATCAGAAGAAGGCTTGAGTTTATCGATTCTTGAAAACCCGATTTCCGTATTGAGCAGCGATGCCGAAAACAATACCATTTGCAACGGAGATAGCGTACAATTTATCAATACAGGAGACTCTTCTATTATTCAACACGCATTTATACTGCAAGGATTCGTTGAGCAACAAGACAGCATTAATTCATGGTCAACCTCCTTCTTAGCTGATCAAGATTCGGTGAAAGTGAGGATCACCGACATCAATGATTGTAAGGGCTGGTCAAACGCAGTTTATATGATTGTTTTACCCCTTCCTGCTACACCCACAATAGTTTTGGGTGATAGTCTTTCTACCGTTTCCCTTGCCGAAAGCTATCATTGGATGTTTGACGAAAGCAGCGCGTTTACCTTGGCAAACACCTTTCCAAAAATGGGCGATGGAACTTACTTCTTGCGCGTATTTGAAGGAGGATGCTGGAGCTTATGGTCTGATCCTTTGATCATAACGGGTATTGAAGAACTTGGTGGCTTATCACTCAAGCTATACCCTTCCCCAGCAAAAGAAACGATCAACTTGAAATTTGAAAATATAGGCAGTACGAACCAAGGTGATATTTACATCTTCGACATGACTGGAAGACAAGTAAAAATGCTCATGAATGCCAACTTTTCTGAAGGCCAAGAATTGCAAATCAACATAGGAGAATTAAGCACTGGCATGTATAACATCATGATCCAATCGGGAGAAAAACAAGTTACTTTGCCTTTTATAAAAGAAAAGCAATAAAATACTTGAGAATTAAAATAAGTCACTTACATTTGCAGCCCTTTTATAAGTAAATAAGATGAAACGGACATTCCAACCTTCACTCAGAAAGAGAAAGAACAAGCACGGTTTTAGAGAGCGCATGAGCACTAAAAACGGTAGAAAAGTATTGGCTAGAAGAAGAGCTAGAGGTAGAAAGCGTTTGACAGTTTCTGACGAAATGCCATTCAAGAAGTAAACCTTCTTTTCAATAAATCTGAAAAGGCGATCCAAATTGGATCGCCTTTTTTATTTCTTAGGATTGCGCTTGGCAGATTTCAATTGTTGGCTGAGCATCCATTCGATTTGTCCATTAACAGAGCGAAACTCATCATTAGCCCATTTTTCAATGGCCTTCATCATCTCTTCGTCTACTCTCAGTGCAAATGGTTTTTTCGCCATACTATCTTCTTCTCTCCATCAAAATTACAATGGTACTGTTGTCAGAAGAAACAGATTTCGCATTCCATACTTCATTACTTAATGAGTTAATTCGCTCTTCGAAAGCAGAGTGCTTTTCAAAAACTCCCTTCTTCACAATTTTGTAATTATCCATATTGCTATTGGTATAATGATCCGGTATTGACTACGGGCGTGACCTCTTTATCAGAACAGAGCACCACCATTAAATTACTCACCATCGTGGCCTTTTTGTCTTGATCAAACTCTACAATGCCTTTTTCAGATAGTTGCGCCAATGCATTCTCAACCATTCCCACTGCACCTTCCACTATTTTCTCTCTTGCCGCAATGATGGCCGTGGCTTGTTGACGCTTAAGCATCGAACTGGCGATTTCTTCAGCATAGGCCAAATAGCCAATTCTCGCTTCCAGCACTTCAATTCCAGCAATCTCCAATCGCTCGCTTAACTCATCTTCTAGCGCTTTGTTTACCTCATTCATTCCAGATCTCAATGTGATCTTATAATCGTCATTGTCCTCCCAATCATCGTAGGGATAAGAACCAGCCATTTTGCGCACCGCAGCATCGGTTTGCACGCGCACAAAATTTTCGTAATTGTCAACCTCAAAAGCAGCCTTAAAAGTGTTTTTCACCTTCCATACCAAGATCACAGAGATCATCACTGGGTTTCCCAATTTATCGTTCACCTTTACGCGTTCGCTATCAAAATTTCTTGCACGTAAGGAGATTTGCTTTCGTGTATAAAACGGATTGGCCCAATAAAACCCATTCTGCTTCACTGTGCCCTTATAGTCTCCAAACAAAGTCATCACCCGAGATCCGTTAGGGTTGATAAAAAAGAATCCAGGCAACATGAGAATTGCTCCAAGGGCCGCAATAGCTGTAATCGGAAATAACCGAAAAACGATGGTGACAATTGCCAGCGCAATTAATATCAATAAAGCAACCAATGCTAAATATCCGCTGGATGCCTTCATTTCCTTTTCTTGATTCATGGTAGCAATATTTAATTATTTGACATTACAATAATATCAATTTAATATCATATAAAGCACAAAAATATACCACTGGTAAGATTTAAGGGATGAATGGAAAAAAATTGAAAAATCAATAACCGTAGCGCCCCTTCCATTTAGCTTTCAGAAAGTCTCGAACGCTCCTCTCGCGCTGATTGTCGGCCGGCTCGTAGAACTTCATCTTCGAAAGCTCTTCAGGCAAAAACTCCTGATCTACAAAATTGCCTTCATGGGCGTGGGCATATTTATAGTCTTTGCCATATCCCAATTCTTGCATGAGCTTAGTTGGGGCATTTCTGATGTGCAAGGGCACAGAAAGATCTCCTGTTTCTCGAACCTTCGCCAATGCTTCGTCAATGGCTTTGTAGGTAGAGTTGCTCTTTGGTGAAGTGGCTAAATAAACCGTTGTTTGAGAAAGTATTATCCTACATTCAGGATATCCAATGGCGTGCACCGATTGATAGCACGTGTTGGCCATGACCAATGCTGTTGGGTTTGCCAGACCGATGTCTTCGCTCGATAAAATGAGCAACCTACGTGCAATAAACATGGGATGCTCACCGCCTTCGATCATTCTAGCCAACCAATACAAGGCCGCATTGGGATCGCTTCCGCGAATGCTTTTTATGTATGCCGAAATGATATCGTAATGCTGTTCGCCCGTTTTATCATAGCGCACCATTTTTTGCTTCACCACGCGGGTCACGAACTCATCGTTAATCTCAATATTATCAGCAGCTGCCGATTGAGCGACCAATTCCAAGGTATTAAGCATCTTACGCCCATCACCACCACTCAATTGAAACAAAGCCTTTTTCTCCTTGAGTTTGATATCCAAGCTTTTTAGCCATTCATCCTCCTTCAATGCCCTGCTCAAAAGCGTTTCCAATTCTTTCACTCCGAATGCTTCCAGCACATATACCTGGCATCGAGAAAGCAAAGCAGGAATCACTTCGAAAGACGGATTTTCGGTGGTGGCTCCGAGCAATGTGACTACCCCCTTTTCCACGGCCCCGAGCAAACTGTCTTGCTGGCTTTTGCTGAAACGGTGGATTTCGTCAATAAACAACAATGGCTTTTGAGTTGATAGAAGATCTTTTCTCGATGCGCGCTCAATCACCTCGCGAACATCTTTTACCCCGCTGCTGATGGCACTCAGAATGAATATCGGGCGATTGAGTTCAGACGCTAAGATTTGCGCCAGGGTAGTTTTACCTACACCGGGTGGTCCCCAAAATATGATGGAAGGAAGCGAACCAGCGCGAATGGATAATCGAATAGGCCCGTCTTTCCCAACAATCTGCTCTTGTCCGATGTAATCGTCAAGGGTTTTGGGTCGAAGTCTTTCGGCTAAAGGAATTGAGTTGTGTTCGTCCATGATAAAATCAACGGAACAAACATACCCTACTGTTCTGGTATTCCATAACTGGAAATACGCACAAATTGGAAAACCAAATAGGTTTGTGTTTCAGCATCCTTTGTAGAAAGTGAAATTTCCAATTCAGGGTCAGCCCCGTTGTAGTCAACGTTGAGCACATTACCGCTGGATTGCGAAAAGTCGGGTTCCCAATTGATGCCATTCAAATCAAAGCTGGTCATTCCACGGTCAATGCTGAACTTAAACAAGCCATTGGCATCAACAAACACGGTATCTGGAGGAAAAACCTGGCGCATGATGGGAGCCACGTCAAGATCCAACTCCACTTCTCTGTACTTCAATTTCAAGCGCAACTCAGCAAACTCAGTCAATCGCAGCTCGCTGAACGTGAACTCAAAATCCCAATTATCCCAATAATCAGAGACGATTTCATCTTGTCGAAACGGGGTGTTCATGGTTGCATTCAAGACGCACGAAGTAGAATCTGGAATCAACTGCATGGAAGCAAACCCACGATCTCCATTAATTTCATAGAGAACATAAGAGCTTATATCCAACCCACTTTCACAGCCTGTTTCAGAAGTAGTAACCGTCCAATTCTCATCAAACTTATCGGCCGTATCCTGCGTTATAATTTCTCGCGTCATATGGGTAACAGTAGTAGGTACCAATTCTGTATCGGGAAAATCAAACGGATCGTCATCTTCTTCTTTCTTGCAACTTGAAAACAACAATGCGAAAAGGATGATTGAGCAGGCTAATATTCTATTCATAATGAATCAAAACTAAGTGGTTCTTTCGGATAATTAAAAAATGGTGGACCAAAATGAGCTACCGACCATTTAGAAACACTGAACGGCAGGGAAATGTTGTTTTACTGCAGCAAAAGTCCCGCGCCTAGGATGATTGAAAATAAAAAGGTGGAAATGGCCAACTGTTTCAAATAAGGGTCCAATTCGACTGATTCTGTTGTGGTAAACACCTTTACTGCATTCAAAATAAAAAGTGGATATGAAAGCAGAAACAGCCACGCCCATCCCCATTCAAAATGCATCGCAGCATAAACCAAAAACGAACCGCATCCAATGGCGATCAATGCCAAATGATACATCCTCGCCTTTTTCGGTCCGAGCTTCACGGCCAAGGTAATCTTACCCGATTTCTCATCGTTATCCAGATCACGGGTATTATTTATGTTCAATACTCCGGTGCTAAAAGCGCCAATTGATATGGCAGCTAAAAAGACCGATGTATCTAACGTACCTGTTTGACATAAGTAAGATCCCACTACGCCCAACACTCCAAAAAACGCCATTACTGAAACATCACCTAAGCCACGATATCCGTATGGATTTTTTCCAGCAGTATACTTGATGGATGCGTAAATAGCTGCTATTCCAAACAAAAAAAGAACGCCTCTCATTCCCCATTCAAGCGATGATATCAAAAGCAAGACAACACCAGATATTAACGATAAGCTGGAGGCCAAAATGATGGCCTTACGTATTTCAGGTTCGGTGATCGCTCCTGACTGCATGGCTCGCTGTGGCCCAACGCGCCCTTCGTTATCCGTACCATGAGAAAAATCGCCATAATCATTGGCCAAGTTGCTGTTGACCTGCAGAAAAATGGTAGTCAAGGCAGTAAGCAGAAGCACCCAACCGTTGATCGCACCCTGCTCTAAAGTAAGAAATGCTCCAGTGAGTGTTGAAGCCAACGCCAGCGGCAAGGTTCTGAGGCGCATGGCACTGAACCAAGCGGCCGTTTTCTTCTTCTTTTGAATTGATGTTTCTACATCCATTAAGTCAAGTTACTTTTGTCGGCTCATGGCAAATCGCTACTTCATAGAGCTTGCTTACGATGGCACTCCATTTCATGGCTGGCAAATCCAACCAAACGCCAAATCTATTCAGGAATCATTGAATAATACGCTTTCAACGATACTTCGAAGCGAAATTTATGCGATTGGTTGCGGCAGAACTGATACAGGTGTACACGCCAAATTGTTTTATGCGCACTTCGACAGCGAACATCCGATCAGCGATTTGGATCAACTGAAATACAAATGCAACAGACTTCTCGACCCGACCATAGCTGTTTTTCGAATTTTCAAAGTGAATGAAAATGCCCATGCGCGCTTTTCGGCCATCAGCAGAAGCTACGATTACTTGATCACACAACAGAAAGACCCTTTCGCTGTTAACCGTAAATGGGAAATGCGAGAAAAGCTGAACCTAGACGCTATGAATGAAGCCGCGGCAGCTCTCTTGCAATATGAAGACTTTACCAGTTTCTCGAAGTCAAACACACAAACTGAAACCAACTTGTGTGCTGTTTCCGAAGCAAAGTGGACTCAAAATGGAATGGAATTGCAATTCAAGATCACCGCAAACAGATTTTTACGAAATATGGTGAGGGCGATTGTTGGAACCACTTTGGAAGTAGGACAGGGAAAGATAAATGTAGACGATTTTCGGAGTATCATTGAAGCGAAGAATCGAAGCGAAGCAGGGCTTTCTGTTCCCGCACACGGGCTTTACCTTTCAAATATTGTGTATCCAGAAGGAATGATAGAATGAGCGAGCAGAAAGACAAATCAATAAGCGGTAAAGCCTTTGACATGAGCCTCTTTATGAGGGTCATGAAATATGTGAATCCTTATAAAACGCTTTTCGTTTTCACAGGATTTTTGGTATTACTCTCTGCTGGAATTTCTCCGCTGCGTCCATGGCTTATTCAATACACCTTAGACAATTCCATCATTATCCCCAACATGGAGCTGCTGCAAATGCTCACCATGATTATTATCGGATTGTTGGTATTGGAAGGCTTGGTGCAATTTCTTCAAACCTATCTGGCCAATTGGTTGGGGCAGTCCGTCATTCGAGATTTGCGAGTGGATGTTTACCATAAAATATCCCACTTCAAATTGAAGTATTTCGATCAAACACCCATCGGGACTCTCGTTACAAGAGCAGTTTCGGACATCGAAACCATTGCCGATATTTTTACAGAAGGAGTTCTGACCATTTTGGGTGAATTGATCAAATTGACCGTGGTCATTGCATTTATGTTTTACCTCGATTGGCGGTTGACAATCATGTGTTTGATTCCGATTCCGATTCTACTCTGGGCGACCAATGTTTTCAAGAATTACATCAAACTCGCTTTTCAAGATGTAAGAAACGAAGTCGCTAAATTGAATGCTTTCATGCAAGAGCACATAACTGGGATGTTCATCGTACAAATATTCAACCGCGAAAAACAAGAGATGGACAAGTTCGAAACCATCAATGCACGCCATCGCGATGCGCATTTAAGAACAGTTTTCGCCAACTCGATTTTCTTCCCTGTAGTTGAAATTTTAAGTGCTCTATCCATTGCCCTCTTGATTTGGTGGGGAAGCAGTGAAGTATTGAAAGGCACCGTGACCTACGGAAATTTAGTGGCCTTCATTTTATACATCTACATGTTGTTCAGACCCATACGGCAATTGGCAGATCGATTCAACACCCTGCAAATGGGTATGGTGGCCAGTGAGCGTGTGTTTAAAATACTTGATACAGAAGCTCAAATTGAAGGTTCAGGCAAAAACCTTACTCCTGAGATTAACGGTGACATTTCATTCAAGAATGTGCATTTCGCATACAACAATGAAGAATGGGTGCTGAAAGGAATTTCATTTGATGTGAAGAAGGGGCAAAAGATTGCAATCGTAGGAGCCACAGGTGCTGGAAAATCAAGCATCATAAACCTTTTGAGCCGTTCATACGAATACAACAAGGGAAGTATCTCCATTGATGGAACAGAACTTCGCGACTTTGATTCTGCCTACCTCAGCAGACAAGTGGGTGTGGTGCTTCAAGATGTTTTCTTGTTCTCAGACAGCATCTACAATAACATCACGCTTAACAATCCGAAGATCAGTTTAGAAGAAGTGCAAACTGCCGCACGTAAAGTAGGGGCACATCGTTTCATCGATAAGCTTCCCGAAGGTTATAACTTCAATGTAAAAGAGCGAGGCGGGATGCTTTCTGTGGGACAAAGACAGCTGCTCGCCTTCATTCGAGCCTACATCTATAATCCCGCAATTTTAGTATTGGACGAAGCCACAAGTTCGGTTGATACAGAAACAGAACAAATGATCAACGAAGCGATTGAATTCATTACGAAAGACCGAACATCGATCATCATTGCCCACCGCCTAGCAACAGTGCAGCATGCAGACTTGATCATAGTAATGGATCAAGGAAAGATCGTAGAAATGGGAAGTCACCAAGACCTGCTTCGAAAAGACGGTGAATACAGAAAGCTATACGATTTGCAATTCGTTTAAACTTGATTCTTTAAGTACTGGCCCGTAAAACTCTCTTTACAGTCGACAATTTGCTCAGGCGTTCCTTCAAAAACAATGTTTCCTCCTCTGTCGCCACCATCAGGACCTAGATCTATAATCCAGTCGGCTTGCTTGATCACTTCAAGATTATGCTCGATCACCAATATGGTGTGACCTAATTCAATAAGCTTATTAAAACTCGCCATCAGTTTTCTGATGTCGTGCGTGTGCAAACCTGTGGTAGGTTCATCAAACAAAAAGAATGTACCACCATTGTCGGATGATTGTCCTTTACCAATGAACGAAGCCAATTTTATCCGTTGCGCTTCACCACCACTCAATGTACTTGAGCTTTGACCTAAGGAAACATACCCCAGACCTACTTCTTGCAATGGAAGCAATTTTTGAATGATCTTCTTTTCATTCGCCTTTCGAGCGTGCAGTTCAAAAAATGCAATGGCTTCATCTACAGATAATTCTAAAATATCGTTGATGCTCTTTTCATTGAACATAACCTCAAGAACTTCCTCCTTAAAGCGCTTTCCATGGCACGTCTCGCACGTGAGGTGAATGTCGGGCATGAACTGCATCTCCACCGTGATTTCACCTTCTCCTTGGCACGTTTCACACCTTCCACCATCTACATTGAACGAAAAGTGAGCAGGCTTAAACCCGCGCATTTTCGCCAACGGCTGATCGGCAAACAGTGAACGGATGTCATCAAAAGCCTTTGTAAATGTTACCGGATTGCTTCGAGAAGATCGTCCAATTGGGTTTTGATCGATAAACTCAACGGAGTCTATCCGATTCAAATTCCCTTCGATGGACTTGAATACCCCAGATTGAATCGAAGTATGTCCACCTATGCGCTTGGCCAGCGCAGGATGAAGCACCTTGCGAATCAATGATGATTTACCTGAGCCACTGACACCTGAAACCACCGTAAAAACTCCCAATGGAATTTTCACATCAACATTCTTAAGATTATTTTCCTTAGCGCCTTTCAGTTCGATAAAGTATTTCCATGACCTTCTGACTTCAGGAACAGGAATAGATTCTAAACCATTTAAATAGCGTGCAGTGATGCTCTTTGTTTCGGCTTTGATCTCTTCCTGATTGCCTTGAAAAACCAAATGACCGCCATTCACACCAGCCTCAGGTCCAAGGTCAATCAACTCGTCTGCCGAACGCATGATATCTTCGTCATGCTCTACCACGATCAACGTATTCCCCACTTTTTGGAGGTTCTTCAGCACCCCAATCAAGCGTTCTGTATCGCGAGGATGCAATCCAATGCTGGGTTCGTCTAAAATGTACATTGACCCTACCAGGGCACTTCCGAGAGATGTGGCCAATTGAATGCGCTGTGATTCTCCTCCCGATAGGCTATTGGACAAGCGGTTCAGCGTTAAATAGGACAGTCCAACATCTGTCAAATATTGCAATCGATTGTTGATCTCGACTAGCAATCGTTTCGCCACTTTAGCTTCGTATTTATCGAGAGAAATCTGGTCGAAATGGGCTTTTAATTCATCTATTGGCATCAGCAACAGTTCTGAAATAGAAACTCCAGCGACTTTCACGTAATTGGCGTCTTTGCGCAAGCGCGTTCCGTTGCATTCCGGACACAATGTCTTTCCGCGATAGCGGGAAAGCATCACACGGTACTGAATCTTATATGCTTTTTCTTCGAGGTAAGAGAAAAATGCATGAATTCCTTTGAAGTACTTATTTCCTTTCCAAAGCAATTCTTGCTCTTTCTTACTTAGATCTTCATATGCCCGATGAATAGGAAAATCAAATTTCGAGGCAACTCGCAAAAACTCTTCCTTCCACTCCCCCATCTTTTCGCCTTTCCAGCAAACGATGGCGTCTTGATATACACTGAGCGACTTATCTGGAATAACTAAATCGGCATCAATGCCAATTACGCTGCCAAATCCTTCGCACATTTTACACGCACCACGT
>Ga0255779_1005084_pt1 | contig 12352 bp, 10 predicted proteins | sample 011ome_21_FD_179977 | JGI IMG/M metagenome (GOLD analysis project Ga0255779, IMG submission 179977) | Coastal salt marsh microbial communities from the Groves Creek Marsh, Skidaway Island, Georgia - 011508AT metaG (version 2) | ecosystem: Environmental > Aquatic > Marine > Intertidal zone > Salt...
GGGCCAGTCGCTCACAGCTCTCGGGGTACATAATCGCCCACTCCAGAGCGTGCATACCCCCCATAGAGCCACCGATGACCGCGGCAAACTTCTCGATGCCTAAATGTTCACCCAGTGCCTGGGTGGCCTGGACTTGGTCCCGAATTGTCACATAGGGGAATCTCGAGCCCCACTCTCGTCCATCGGGAGCAAAACTGGAGGGACCCGTGGAGCCTTGGCATCCACCTAATACGTTGGGCACAATCACGCACCAGGTGTCAGTGTCCAGAGCGAGTCCGGGGCCCACTACACCGGACCACCACCCTGCGGTGGGGTGACCGGGTCCTGCGGACCCGGTGATGTGGGAATCACCGGTCAGGGCATGGAAGACCAAGATGGCGTTTGTTTTGCCGTCGTTGAGTTCCCCGAACGTCTCATATGCCAGTCGAACATGGGAAAAAGTGTCTCCGTGCTCTGTGGTGAGGGACCCCACCTGACAGAAGGCGCGCTCACCCAGGTGATCGCCATCTCGCCACGCCCCCGTCACCGGTGGGGTTCCGCGCAGAGTCGACTGCATCGCCTCCGAGACGAACGCGGAGGGCAGTGATTCTGCCGGTGATTGCCAATCCATGGTGTGGCTATTCTTCCCTAGATGAGCATGGCCGGGGAATTATCCCCGGCCATGACCCTGCGTAAGGGAGATCTACGCGTTCTGCAGGCTCTCTGCGGCAACCTTCTTCGCTGCCTGGAAACCAGATTCCAGGTCGGCGAGGATGTCGTCGATGTGCTCGAGTCCGACCGAGAGTCGCACCAGTCCGGGGGTGACACCGGTGGTGAGCTGCTGCTCGGGGGTGAGCTGTGAGTGAGTGGTGGAGGCCGGGTGGATGATGAGGCTTCGCACATCACCAATGTTGGCCACGTGGCTAAACAGCGACACGTTATCCACCAGTGCTCGACCGGCATCCACGCCACCCTTGATCTCAAAGGAGAGCACTGCTCCGACTCCGTGAGGGGCGTACTTCGCGGCTGCCTCGTGCCAGGGGCTCGACGGGAGCGCTGCGTAGTTGACGCCAGCGACCTGGTCGTGGGCTTCCAGCCACTGTGCAACAGCCAGTGCGTTTTGACAGTGACGCTCCATCCGCAAGCTCAAGGTCTCGATGCCTTGGATCAAACCAAACGCGTTGTCGGGGGATACTGCTGCTCCGATGTCGCGCAGCAGCTGGACACGTGCCTTGATGATGTAGGCAATGGGGTCTCCCAAGACGCCTGTGTAGCTGGCGCCGTGGTAGCTGGGGTCGGGTTCGGTGAGGCCGGGGAACTTATCGGCGTGCTTCGACCAGGGGAACTTGCCACCGTCGACAATGGCGCCAGCGATCACCGTTCCGTGCCCACCGAGGAACTTGGTGGCCGAGTGCACAACGATGTCAGCACCGTGCTCAAGAGGACGCAGCAGGTACGGGCTAGCGACCGTGTTGTCGACAATGAGCGGCAGGCCATGCTCGTGGGCGACTCCCGCGACACCGGCGATGTCGAGGATGTTGATGCGGGGGTTGGCGATCGTCTCGCCGAAGAATGCCTTGGTGTTGGGGCGGACAGCCTGTGCCCACGCCTCCAGGTCATCCTGGTCTTCGACGAAGGTGACCTCGATACCGAGCTTTGGCAAGGTGTACTTGAAGAGGTTGTAGGTTCCTCCATAGACCGAGGAGGAGCTCACGATGTGGTCGCCTGCGTAGGCGATGTTGAGAATCGCGTTCGTGGTGGCAGCTTGACCAGAGGCAAGCAGGAGCGCCGCGGTTCCGCCCTCGAGTGCCGCAATCCGCTGCTCGGCAACATCCTGGGTGGGGTTGTTGATGCGGGTGTAGATGTTGCCAAACTCGGCAAGAGCGAAAAGGTTCGCTGCGTGCTGGGCGCTGTCGAACACGTACGCCGTCGTCCGATAGATCGGAGTTGCGCGAGAGTTCGTGGTGGGGTCAGCACTTGCCCCCGCGTGAATCTGCTGGGTCTCAAACTTCCAGGTGTCTGCCATGAGGAATCTTTCGCTAAAGGTGGGAGACACCCTTCTGGGTGTCATTGGTTGATAACCCTAGGTCGGAGATTCCCCGACGTCACCTCTGGCTGTAACGCTCTGTAATAAAGCTCTAGCGGCGCAGGGACTTTTGCATCATCACAATCCCGATCCAGCGCCCAAATTTGAAGCCCACCTTGCCCATCCGACCCGATTCCACGAAACCAAATTTTTGGTGAAGCGCCAGAGACGCTTCCGCACCAGAATCGGCAATGACCGCAATCATTTCGGTCATGCCAGTCTCGGTGCATCGCTCAATCAGGTCACCCAGAAGCTCGCTGCCAAGCCCTCGTCCGAGGGAGGCTGGCCCTAGGTAGATGGAGCTCTCCACTGTCTTTCTAAACCCGGCTTTTTCGCGAAAAGGGAAAACGTAGGCATAACCCAGGAGTGTCCCCTGTGGGGACATGGCAACCCGGAACGGGTAGCCAAGTTTCTGGAGGTGGCGAAAACGAGCCTGAAACTTGGTAATGCTCGGAGCTTTCTCATCCAGGGTGACCACCGAGTTCCGCACGTAATGGCGATAGAGAGCGAGAATATCGGGGACATCCTCCTCGGTGGCATCACGAATCTCATAGGCAAACTCTGCCGGTGGTTCAGCGGGTGGCTGCAGATGACGGGGGAGACTCCGCCGCTTCTGGTACTCATCGGGCAACATCAGTCAGCTCCTAGTGACCAGTCGAGGGGTGAGAAGCCTGCATCGTCACGAATGCGGTTCACCGCACTAAAGGGGCGCGATCCAAAAAACCCGCGCCTGGCAGAGAGTGGGCTCGGGTGAGCTGACTCGATGACCGGAGTATTTCCCAGGAAGGGTTTGAGCTCGCCGGCTTCTCGCCCCCACAGCACTGCGACAAAAAACTGACCGGTGGAGACCAGTCCTTGGACGACTAAATCGGTGAAGCGGGTCCAGCCGAGCGTGCGGTGAGCGCCTGGGGATCCCACCAGGGTGGTGAGGTGTCGATTCAGCAACAGCACTCCTTGGGATGCCCAGGCGCCCAGATCGCCGTGAGGTGGGAGGTCGACGCCGAGATCGTCTCGGAGTTCTTGGCGAATATTGCGCAGACTGGGAGGCAAACTGGTGACCGAGGGCTCGACGGAGAAAGCCAAACCGCTGGCATGTGATTGCCCGGGGTAGGGGTCTTGTCCAAAGATCACACACTGCACAGCCTCGGGCGGGGTATCGAAAGCGCGCAGCACTTTGTCCGCACTGGGAGTCATCATGGCTTTTCTGGCGGGTGAAGCATCGAGTTTTCGTCCCACCTCGGCCAGGGCGGCGAGCCCGTCGTGTCCCACCAGTTTCGCCCACCGCTGCGGAAGCGCACTAGGAAAATACGCTTCGAGGGAGCCCTGGTTCATGACCCCAGGTTATTGGGTGGTCTGAGTGCGCATGGCCTGCACCAAGGCAACACCCAGGTCATACGACTCCCGCCCTCCGGGCTGGATCAACGCCGAATACCAGGAGTCGGTGTAGAGAGAGTTGTGGATCGCGGGGACGATGACCTCGTCGCCCCACTTCCAGTACGTTAGTGCGCCATCCGCGGTTTGACCCACGTTCAGTTGTTGGGAAAGGAGGTCATCGATGACGGTGGGCCTAATCGCGGCGTCAACCGATGCGGTTCCCAAAATGATGTTGATGCCGGTGTCTACTTCGCCCGGCACCGCATACAAGCACGAGAGTCCACCGACGAGCTCCTCGGGGGTTTGACCCTCCACATAGATCGGGTCATTGCTCAGACTTCCCGGTCCGGCAATCAGTTCGATTCCCCGGGGAGAGAGAAGAGACAAGCCTGCTTCACCGATCAGTGTGCTGCAATCCGTGGGACGAGAGTAAATGATTTCCACTGGAGCTTCCTCTTCGACAATCTCATCAGCGGCATCGACCTCTTCGGTGACGATCGTCTCGCTCGCGGTGCCACAGGCGCTGAGCAGAAAAACGAGCGCAAGCAGGGCGAGCGAGCTCTGCTGCTTGTGTGTCGACGTGGCCACTGTCATCACCCCTCTGCCTGGAGTATAGAACCCGGGGAAGTCTGAAACCTGGCGCCACGATAGTCTGCAACCGTGTCGTTACCTCACGTATTTTCTGCCCGTGAGCTGGTCTCCGCGCGCCGCTCCGGCGAGCTATCTGCCACCGAGTTGGTGGAGCATTTCCTGGCACGTATCGATGCTCACAACCCCACGCTGAACGCACTGGTGACCATCACGGCGGAGCGAGCTCTGGAGCACGCCAACGCCATGGACAGAGGTGAGGGTGAGCCTGGAATCCTCTGGGGTCTCCCTTTTGCGGACAAAGACCTGACGAACCGTGCGGGAGTTCCTACCGGTGCAGGGTCCCGCGTGAGGGCGGGGGCGCCACTGCCCACCCAGTCCGACCCCATGGCTCTGGCTATGGACGCTGCCGGAGGAATCAGTATCGGAAAATCTGCGGTCTGTGAGTTTGGGCTCTCCTCCTACACCGAATCACTCGTGTTTCCCCCCACCGCAAACCCTTACGCACTCGACCACGGCTCTGGTGGCTCCAGCGGTGGTGCTGCGGCCGCCGTCGCGGCGCGCCTCGTGCCACTGTCTCCCGGCAGTGACGGCGGAGGCAGCGTGCGTATTCCTGCCTGGGCGTGTGGTCTGGTGGGCCTGAAGCCCTCCAGGGGTCTCATCCCTGGAGGTACTGGTTTTGACTACCTGGCGGGACTCGTCGTTCCTGGCCCCCTCGCGAGGAACGTGGGGGATGCGGCACTACTCCTCGATGCTCTGCGAGGACACGGAATCACTCACCGAGCCACCTCGCCAGGGAGCCAGCCGACCAGCTTTAGCGACGTATTTGCTGCACCTCCTGGTCGCCTGCGCATCGGAGTGACTCTCCGACATCCGTGGGAGGACTTCGTGGACACACCGCTTGACCACAGCGCACTCGCCGCGCACACACGAGTCCGAGCCCTCCTGGAAGACCAGGGTCACACGGTGGTGGATCTGGACTGGAGTCCGAGGGCTGGATACTCGGAAGCGTTCACCACTATTTGGAAGGCCTCCGCCGTGGGGCTTGATCTCACCCCCGAACAACGCCAGCTTCTCGAGCCCTTGACCGCCTACCTCGTTGAGGAGGGTGATGTGCTTCCCGCCTCAGTGCTGGCTGCTGCCCTCCGGGAGCTCTCGGCATTCGAGGAGCACACCATCCACTCGTTCGCGGATGTCGATGTTGTCCTCACCCCAGGGCTCGCCACCGCGCCACCACGCATCGGGTTTTATGACAGCGACGATCCTGAGCGCAATTTCTCCCAGCAGGTGCAGGTGACGCCGTATTCGAGCTTCGTCAACGTGGCAGGGTTGCCAGCGCTTGCTCTCCCCGTGATGCTGAACCCTGAAGGCCTACCCGTGGGTGTGCAGGTGATCGGAAGGCCTGGAGGCGATGCGACACTGCTGCAGCTCGGTCACCAGCTGGAAGAGGCGCTCGAGTTTGCCTCGAGCGCACAGCCTGCTGGCTTCTAGTTGCTGTAGACGCCGAGAGTCCTGGCGGTATCCAGGGTAAGGGGCTGAGCTTTCCCGAAGACATAGTTAGTGGTCACCCACGCGCCACACGAATCTTCTGCCAGTGAGGCAGGGCAGGGGACGTCCACCAGGAAGTGTGCTTCCGTGGCGATGTAGTCCGGTGACTCATCCGAGGTTGTCGAGTCGAAGGTGTAGAGCGTGCCGCCACCAGCGTCAGCGCTTCCCGCGCCGGCGGTTCGGAGAACTGCGGTGACGTCTCTCAGCACATCGCCGCTCACAATCGCGACGCTCGTGACGGAGACACTCTCGCTGGCGGGTAGATACCAGGTGCAGGAAATCCGCAAGTCCGCTCGAACGTTCTTCAGCAGCGGGATTAACTCTTGATTGGTGGTGCCATAGCCAAAGTCGCCCTCGCTGGTGTCTCCCACGTTGGTGCGAAGCTCTTCGAGCAGGGTGGCGCTGAGCTCTGGGGAATACATCGTGTCGCAGGTGGGGACGCCAAGCCCTTCATCTATAACCTGCGCCTCGGCCTCTTCGCCGGTGGCATCGGGAGTTGTCTCGGAATCAGCGGTGGTGGCGTCGTCGCTTGTTGGCGCATCCTCGGCAGTGCTCTCTGCAGAGTTGAGGACACCCCAGTCTTCGAGGACAGAGCAACCCGAGAGCCCCAGAACGACAGCGCTGGCTAGGGCAAAGGGGGCAAACACTCGAGCCCTGCGGGACATACCTACTCCTCGATTACGTTCCGTGGTAGTGCTCCACTGGTACATCGACTAGCGAAGCTATCTTTCGCCAGTATGCCTCAATCAACTCGGTATCCCCGGCAGCGGGATGGGTAGGTCCTTCAGGTGTTAGGCCATCAAAGTAGGTTCCATTGGCCACACCAAGCTCCGGAGTATCCACCAAATGCACCAGCGGCGCCGCTCCGGCCTCGGCAGAGATCTGCATCCAGCCGGTCAACGCGAGGATCAGTTTTCCGCTGCGGGATTCAGCCCCAAACCCAGATCGGACATAGCCGGGGTGGACCGGGTAGCTCTCCAGACCGGTTCGCATCGCGAGCGAGCGAGCATAAAAAATCACGCCGAGCTTCGCGGAAGCGTAGGGCCACCATCCTGCTCCATAGCGGCGCTGGTCAAACCCGAGGTCATCCAGATCGATGCGTCCTAATCGCGCCACCATCGAGGTGGTGTGAATAACCCGGCCCCTGGTGTTCACGAGCTTGGGAACAAGACGCTCTGTCAGGACGACAGAGCCCAGCACGTTGCGCTGCAGTGTCAGCTCATGGCCCTCGGAACTGCGCTGCTTGGTCGCGACGATGCCGCCGGCGTTATTGACCAGAGCGTCGATGCGATCAAATCGTTTGCTCACGGTGTCCCCAAGTTCTCGCACGGCATCGAGATCATCAAAATCACACACAAACGGGATGCCATCCATCATCCGAGCAATTTCTCGGGTGCGCTCCGGGTTTCGCCCCACCACGGCCACCCGCCAGGACCGTCTCGCCAGTTCGCGGGCGACTTCAGCGCCAATTCCACCACTAGCGCCGGTAATGATTGCGGTTCGGTCCACGGGACCCTTTCGTTGGTATCCCCAGCCTACGGGCTGGGAATTAATTAGTCACCCTCAAAAACCGCCGGCTTCTTGGTCACGAACGCTTCCATTCCGCGTTGCACATCCTTGGTTCCCATCAGTGCTCCCAAGCGACTGGGGAGCTTCTGGTGCTCAGCATGAGCATCCACGACACCAGCCCGTGCTGAGGCCAGGGTTGCTTGGACTGCGAGAGGCGCTTGGGCAGCAATTCGCAAGGCAATCTCGGTCGCAGCCTCCAGCGGTGCACTCTCCACCACCTTTGTCACAATGCCCATGTGATGAGCCTCTTGGGCGCTCACAGTGTCCGCCGTGAGGAGCATCCGCATGGCGTTGCTCCACCCGGCAATGCGGGGCATCCGGGTCGTTCCTCCCCCGAAGGGCAGGATTCCTCTGGCCACCTCGAGCTGAGCAAACTGCGCGTCCTTCGAGGCGACAATGACGTCGCTGGCTAGAGCCAGTTCCACACCGAGGGTGAAACAGATTCCCTGAATGGCCATCACCACTGGCTTTCGCACCTGTGCTGTGGAGATTCCCCACGGATCAATACCGCCCTCTGGGATGGGAAGGGCGCCCGTTTGGGCCATCGCCGGTCCCACATCAGCGAGGTCTAATCCGGCGGTGAAGTGATCCCCGTGGGCAAAGACAACACCCACTCGCAGGCTTGGGTCCCGATCCAACTCTCCATAGGCGAGAGCGAGCTCAGCCAGCATCGCCAGGTCAGCGGCGTTTCGCTTATCGGGGCGATTAAGGCCGATGAAGAGGATGTGATCTCTGCGCTCGAGGGTGACCCTCGAAGGTTCTGTGGTCATGCTGGAACTCTAACGATTTACGACGAGAGACGCTCCCGGGTGGCGTGGAGTTCTCGCACGATCTGCTCGGGCAATCGGTCCTCAAAGCGACCCAGGAACTCTTCCGCGTCATCAAGGTCTGCACGAATCAGCGTCGTATCCACGCTCAACAGAGTCTCGAGTGCATCCTCTGTGAGCTCCAGACCCTCGGTGTTGAGGGACTTCGGCAACCACCCAATGGGGGTTTCTTTCGCGGCAACGGCACCCTCGAGTCTGTTCACTATCCACTCGACAACGCGAGAGTTCTCCCCAAAACCTGGCCAGATGAAGCGACCATCGGCGTCTTTCTGGAACCAATTCACATGGAAGATGCGGGGCATCCGACCGACACCGCGCAACCGATCGCCCATGTCGAGCCAGTTCTGCATGTAGTCGCCCATGTTGTAGCCACAAAACGGCAGCATCGCGAAGGGGTCTCGGCGCACTTCGCCGAGAGTCCCTTCGGCGGCCGCGGTTTTCTCCGATGCCATGGTCGCTCCAAGGAACACCCCGTGCTTCCAATCTCTGGCCTCCACCACCAAGGGCATCGTGGTGGAGCGCCGTCCGCCAAAGATAATGGCGTCGACTGGGACCCCCTCGGGGTCATCCCATTCAGAGGCAAGACTTCCACACGCCCCGAGCTTCACGGTGAAGCGTGCGTTCGGGTGAGCGGCAGGGGATCCAGTGGTTGGATCAAAGAGTTCCCCTCGCCAGTCGGTGAGACCTTCGGGAATCTCTTTCGACATTCCCTCCCACCAGACGTCACCCTCTGGAGTAAGGGCGACATTGGTGAACACGGTGTTGGAGGAGAGCATGTCCATCGCGACCGGGTTCGTGCTCGCGCTCGTTCCCGGCGCAACACCAAAGAACCCCGCCTCGGGGTTGATGGCTCGAAGGCGACCATCGGCTCCGGGCGCCAACCAGGCGATGTCATCGCCGAGGGTTTCCACCCTCCAGCCCGGAAGGCTTGGTTGCATCATCGCGAAGTTGGTTTTCCCGCAGGCGCTCGGGAACGCTGCGACCACGGTGTAGGTCTTGCCTTCGGGGTTGGTGATTTTCACGAGCAACATGTGCTCGGCCATCCAGCCTTCCTCCCGGGCGAGGACTGAGGCGATGCGCAAAGCAAACGCTTTCTTTGGGAGCAGGGCGTTGCCGCCATAGGCCGACCCAAACGACCAGATTTCTTTGGTCTCGGGGAAGTGGGAAATGTATTTGGTCTCGTGACACGGCCACGCCGTGTCCGCGTCGCCCTCCGCGAGCGGGGATCCCACCGTGTGGAGGCACTTCACCCACGAGGCACCCTCGGCGATGGCACCGAGCACATCGGCTCGGACTCGGACCATCATGTGCAAGCTCAGCACCACATAGGGAGAGTCGGTGATTTGAACACCGAGTCTCGCCATCGGAGAGCCCAGGGGTCCCATCGAGAAGGGCACGACGTAGAGGGTGCGACCGCGCATCGCTCCACGGCTGAGGTCCCGCAGGGTGTCCCGCATCGCGCTGGGGTCTTCCCAGTTGTTGGTGGGGCCAGCGTCTTCGGGGTCACGCGAGCAGATAAAGGTGCGTGACTCGACTCGGGCAACATCGGTGGGTTCACTGCGAGCGAGGTAGCTTTCTGGCCGCAGATCATCGTTAAGTCGGGTGAGGGTTCCCTGAGCGACCATCACGTCGATGAGGTGTTGGGCTTCTTCGGGTGATCCGTCACACCACACAACGCCCTGTGGTTCTAGCAGGGCGGTGGCTTCGTTGACCCATTCCTGAACATCGATGGGACGGTGAGGGCCCGTGGTGGTGGTTTCGCTGTTTCGCTGATTGAGAGTCATAGACATAATCGCTCCTCGGCCGGGGTCTAACACCAGTTTTGTCAAGACCAAGGGGTGTGTCTGACCAAATTGCATGTCAAAAAACGCTGTTTTTGCGTTATTGTCAGAGAATGGTCGAAATCTTGGCGCTCGGGCAACGAGTCCGGCATGCACGGCAGCAAGCAGGTCTGACCTTGGAGGAGCTCTCCACTCAGGTCGGTGTCACCGCTAGTCAGTTATCTCTGGTGGAAACGGGGAAGCGAGAAGCCAAGATCGGGTTGCTCTCCTCCCTGGCCACCGCTTTGGGAGTTGAAGTCTCCGAGCTTTTGGATGAGACCCCCCCCAATGAGCGAGCACGTCTTGAGCGAGAGTGGGCGAGTGCGGCGGCAAGCCCGCTGATTTCCTCTCTGGGACTTCCCCCGCTTCGCGTGTCCAAGTCGGTCTCTGATGAGCACTTGCAGGTCATGGTCGGGCTCTATCACGAGCTTGTTCGTCGAGAAAAGCTAGCTTTGGCAACCCCCGAAGAGGCGCGTCGCGCCAACACCGAGCTTCGCCACCAAATGCGAGAGCTGAACAACTACCGCGACGACTTGGAAGAACTCGCCGAGGACCTTGTCCGCTCCGTCGGGCACACCTCAAGCGGTGCGCTCACGCACCGCGAGGTGGCCATGATGGCGAGGAAGCTGGGCCTCGAAATTGTTCACGTGGGAGATCTGCCCCGAAGTGCGAGAAGCGTCACGGACCTAGAAAATGGTCGGATTTATCTCCCGCCCGCGTCCATCCCCGGTGGGCACGGTCTTCGCTCCCTGGCTCTGCAAGCCATCGCCCACCAGGTGCTTTCCCACCCCGTGCCGAAAACCTATGAAGAGTTCCTGCAGCAACGACTGGATATCAACTACTTCGCAGCAGCTTGTCTGATGCCCAAAACTCAGGCGCTCGAGTTCCTCCACGCCTCAAAAAAGTCCAAGAATCTCGCGGTCGAGGATTTCCGGGATGCGTTTGGTGTCACCCATGAGGCAGCCGGTCTTCGGTTTATGAATTTAGCGACCGAGCACTTAGGCCTGCCCCTGCACTTTCTGCGGGTCGGTGATGACGGGGTCGTTTATAAGGCATATGAGAACGACGGTTTAGCGCTCCCCGAGGACGTCACCGGATCCACTGAGGGCCAGATTGTGTGTCGGCACTGGAGCGCCCGGGAGGCGTTTGTTCGGACCAATCGCACCACGGAGTATTACCAATACACCGACACCCCGGAGGGCACCTTCTGGGAGTCCACTCAAATCGGAACGTCCACGGCGGATGAGTTCTCGATCACCGTCGGTGTGAAGTTTGAGGACGCGAAGTGGTTCCGCGGTCGAGACACCACTGAGCGGAAAGTCTCCAAGTGTCCGGACACAGAATGTTGTCGCCGACCCGTCCCGGCTCTGCGCGAGAAATGGTCGGGCAAAGCGTGGACGAGTGCGCGTCTGCACGCCCACGTGCTCTCGCCCCTGCGAGGAGGCATGTTCCCCGGGGTCGATGATGTGGAACTCTTCGAGTTCCTTGAAGTCCACGAGTCACCCGATGTGAGCGCTGAGCGCTAAAAGTGCCCCCAGTAGGATTCGAACCTACGGCCTTCTGCTCCGGAGGCAGACGCTCTATCCCCTGAGCTATGGGGGCTCGGTGGGGCACCCACCAGGGTACAACCTCGGGGCGCTCTGGAGAGCCCCCGCTAGTAGGATGGGGCGTTGTGGACCCCCGAGCATTAGCTGCCCTCATTCGAGAGAGCGCCAGTCGCCATCTTGGCCAGGCTCCAGAGCTCACCGAGGATGACATCGCGCTTGAGCGCCCCAAAAATAGGGACCACGGCGATTGGGCAACCTCGATTGCATTGAAACTTGCCAAGGTCGCGGGCTCCAACCCCCGGGACCTTGCGACCGCCATCGCCACGGAGTTGTTGACCCACGAGGGAATCCAGTCCGCAGAGGTCGCAGGCCCAGGCTTCATCAACATCACCTTGGATGCTGGTAGCGCTGGAGAACTGGTGAAAACCATTGTGGAGGCTGGAGAGTCCTACGGGCAGGGCACTGAACTTGCCGGTCAGGTCATCAACGTGGAGTATGTCTCGGCGAATCCCACCGGACCACTTCACATTGGCCACACCCGCTGGGCAGCACTGGGCGATTCCCTGGTGCGAGTCCTTCGGGCAGCGGGCGCCAGTGTTACCCCCGAGTTCTACATCAATGACCAGGGTGTCCAAATGGACAAGTTTGGGCTCTCCGTCATTGCAGCAGCAGAGGGCTCGAATCCCCCCGAGGATGGTTATCAGGGGGAGTACATCCAGGACTTAGCAAAGAGAGTTCTCGAGCGAGTCCCTGACCTGCTCACACTCCCCGAGCCCACCCGCACCGAGACTGCCCGGGATCAGGCCTATGAGCTTCAACTAGGCGACATCCAGGAATCACTTGCTCGCTTCAACGTGCACTTTGATGTCTGGTTTTCGGAGCGGACCCTGCACGCCCCAGGGGATGACGGCCACAGCCTGATCGATAACTCGGTGGAGCGTTTGCGCGCTGGCGGTCACGTGTTTGACGAAGAAGGTGCCACCTGGGTGCGCACTACCGATTTTGGTGATGACA
>Ga0255779_1005093_pt1 | contig 12341 bp, 10 predicted proteins | sample 011ome_21_FD_179977 | JGI IMG/M metagenome (GOLD analysis project Ga0255779, IMG submission 179977) | Coastal salt marsh microbial communities from the Groves Creek Marsh, Skidaway Island, Georgia - 011508AT metaG (version 2) | ecosystem: Environmental > Aquatic > Marine > Intertidal zone > Salt...
AAATTCGAACGTCATGTCAAAAAATTAAATACTCTTGGCTATCAAGCACCAACACTCTCACAATTGATGGCCGGCCAAGAAACGTGGCAAATATTGGAAAAACAAATTCCGAAAACCGGAACACTCACCGACATTAAAGAATTAGTCAAACAAGCTTATCTTCGAACCTTAAGTCGCTACCCTGATTCTGAAGAAGAGCAAATCTCAATCGCGTATATCGAGAATTCGCAGACTCCGAGTGAAGGCGTCAGCTCACTTGTTTGGGCATTAGTGAATACGAAAGAATTTATCGTTACCCACTAATGATTCATCACCATTTTTCGTAACTGCTATCATCAATCCTATCAAAGAATAGATCCATGCAATTGAATCTGACTTGTGACGGTGTAAAACGACGTGACTTATTAAAAATTGGGTCGCTCACGATTGGTGGACTTTCCCTGCCAAATTACCTCTCCTTAGCAAGTGACCGGGCAGCAAAATCTGGCAGAGCAGATCGCGCTATCTTTATCGAGCTTCCAGGCGGACCGTCTCATCTCGACACGTTCGACCTGAAACCAAACGCACCGAGCGAATTCCGCGGGAGCTTCAACCCAATTCGAACAAACGTTCCGGGAATTGAAATCTCTGAACACCTTCCCAAACTTTCGAAAGTTGCGGATAAATTCTGCATCCTAAGAGGTGTTAGTCATACATTGGCAGCTCACCGTTTGGGCCAGGAGTATGTCAATACGGGAAGCAAACCCATTCCTGCACTCGAATACCCGAGTTTTGGAGCGGTGCTTTCCAAAAAGCTTCCAAGTGATGCGGAGATCCCAAGCTTGGTGGCGGTTCCCAAGGCGGCTCAAGGGCCAGGCTTTTTGGGAATTCGATACGCAGCACTAGAAACTAACGCGAGCCCTAACTTCGGTGAGCCATTCTCAGTAAGAGGTATCTCTTTACCACACAGCATTGGTATTGATGAGGTTGGAAGACGACAGGAACTTCTCAAGAAACTAGATCGACGCTTCGCTGATTTGGAAAAGTCTGATCAGCTACTAGAAGGCTTGGATCAATTTGGTTCGCAAGCCTATTCGATGATCACCTCATCCAGAGCAAGACAAGCGTTTGATATTGGACAAGAGCCAGAGAGTTTTGCGAGGCAATTTGGTGAAGAGTCCTTTGGGCAAAGTTGCTTACTCGCGCTAAGACTCATTGAGTCCGGAGTACGTCTCGTCAGTGTGCAACTTGGCGGATGGGATACACATCAAGACAATTTTTCAAAATTAAAAAACAACAATCTACCAAAGTTAGACGCTGGACTAAGCGGATTGCTTAGTGGCCTAGAACAGCGAGGACTGCTTGAGACAACAGCCGTCTTTGTGACCGGTGAATTTGGACGCACTCCAAAAATTAATCAACGTAGTGTAGAGGGAGGACGAGATCACTACCCACGTTGCATGTTTATGCTGATGGCTGGGGGTGGAATCCGCGGGGGACAAGTTATCGGAGAAAGTGATGACACTGCATCCGGACCTCGGCACGATGCAATCACGCCAGATGACGTAGCGGCAAGCTTCTACCATAACTTAGGAATCGATCCGGCAACGGAGTTTAACAGCAACACTGGTCGACCCATCACACTTGTAAGAGACGGGAAAGTAATCACACAGTTGTTTTCTTAGCTGCAGGTTGCCCGTGATACGTGGTTGACACAAAAAGAAGGGCCATGGTGAAGCCCTCCCTGCCTCACCATAGCCCATCAATGCCGGAACGATGGCACCAATCGTTCCACCCTCCCAATCCATGGTGTTCGTTTTATCGGCAAAACCAAGTGCTGACTGGAGACCTTCCTCATTTATTGAGGAATTTTTTAAGGTTCAGAGTTTTACGAACCCAACCAGTATTTGGACACATTTCAATCTGCTACGGGAAACATCGCAAGCTACACGGGCCAATCAAGCTAAAGTTCAGAAAAAGACCTGACCGTTCTCTGTGAAAGTTCGCCTCGGACCAGATTAAGAATCAGGTCAGTTAATTATTTCAATCTTTCAAGTTGCATTAGATCTGCATGAAGGGCGAGTTTGCCCATCGACCAGTTTCAACCCACAAATAACACTTATTGACGAGGTCGAGAGATCTGCAGCAGCGCTTCGCGAATTTCAAACTTTCTAGCATCATCCAACAGCTTTGAACCATCTTTCTCTGTCACGTAAAAGACATCTGCTACCTGATCAAGATGAGTGTCAATCTTGGCAAAGTGCAAAACGACCTGCCTTTCAGACAAGGCAGCGGCGATACGGTAAAGCAGGCCTACAGAGTCATAGGCAAAGTACGAGAGGATCGTGTAACGATCCACCGTATCATTATCAATCACAACCCTTGTTGGCAAAAGATTCACTGATTCGGGCTCACAGTCTCCCTGCATAGCCCACTTTCGTCGATACGGCGGTAACGGCTCGTTCGGACTCTCCAATAACTGACACACGCTTTCAGAAATTTTTTGTGTGTCTCGATCACTAATTTTTCCATCAGCGTTACTAGAGTCAACCACCCAAAAATAATCCCATGCCACGTCTCCGACCGTTTCAATACGAGCACGCAGGATTGACAAGCCGCAGGTGCTTAAGGCACCTGTTGCGCGCGCGAATGTACCAATTGAATGCGAAGTCTCTTGCTTAATTACGGTAAATCGAGTTGCCTGCAACTCGTGATCGTAGTGCGAAGTACATAGTGTTTTTTTCTCTCCTGCACTAACTTCGCGAAACATTTCAATCTCATCCGCGAGGCAATTAGCATCGCACCGATCGAGCAGCGACAGCGGAAGATTATTCAGCAATACAAAACTATCTTGGGGAGCGACTCGCTTTTGCAACTCGGTTCTGACTGCTCTACGTCCACTCTCCAACTCTGGATCATCGGGGCTTCCTGGAAGGTTGCCAGAATCGAAATATCGTCTCGTTCGTCGATATAAGTCATCAATTAGATTAATCTTCCAATCGGTTGCAACACCCGGACCCACTGCCACCAGATCCGCGTAAGTATGAACTACCAAAAGTTCCAATCGCCTGATGGAACCAACCTCCGAGGCAAATGCTAGGACGATCTCAGGATCCGTTAGATCGTGACGGAAAGCGATCACATTGACAGCTAAGTGTTTAAGTACAAGCCATTCGAGCGTTTCCGCATCTTCATCATTTAAACGTAAACGCTTTGCGGTCTGCTTCGCAATTCGAGCACCAACAATGCAGTGATCTTCTTCGTAGCCTTTTCCAATGTCATGAATCAGCAGTGCAAGATGCAATACTCTTTTATTCGTGATTCTTCGGTATCGCCGCCCCATGCCCCCTTCTTGGTCACATAAATCCGTTACGGCTTCGACCGCGCGAAGGCTATGCGCATCCACTGTGTATTTATGATAGGCGTTGAACTGGAGCAGACCTCTCATTCTTTTAAATTCAGGTATCAACTGCTCGAGTATCTTCAATTCATGCAGTCGACGTAAAAGCGGGGCCAGTCGCCCGGAACTGCCAAGAAGATTTAAAAACTCATCAATTGCGAGCGAGTCCGGATCCGTTACTTCTCGATCCTGCATGGCCAAGCGAATCGCCTGCCAAGTCGCATGTGAGATTCGTTTACCATACTGATTGGCTAAACCCATTAAACGTAAAACGTCGGGCAGACTCTGAGAGAACTCTTTGAGACGTTCTTTCCTAACCCAAATATGAGTAGGCCCCATCAAGATTGATTCGTCAAGTTTTTTTGATCGGATCCACTCATAGGTGCTAGCAATCATCGGACGAGTGATTGCATCATCTACAAAAAACTTAGATGAGTACCGGACGTTACGCGTATGCGCAAAGTAATCCTGCATGAACTGCTCGACAGGAAGCAAACCATCTTCACCCTCGTAACCCCAGTCTTTTGCGATTTCCATCTGCATCGCACGATCTAGAACATCCTGATTTTTTTTCTCGCGAAAGTGCAATTCATTTCTTAGCCTTAAAAGGAATGCATAAGCTGCTCGAACCGACCGAAAATCCTCCTCCGATAACACACCCAGCTTCACCAAGCGTTCTAGATCGGTTTCACCCGTTCGCGCAAATCCTAACCACCTTATTAATTGAATATCCCGCAAAGCGCCGCGAGATCTTTTTACATTTGGACGTAACAGGTAAATAGTTTCTCCCCATTTACGTCGTTCATCCACTCTCGCTTGTACAACTTCACGTATCAAACGCTTGGCTCGTCGATTGGCTCCACGACTAAATTGATAAAAGTACCTTGAGTAAAGCTTTAAGCTTCCAGCCAACAAACGAGATTCAGCCAGAGATGAGTAAACAACCGGATCCGACCAAGACATTCGGCAAGCCTCATCAGGTAGTCTGATCGACAACCCGGGTGTAATACCCGCGTCTGCCAAGTCCCTAGTAAGGTTACCCGCTACCTTATTTGCGAGCGATTCGCCAGCTCGACTGGTCAAAATCATCAAGTCCGCATCAGAATATGGCGCTAAATCTCGACGACCGAATCCGCCATGTGCGACGAGCGAAAGGCCAACAGCCTGCTGACCATTAGAATGCTCATCTATCGCAGAATTCCATATCGCTAAAACCAAATCATCATAAACATCTGCCAACAGTGTCGACACTTGCATTGCTGGCGTGCCAGCGACATGGCTTTCAAAAGCCTTCAAACGACCTTGCTGAATGAGTTCTCGACAATGAAGAACAATTGATCTCATGCCTCTTTACCGCCACCAATCAGGTGCTCACTTTACGCTGCTCGAAATGGCTTAGAAGAAGCAGTTCTACTTATTCTGCAATGCAGGAGCGTGCGAAGAAAGTTCGATCAAACAACATTTTGATCACTCAATTACCACTAGAGTCCGGAAAGCCGGGGTCGATGAATCGCAATTCAGCTGAAGACTCTCTGACAGGTATCGAATCCGAATGATTTAATTGAACGACCAAGCGTCTACACGCAAATCGACGTGTAACTAGGTAGGACAACCTGACGTGCGGGACAGAAACTATAGGGCATCTTCACCACGTTCGCCGGTACGGATTCTGATTGAATCCTCTAGATTCGTCACAAAGATTTTTCCATCACCGATTTGGCCAGTCTGGGCGGTTTGTAAAACCGTATCAATGACCATCTGTAAATTATCGTCGGTGCAGATCACTTCGATTTTCACTTTGGGGACAAAGTCAATAGCATACTCCGTACCTCGATAGATCTCGGTATGTCCCTTCTGGCGTCCAAACCCGCGAACCTCACTAACCGTCATCCCATGAATACCTTGATCCGTGAGAGCATTCTTCACATCTTCAAGTTTGAAGTGACGGACAATAGCTTCGACTTTTTTCACAACCTTACCTCAGACAGGAGCATCTAAATTCCTGAACATCTCTTAGACGATTGTACACCACTCTGTGGACTATTCCACAGGGGCTGTAATGCCTAGGTTAGCAGGACGCGAAACACTGAGGAAACGGCAGTTTTACAAGCCCTACTCCTCAAAAACCCTAAAAATGGGATGCGGGGGGCTTATCGTATGCGAGCAACTCATACAGCCAAGCACAATCTTCTCACAAACTACCAGATGGCCCAGAGGTGTTTTGCTGAACTCTCAAGGCATCCAAACCGACCCAATTAACCTCCGCGTCATTTGCTTGTGAGTTGGCGACTCTGGATAAAACAAATAACAGATCACTAAGGCGATTCAGATAGACTGCCAATGAATCGGACACCAATTCATCGGGCAAATTACACAAGGTAACAACACGCCGTTCGGCTCTACGACAAATTCCTCGTGCCAAGTGCAAGGCACAAGCAGCCTGATTGCCGGCCGGTAAGATAAAGTTCCGAAGTGGCTCTAAACCCTCTTCGTGCAGATCGATCCAATGTTCGAGTCGTTCTATATGAAAATCCCCTAAAACGCGGGTTTGATGCTTTTCCGGATCGGGAGTGGCCAACTCAGCTCCCATTGCAAAGAGTTCGTGCTGGACCTGTTGTAGCTGGCCGTCTACGAGATCGCCTACGCCCGCATTACGAGCAACTCCAAGGGCAGCATTCAATTCGTCTACAGTTCCGTAAGCCTCGATTCTAGCTGCATCTTTAAAAACTCTCGGTCCACCAAAAAGACCAGTACTACCTTGGTCACCTGTTCGGGTATATATCTTCATGCATCTACTTTGCAGTTAGGCTGGAAAGGGATCGCAGCAATTTTTGGCAAAAACGGTTCCACTCGCCTAAAGTTGCTTGCCCACTAGTGTTCTAAATAGGCAAGTCATGCAACCAGAACCTACAAAAAGTGTTCGTGCAGCGGGTATTTTCTTGCTACTGAGAGAAAATGGAAATCTACAGTTTTTGCTTTTAGAGCATGCGGATCGCTGGGATTTACCAAAAGGACACTGTGACGCGGGCGAAAGCTTTCTTCAAGCTGCCCTGCGCGAACTTGAAGAAGAGACTGGAATCAGACCCGACCAAATTGAAATCGATCAAGATTTCTCTTTTGAGATCTGCTACCCAGTACGGTACTACAAGCCAAAAGTCAGAAATTATAACAAGCGTGTTCGCTATTTTTTAGGCATTTTGATTACCAAGCCGACTATCTGCCTCACCGAGCATATTGCTGCCCATTGGATAGACTGGAACCCGGCGCGTAAAATTCAAGCCAAAACCATCGATCCACTGATTGCTGAAATAGCAAAACACATCGCCAAGGGAACAACATCCAGTTCATACGACTCGCATGATTAGCGACGTGTGCGTCAACAAAACCCGGTCAAGTTCCCGACACTCCATTTGGTCTTCTGCCAACCAAATCCAACGATGTGAAACGCATCAGTACATGAGCGTGTTCCCACGACTGTTACGATTTTCGATGTCTTTGAGAGTTTGATGTTTACCAAACTCCCCTCATGCTGCCCCTACTCAACATCAACTTCCCATCACGGCTACAACCCCGGTTCCAGATTGTAACGCCTGTAAGGATTGTGCCGATTATCAAGATTAGGTTCAGATTGCTTGCGAAAAAGTAACACCGGTTTTGATTCATCACCGAAAGATCGTGACCTACGGTTCTCATGTAGGCATTGGCAATAAAGTTTGCCAATTACCAGGTCTTTATCAATACCAAGAGTAACCGGTCGTAGTTAGTAATGGGCTTTCTTAAACGAATCCTGCAAAGCAATCTCAAGGGTCAAGAATCAAGTCGTCCCGCTCGAGGGAGTTTTGAAACTTTAAGTCGAGACGAACTGAACACCCATATGAACATCCGCACGTATGGAGCGTTCGATCTCACCGATGCGGTCAGACCCTCTTACGACCTGCAAGTTGTTCCTAAGCAGGGATTCCGATTCGATCAACATGTAGATGACACAACCGGCTTAAAGACGCCCGCAATCATGGCTTCAGTGACCCAGCACAGGCTACTTGATTTATTCTTTGAATTGATTGATCGCCTTGGGCCAGTTGTCGATGTGGTACTAGAGTCAAGCCACCGAGTGCAAAGTACACATCAGGAACTTTATCGAGAACACATTGACGCGGCAGTTCTGAAAAGCGTCTTACTTGAATTTGAAGATCTATTGTTAAATGACGGATGCACTGGTATCGCTGTCATTAACCCCCAGAAGCGTCAAGAAGTTCAACTAGATGAGCACAAGTTGATCATCATGTACGGGAGACCTCTTGACGAATTTGTTGCGACACTAATCGAAGAAGACGTTTATCCAGACAAAAACATACGCTTCATCACCGAGGCGGAACACGTCCACAGCAGCAGTGAGAAAATGCACCACCGTTTCGAAATTCTCAAAAATCGCTTGGGAATCAACTGATCACCTTTATCGCCCAGCTAAAGGTGTTAGGAGTGGAGCAATACAGGCAGAATCAGGCATTTCCGAGAGAAAACAGTGTAACTGGGAAATGCCCGCACCCTTGTCTGTTACCTTGCCCTACCTAAGCCGCATTCCTTCGTCTTCTCGACATGACTGTCAACTTGTGGCACGATACATGAACATATTTCAAAGCTAGCCACTCATCTAAAAGATGATTCGATGATTCTCGTCATTAGCGCAAGCCTACACCCAGACAGTCGAAGTAGGATCTTGGCGCAAAAAGCAAAAGCCAAACTCGAAAATAAATCGGAACCAGTCGAACTGTTTGATTTATCTAAAAAACCCCTGCCACTGTGTGATGGCATAACAGCATACGGCGACCCAAACGCCAAAGAACTCGCTAACCTGATTAATCAAGCTGACGCAATTATTCTGGCATCTCCCGTTTACAACTACGATGTAAACGCAGTTATGAAGAATGCGATTGAAATAACGGGAAAGGCATGGACGAACAAGTTAGTCGGCATCATGCTCGCAGCAGGTGGCCCAGGAAGCTTCATGTCGGCTATGGGTGTGGCGAATAGCTTGATGCTAGATTTTCGATGTATCATTATCCCTAGATTCGTTTACGCGTTAGGTGATGCGTTTCAAGGTAATGATCTGGTTGACGAACAAATTGACCAACGAATTACGGAGCTGGTTGAAGAGACAACAAGACTTTGTTCCGCCCTTCGCTCTCTTCCCTAATCACTGTCCGCTAGCGGTATATCTTGTTTGATTGCAAGAAAACCTCGACTGCATGAGGTACTTGATATCTGATGCTTGAATTCCTTTTGATGCGATTTCTAATCTCCGTGCTTGAAACTTCAATCGCGGGCATACTAATTTCAGATGCGAGAATTGACTCAAGTAATCGGCCATCGACAATTCCATTGAGAACCGAATAGTCGATCGGTGGATCACCCCCACGACGAACAACCGAGAGGGTTACGCAACGAAGTATTCTTTCTGGTGAACGCCAATCAGGCATTGAGGCTAACGAATCACTTCCAGCGATCAAAAAATAATCATTGTGAGGGTCTTCAGCACAAATCTCTTCTACGGTGTCGACCGTGTAGCTAGGTTGAGCTCTTTGCAACTCGCGTGGATCGATGGTATGCCCGGTCGCTCCGCTAATTGCCAAACGAATCATGGTCAGTCGCTCTTCGTTCGTTGCAATCGGAGCAGATGGTTTTAGAGGTGATTGTGCAGCTGGAATCCACCGCACTTCATCTAGGCAAAGCGACTCTCTAGCAAACTCCGCAATCCACAAATGACCGAGATGCACGGGGTCAAACGATCCACCAAACAAACCAATCCTCATCCCTCAAACCTCCCAAGCAGTGATTACCAAAGTTTGCAAGATCACTCTTACTTTCCCGAAAGCTGGATGTTGATTACATCTTTATTGCCCCGTCTATTTTATTGCCCTATCTCTTGATCGTCCGAACACGGCATTTTAAAAGCACTATACCTGAGGCCCGCAATATCGCAGAATCATCGTGCAAGCCAAGTTATCATTGCTAGCAGCTAATGCAAACGCCGGTCGCCTTTCGATAATTATCACAATCTTTCATGGCAAAGAGAAACAACGAACGGAATGCTGGTGACCTACGCAATCTTCCACGAGAAGAAAGTGACTGTCCCGATTTCGCAGCCAAAGGTGCAGAGGCGAGTCATCTACCTGCGCACCAAGGTGAACTTTTTGACTTATCTCCCCCGCCATGGGAGATTTTGGATGAGGGTCCCATTACTGTAGCGACTGTCGTGTTCAGCGAAGCTCCGTACGGGCCTTACGATTACTCCGTCGGAACATCACATCGATCTTTAGAACCCGGAATGCGGGTCAAAGTACCTCTAGGAAACCGACGACAGCCGATGCTAGGTTGGTGCACCAAGGTTCAAACCGAAGCAAATTCCAACCGCAAACTGCGGGCAATATCTGACGTAATCGATGATCAACCGCTTTGCGATGATTCACTCGTACGTTTGGTTCTTTGGATGAGCCACTATTATCAAGCTCCGGCCGGCCAAGTGTTTGATACTTTGATTCCATCAAGCGTTCGAAGCTTAGCCGGCACTCGTGAAACGATCTATTACTCGCCCGGTCATGATGCAAAAAACGCTGAAACCATTAACTCGCTTCCGGTCAAACAAAAGGCGGCCCTTCTTTCATTGATTCGTGCGAATCAACCGTTGAGCACTGCTCAATTGATGCTCGATGCACAATGCTCGCAGGACCCCATCAAGCGGTTACTCAATAAAGGCCTGATTCATGCCGAAAGCCGACGAGAGTTGTCTGGGCAATCGTTAAATCGCTGGCGTCTTGACGATGGAGAAGCAGAACGCAAACTTCAGCTTACCGAAGATCAAAGAAATGCTTTGAAGCGGATCGTTGACGCGATTGACAGCGATAGCCAAAAAACATTCCTGTTGCATGGCGTCACGGGCAGCGGCAAAACCGAGGTTTACATTCGTGCAATCGAACACGTCGTAAGATTTGGTAGGGGAGCGATCGTACTGGTTCCTGAAATCAGTCTCACGCCCCAAACACGGGGTCGATTCGAGAGGCGATTCAAGTCAGTCGCGGTTCTGCATAGTCAGATGACACCCGCTGAACGACATTTTCAATGGCAAAGGATAAGACAGGGTGATGTTCAAGTTGTAGTAGGACCGCGAAGCGCGGTTTTCGCGCCGTTCCCCAGATTGGGAGTCATCATCTTGGATGAAGAACATGATTCTTCGTTCAAACAAGATACTCAACCTCGGTATCACGCAAGAAAGGTCGCACACGCTAGAGCCAAATCATTAGGCATTCCACTCATTCTGGGTTCTGCCACTCCTTCTCTAGAATCTTGGCAGGCAGCGGACTCTGGTTTTGCAGACTTAATTTCGTTATCTGGTCGAGTTAATACGCTGCCAATGCCCGATGTTCAATTAGTTGATCTTCGGCTAAAGGAGGATCGCACTAACGGTGCGATCAGTCGACCACTCCACCAAGCAATACAAGAAACACTCAAAGAGCGAGGGCAAATCATGCTCCTCCTTAACCGCAGAGGTTTCGCTACAAGCATTCAATGCCCGGCATGTGGTCATGTGGTGGTATGTCCTGATTGCGACTTATCCCTCACTCACCATCGAGACGGGAGCAAAGCAGTTTGTCATTACTGCGATTACACCATTGGAACACCACCCTGGTGCCCATCATGCCGATTTGAAGGCATCCGATTCGGCGGTCTAGGCACGCAAAAACTAGAAGTTGAAATACAAAATCGCTTCCCTGAAGCTCGTATTGCTCGGATGGACAGCGACACGATGCGCAAACCTGGAAGCCATCAAAAGGTATTATCAAACTTTCGATCCGGTGAAATTGACATTTTGCTAGGAACACAGATGATTGCGAAAGGCCTCGACTTTCCGAATGTTCTCTTGGTGGGAGTGATCAATGCGGATAGCGCGCTGCACTTTCCCGATTTTCGTGCCGCTGAAAGAACGTTTCAGCTTGTCACACAGGTAGCCGGCCGAACGGGACGCGGCAATCGCTCAGGACGCGTGGTTGTTCAAACCTTCACTCCGGAACACCCGGCTATCCAAGCCGCTTCGCGACACGACTACCTCAAGTTTGCAAAAGATGAACTAATCAATCGAAAACGATTTCACTACCCGCCTTTTGGTAGTGTTGCGAGAATCATCATACGTGGCCCTGACGAAAAGATGACGGAAATCGTCAGTCAATCGATCGCAAAAAGGCTCGAATCTGCGAGAACCACACTAGGATTTGAGGTGCGTATTCTTGGGCCAGCGCCGCCACCTATCACACGTCTTAGGGGCAAGTATCGATTTCATATCCTGCTGCAATCGACCAATGCAAATCAGCTCGGTGAAACCATTAGAGTTGGAACCGATCAATTCAAAGTTCCTGACAACAGCGAAATACAGTTTGTGGTAGATATCGATCCGATCGACATGCTCTAAAACGTACCTCGCCAACGTCCAAGGAAAGATGCTTCCATTCGGAGTTTGCCTTTTACTTAGCACCCGATGATCCGCCCAGAAAGAATATTTTATCGCTAATCAAAAGTGAAATGATTCGTTAAACTGGAATTTCTCAATCAACGACCGATGGTGTGACAGCCATTTAGAACTGCCGGTCTTGGATTCAAATTGTTTTAAGTGGAATACGTTGAATGCCAATGCCATCTGATGAACCGCCTGAACTGAATAAAAAATTCAGAATTCAGCGACGTCGCCTTGGAAAAGTAAAATTTCTGGCCGAAAAAGGCGACTACGGATTTATTACCGCGGAGGATTACAAGGAAGACGTGTTTTTTCATATGTCTACTTGGAAACCTGATTCCGCAACGCTTGGAGAATCATCTGCAGTCGAGCTAATCGAAGGCCTGTGGGTTGAGTTCGAATTGGATGATGATCAATTTGAAGAAGACAAAAGGCTAAGGGCAAAGATTGTTCGACCTA
>Ga0255779_1005094_pt1 | contig 12340 bp, 10 predicted proteins | sample 011ome_21_FD_179977 | JGI IMG/M metagenome (GOLD analysis project Ga0255779, IMG submission 179977) | Coastal salt marsh microbial communities from the Groves Creek Marsh, Skidaway Island, Georgia - 011508AT metaG (version 2) | ecosystem: Environmental > Aquatic > Marine > Intertidal zone > Salt...
TACCCACCACGACCACTGGCTACGTTTCCGCTGTTACCAGTTGAGTTCGAGATTGGCACACCATCAACTACGAAAAGTGCTTGGTTGTTACCAGTCAATGACTTGTAACCACGGATTACAACGTTGGCAGAACCACCAAGAGTACCTGAACTCTTAATAGCAACACCAGCGACCTTACCGCTCAAGCTGTTTACGAAGTTTGCATCTTTCACTTTAGTTACTTCCGCACCATCAACTTCTTGTGTAGCGTAACCTAGAGATTTCTTCTCACGAGAAATACCCAATGCAGTTACAACCACCTCGTCGAGGTTTTGGCTTGTACCATTAAGTGAAACTTGTAGGAAATCAGAAGTTGCAGCAACTTCTTTTGTTTCCATACCCATAGAAGAGAATACCAACGTAGCACCTTCGCCAACGTTAATGGTAAACTTACCATCAAAGTCAGTTAGAGTAGCATTGTTAGAACCCTTCTCTGAAACCGCTACCCCTGGTAGTGGCTCTCCTGAACCAGCGTCGCTGACTACCCCTGAAACTGATTGCGCAATCGCAAAGTTTACAGTAAGCATGAAAGCCAACACTGACCACAGTGACAATTTGTTCTTCATTGTACCTGTTTTTCTGTTAAACGTATGTTAAGCAATGCTAAAATTGAGACTATTCCTATTATTATGCAAGTGTTTACCGCAATAAATAAGGTTTTATCTCATTTTTTTTCGAATTCCTCAAGAAACAAGGTGTCTCGTATGATACTTTTTGTGAATTGTCCGAAAATTCTAGCTTTAGCTTTTTTACGCAATTGGACCTATTCTGTTCTGGAATCAATAGAAATTGCTGAAATCAGCGCGAAGAATCCCCAGAAAGGCGCACTAGCCTTATCCATATCTAGGAAGTTATTGAGGAAGCCATGTAAGAAGTAAGTAATGAGCCCTAAGAATGCGACACGAATCAGGGATTTGAAAAAGGGAGAAGATGCTCGCGCATAGGAATTGACTGCTATAGTAATAACTGTGATGATGAGACCTAAGAAAGTCAGCAGACCTAAAACGCCTGATTCGGCGAGTGGCCCGAGGTATTCACTGTGTGCATTTCCGCGATTTCCAGCATTGGTAGAAATTATGGTTTTCTCCGTCGGCTTTTGATAAGGAGCGTAGAGGAACATATACGTTCCAGGTCCGTGACCAAGAATTGGTCGGTCCTTGAACATGCGAATGGCGGAGTTCCACCTATTGATACGCTCAAGGTTTGAAGCGTCGGTACTTACGTTGGTCACTGAGGCCACGTGTTCGTTGAGATCGTCGGACGAATCGGTCGTATTTCGTTCAAACTTTGAGGAGATCCACGAAAAATTCAGCGCAGCGATCAACACCACAACACCTGCTAGGGACCATACTGTGGTTTTGGACCAGCGAAAGAGGTACACCAAATAGACTGCACCAGCTCCTACTAATGATAGCCATGCCGCGCGAGTATAACTCAACACAGTGGCCAAGGTCAGTATAGCAAGCATGACACCAGCTACTGCATTGAAACCCCAACTACTTTTTCTAAAGGTGAGGTAAAGTGCGGCAGGATACATCATAGCCAAAACAGCGCCGTAGGAGGTATGTTCTTTGAAAAGCGGGAACATAACCCACGTGGAGGTCTTCTTGGTGAAGCCGTATTGACTATGAATGACTAGGGTGTAGATGGCCGCGATGGTGAGGGTGATCAAGAATAGCCACAAGAAAGTGAGCTTGTTGCGGTCACTCTTCAAGAAAAGGTGGGCCAGCACGAAGTAATATGGGACAATAAACCAAATGCGTGTGGCCAATTGTTTGAGCGATACTAAAGGTAATTGAGATGTAATGGCCGTAAAGAGCATCCAAGCCAAATAGATATAAATAGCTATGGAAATGGGATGATTGATGATTTTACGGTCAAACTCCCCGAGCAGGGCCATTTTAATCAATGCGATGAAAGTGACCAGTACGAGCATGGGCTCGGTGGGTAGGGAAAGGCCGGCTCCTCCTGTTAAATCCGTTAGATTGATGGAGACCGGGGTGGCGAAGACGATGAACCACATGGCCCAATCTAACCTGTACAACGTCATCCAAATCACCAATAAGGCCGGCGGTATTAGGAAGGCGTACCAAAATTCATAGGCTACAGCTAACCCCACTAATGGTAGGGTCAGCAGACCTATGATGGCGAGCCAACGGTTCGATATTTGGCCGATACCCAACACGGATTAGGACTTGCCGCGAAGTTCGTTTAGGGTGCCTTGAACCATCAAGAAGAAAGACATCAAGATGAAGGTTGCAAAACCTACCGCTAGGATGAGGATGCTGCGTTTTGGATACGTCTTGCGCTCGGCAGGACGGGCTGCATCTACCTTAAAGGTGGCAGGAAGGTTTTGGTTGACATCCACTTTCGCTTGGTCAAACTTCGTTTTCAACTTTACTTCTTCTTCTTTGAGTAATTGGAGCTCGTCGCGGATGGCTACATACTTACCTCCGTATTTGGCGAGGGTATCTAGGCGTCGTTCTAATTCCTTTATGCGGCTCTGCGACGCACCTTCCGCAAGGGCGATGGCGTATTGCTCATTAAAGACCGCACTCTGACTTTCGTAATCGTGCACACCTTTATAACGCAATTCGGTAATCTTGTCTTCCATAGTCTGGATCTCTCCTTGCAAACTGCGGTATTCGTTCCTCACGATTTCCAATCCCATCTCGGCACGGCTTCGAGCCACACGGCGCTTCACTTTATCGACAAGCTTTGAAATATAGTTGGCAATATCAGCGGCTACTTGCGGGTCGGTATCTAGAACGTTGATCTCCACAGACATAAACTGGGTACGCTGGAACTCAATTTTATTCTCGTACTCCTTGAACAACTTAGTGCGTGGGTAATCTGAATCCGGATCGATATCGTAGTGGTTCATCAAATCGAACTTCTGAATCACACTGTCACGAATTTCTCCGGAGCTCAGGATTTGCAGCAATTGCTCGGCCTGTTGTTCATCGCCGTATTCAAAGATGTCCTCATCGCCATATCCGTTGGTTTGTGGCAAGAGGGCTTTCGAAACCGAGTTTGTGGTCGATGGGAAAAGGATGACCTGAGATTCGAAAAGGGGTTTAATGAATTGGGGACCGCTGAATACGACCGCAACTACCATGGCCAAAAAAGGCACGACCATTAATTTCTTCCAATGGGTGTAGAAAAACGAAATCAAATTAGCACTACTGTATTCCATAGCTTATTTCCAGTGAGTTAAGTTCAAATTTAAAAGGGTGGCCAATTCTGCCATCTCCTCGTTGTAATGTTGTTTCAACCAGCGAGCGACATCGTCCTCCAAATCCGGCGCCTTGGCCTGCAGCACTTTTTTCATCGCGCTGATCATCTCCTTTGGCAACTTCTCCCGTATTGGCGCCACCACCCGCATGCCAAGGGCGTTCATCTTCGGGTATTTTGGGACGGAGCCTTCGTTCGTCGCCTTCGCTTTGGTTGCCACAAAAGTAGGTAAGTCCAAGAACTCTGTAATGCGGTTGAGCACCTTCTGTGGGGTGTTTTTCAAATCTTCGTGAAAGACCACCAACAAATGCTTTTCGCCAAATTTCTCCTTCCAGCGTTTGAGCTGCTGTGCGTAATTGCCCAACTCCAAATAGCACTCATCCCTGCCCCACCGCGCTTGCTCTAACGCCGCCTCACGCTTGAACGCCGACAAAGGCGCTTCGCTTTCCATACCGTACTTCAGTGCCATCGTGTAATGACTCCACGCTCGGTCGATGGGGTTGCGCAATAGGACAATGATTTTTGCTTTGTTATTATACTGGACCAATTCTTTGACGGCCGGCGCGCTGTACAAATACGCGGTGGACGCATCCAAAATGTGTGTAGCCTCAGGATTTTGGGCTTGGGCTTGTTGACACAATCTGTGGTAATGACTGCGCTCTTCCACAAATCCTATATGACGTTCAGCCAATGTAGATTGCCCAAAGTACTCCGCCTCGTCCCATTGAATCAATCGTTTATAGGCTTTGGAAAAAACGTCAGGACGCAGGTCTGTACAGAAGTGTCCAGGCTCCTTGATGGGCATGCCGGCGATATGCGGGTGCTGGGCCAACATATCCGCTAATGCGGTGGTTCCGGCTTTGGCGGCGCCAATGAGAAATACATTCGCCACAGCACTCATGATCGACTTCTTTTCGCCAAGAATGGCACGGTGATAATTCCATGGAAACGATAGACCAGCACTCCTGCCCAAATATTCCAACCCACCATGGTCAATGCTGTGGCAACGGCCGCGCCTCCGGGCCCAAAGGCGGGAATGAGAAGGGCGTTGAGGATAATATTGAGAGTAGCGACAACGAGCATAGTGTTTTGCGCACTTTTCTCGTGGCCGGTCATGTTCAAAATGTTGAGTACGGGTCCTGCGAAGGCATTGGCTAATTGGCCACATGCTAAAATCACCAACCAAGGATAGGCGGTCCAGGGATCATTGACGCCAAAGAGGCCTATGAGGAACGGCCCTAGGGCGATGATGCCGAGGAAAATGGGACCTGCGGTGACCAAATTCAAGGTGGCGATGCGTTGTGCGAGCAGTGACATGTTCGAACCTCCATTGTGCAGCCCTGAAATCATTGGAGCGACGACGGTGTTGAGGGCGAATTGGGCAAAGGTGATGAGGGTGGCAATCTTAAAGACAATGCGGTACACGCCCACTTCATCCTCTTCGAGGAAATAACTGAGCATGAGGGTATCGGACCAGCTCATGACCAGGAACAGGGCGGAAGAGACCAACATTGGGGTAGCCACTTTCATGAGGTTTCCTGCGAGCGCTGCGCCGCGCCACGGCTTGCGCTCGCACAACGAAATCACGTGTACGGTCGAGAGCAAGGCAAAAGCACTACTAATGCCGAGGAGGAGGAACAAAGCGAATTGGGCACTACCCTCAGCATCAAAGGCCGTGCTTTCCATCGGCACCCACCAGAGCAAGGCGGCAATGATAAGGTATACAGTCCCGTGCTGATTGATGCTGAACAACACCGGCTTGTGCAATCCGCGGTAGGCCTCTGCGTTCAACAGCATGAGAGTGAACGGCAGGGCGGTCAGCGATGCGGTGCGCAAGACGCCCACGGGAGTTTGATTGAAAAAGAGTTCGGTCAGCGCTTCGGCCGCGAAGAAGGTCAAAATGGAGAGGGCGGCGGTAATGGCCAGCACGCGTACAAATATGTGTCCATATAGTCCGCGCGATGGGGCATCCCCAAGCTCGGTTTTGCCCAATTCCTTCACCAACACCGTATCCAATCCCCAGCGCCCCACCGTCGAAGCAATCAAAATCAGGGTAAAGGCCACCTCGTACACGCCCACAGCTTTCTCACCTCCCGCTTGGCCTAAGGACCACAGCAGCACATAGCCCCCGAGGGCGCCAATGATTTTGAAGATGAGCACGACGCTGCTTCCCTTGGCTAAAGTGGCAGCCGTGGGATCCTTTAAGAATTGAAGGATACGCTGAATCATGGTTGTGTAGCGAGTTGGGTGCGAATATACCGCTTATCTAACGCTACAGCGGCGCACTTTTGTACATTTAAGCCATGAAAATTGCGGTGAACGTACGGTGGCTTTTGCCAAACAAGCTTGAAGGCACGGGGATTTACACCTTGCGCATGCTCGAGCAGATCCTCCCCGCCGCGATGGAACACGAATTTTTGCTGTTGTGGGACCGCCCTTCTGCGATGAAGGGAATGAGGGACCAATTCTCTTTTCTTAACGCCCCCAACATCACCCACAAGCTCATCCTCCCTCCTGCCCGCCACCCGTGGTTGTGGTGGTATTGGAACAGCATCGGTGTGCCTGCTGCCCTAGAGCGTTGGGGCGCCGCGCGCTACTGGTCACCGGACGGATTGCCCGCCCGCACCAAGATCAAGCAATGGCTCACCATCCACGACCTGAATTTTGAGCACCACCCGGAATGGGTTCCGCCCCATGTGGGACGCTATTACCGCACGCATATCCGCCGCGGCGCCCGCATGGCGGAGCAGCTCTTTACGGTGAGTGAATGGAGCGCGAAGGATTTGGTGGAGACCTATGGGGTCGCTGTCGGGAAGATAGTGGTGACGCCGAATGCTCCTCAGCGACCCATGTCACCTGGAGAGTCTCGCTTTAAAGAAAATTATTTTTGTGCCGTAGGCGCCCTCACCCCCCGTAAGAATTTGATTACCCTTTTGAAAGCTTGGGACCTGTGGCTGGATAGATATCCGGAGCGCCGAGGCTTCCATTTGAACATTGCGGGAAACGCTCATTTTAAGGATCCAATTTTCGAAAGCGCCATGGGTGAGTTGAAACACTTGGACACGGTCAAATGGTTGGGAAGGTTGGTAGACGATGCGCTTGAACAACTCTATCGCGGGGCCATTGCCTTTTGTATGCCGAGTGCCATGGAAGGATTTGGCATTCCCGTCGTGGAAGCCATGCAATGTGGCACACCTGTGATGGCCTCAAACAACAGCGCCCTAACGGAGGTGGTTGGAGATGCTGGGATGTTGCTGCCCACGTTCGATGTCGAAGCTTGGGCCGAAGGGCTCGAGGCGATGGCCTGCGGATCGGAAGCTGGAGGTGAGGAAAATTGGTCTGAAAAAGGATTGATTCGCGGGGGCCAATTCACTTGGTCCGCAAGCGCCGCCCCTTGGTTCGAAGTTCTAAAATCAGCGAGCGAATGAAGCTTCAACACAGTCCTGTAGAGGTCGTGGAAGCCGGCACTGACGAGGCAGGACGCGGCTGTTTGGCCGGGCCTGTGACGGCAGCAGCGGTGATCTTGCCACCGGATTTTAAGAACGATTTATTGAACGATTCCAAGCAGCTCACCGAAAAGCAGCGCAATCTTTTACGACCCTTGATCGAGAAGGAAGCCGTGACTTGGGCCGTGGTGCATGTCGGGCCAGAAGAGATTGACGAGATCAATATTTTAAACGCCAGCATCCTGGGCATGCACAGGGCCATTGAGAAATTGGATGTGGTGCCCCAATTCATTGCCGTGGACGGCAATAGGTTCAAACCATATGGGGAGATTCCATACCACTGTCAGGTTAAGGGGGATGCTACCTATCAAAATATCGCGGCCGCGTCGGTCTTGGCAAAAACGTATAGGGACGAGCTGATGAGAGAATTGGCCTCCCAACACCCCCATTACCAGTGGGAGCGCAATGCGGGCTACCCTACGAAGGCCCACCGAGACGGCATTCGAGCCCATGGCGCATCGCCCCACCACCGCAAAAGTTTTCAGTTGCTTCCGAGCCAATTGAACCTCTTCGATTTGTGAAAAACTGACCCTCACTAGCCCACTTCTTGGCGCGGTAAAAATGTAGCTTTAATCAAAAATTTAGCTATGCGTCTCGCCTCCCTAAGCGCCCTCATTTTGGCATCTGCCCTTTTAGTGCAATGTGGCCAACCCGCCCCTCCTGCCAAGGCCACCTCTTTGCTGCCTATGGATGCGCCGTTGTACGTGCGTATCAATAATATGCACCAGTTCGGTGAGACCAGCGACACCCTTTCCATTTACTACCTCAGCGCCATTCCAGCACATGCCTTGGAACAGTGGAATGCAGGGCGTTGGACGGGAGCGCTCCTCCCCTCGGGCGCCAGCAGTTTGGATTGGGTTTGGACCACCGAGCACGACCTCACCCCCTTCGTCGGCGCTCCCACCACCCTAGGAAATTACGAGGTCTTCACCTTGGATTCAATGTACGCGTATAACGACGGGCCGAGCTGGGTGATCAGTTCGAGTGAAGGTCTGCTTCAAGATATCATCAACCAACGCACCGCTGGCTATTCCTTGATGGACGATGGCGGGTTCAAAACCTTGTGGGACAACGCGTCCAAATCTGATGATGCGAACATTTTTATTCAGCACAAGGAAGTGGCCAGATTGGGCACACATTACTTTGAACAAGATTGGAGCTGGCTGGAGCACTTCGCACAGTGGTCTGCGGTTGATCTTGATTGGAAGAAGAACAAGACCATTGCTACGGCGGTGGCCTTATGTGCAGATTCCACCAACACTTATTTGAGCACCTTCACCGAGCGTCCTACGGGTACGGATCTAAGTCCAATTATTGCGGCTTCGTCGAAATACGGCGTGGGCATCAACACCGGGGATCCGGTCGAATGGCTGCGCGCCTTTAATCCCTACCGCGGCAAGAAACAAAGGCTAAAGCAAGCCCAAAAAACCTTGGAAGATGCCGGTGTATCGCCGATGACTTTCGCCAATAGTTTTGAGGGCAGCTTTGTTCGCGTGGGCTACGGTGACGGACTGGTAGTCGCGGCAAAACTAGATGAAGAAATGGCCGTTCAGGATGCCTTAACCGCGTTGAGTGCACAAAGCTCCGTGTACCAGGGCCATGCACGCGGAACACTTACAGAATCACACCGCTTTTTGTTTAGCGCGGCCTTCGGTTGGGTATATTCAGATATGAGCAGCGCTTCCTGGATGCTCTGGGATCAATGGCTTTTGGTGGGGACGAGTGCCCAATTATTGGAGGTGTACAGCAGCGAATTGGACATGAATAAAAACTGGCATACCCTGGAATCTCTGGAAGCATTGGGAGAGGCCATGGACCGCAACGAGCACTTTACTGCCGCCTTCAACTTCAACAGCTTGGAGGAGAGCCCCTTCTTCGAAACCTTACCGGACGCTTTAGACCGGGCTTTTCTCGCCGGACACTTGGAGGTGAACAATGGTATTGCCTACGGAAACGCCACAGTACAACAACGCGGAGAGGAAGTGGCCGTGAGTGCTTACCTATGGTCCCATGCCCTGCCGCAGCAAGCCATCAGCGGACCGTTCTTGATCAAGAACCACCGCAGCGGCCTGACCAACATACTCGTACAAGACGAAAGCAACCAATGTTTCCTACTCGACGAAAATGGAGAGGAATTGTGGAATGTTTCCTTAGACGGCCCCATCCAGGGCAATGTCCAGCAGATAGACATGTTCAAGAATGCCAAATTCCAAATGGTCTTTGCCACCAATGACCTGTTGCATTGCTTGGACATTTTGGGACGTGAAGTGGAAGGGTTCCCTGTGAGCTTACCCGAGGCAACCACGTTGGGGGCTAGCGTCTTGGATTACGACAAGAACCGTAACTACCGCATACTCGTACCTGCCGGGTCGAAACTGTATAACTACAGCGTGGAAGGACAGCGCATTGACGGCTGGAAAATCGACGCGGCAAGCGGCACCATTACCCAAAGTCCACAGTTGTACCAAAGAGGCGGAAAGGATTATGTGATCATATCTACCCTCGATCGTGCCCATGTGCTCAACAGACGTGGAGAGGAGCGCATAAAAACCTCAGCCCTCACCGCGGCCAAACACCCCTGGGTGGTTACCGGCGGGAATCCACCGAGCATCATGCGTGTAGGTGAAGAGGGCGAGATTCAAGAACAGCGCTTCGACGGCACTACGGACATTTTAGAGCACGACTTGAACAACCTTCAGGGCATGGAGGCCATGAGCTACGGCACATTGTATTGGTCAGAAGATGAGCTCAGCGTACGCGGAGAAACCTCCACCCACACTATTACTTTCCCGGCAAGTATTGACCGAGTAGAAGCCTACCCAGGCGGCACGGGGCTCATTTACGATACAGAAGGCACCGTTCACGTGACGCAGTTGAAGGAAGCCACTGCGCCGATCACTGCATTTGAAGGATCTGAGGCAGAGGCAGGGCGATTGACCCCAGCCGGAGCACCGGTTCTAGTACTCGTTCAGGGCAATGCGGTAATCTGTTACCAATTGTAATTACTTCTTACGGAAGAAAATTTCGATCGGGGCACCGTGGAAGTCGAACGCCTTGCGCATTTTATTTTCTAGAAAGCGCTTGTAGGGCTCTTTGATGTATTGAGGCATGTTTGCGAAGAAGGCGAACTGCGGCGTACGCGTAGGCAACTGTGTACAGAACTTGATCTTAACATATTTTCCTTTCACTGCCGGCGGCGGATAGCCCTTGATGATGTCCAGCATGGTGTCGTTGAGCTTGCTCGTCGAAATACGCTGCTTGCGACGCTCGTAAACCTTCACGCCTTCCTCAAAAGCTTTCAATACACGTTGCTTGGTCAAAGCACTGGTAAAAATGATGGGGAAATCTGTAAACGGTTCCAATTTCTTTCTGATATACGCTTCAGCATCACGAATGGTATTGGTTTCTTTCTCCACCAAGTCCCATTTGTTCACTACGACCACCAAGCCCTTCTTGTTCTTCTCCACCAATGAAACAATGGCGAGATCCTGCGCTTCAAACCCACGCGTGGCATCCACCACCATCATACACACATCTGCATGTTCGATGGCGCGAATAGAGCGCATATTCGAGTAGAACTCCAGATTCTCCATGGTCTTGCCTTTCTTGCGAAGTCCCGCAGTATCGAGCAACATAAAATCAAAACCAAACTTGTTGAAACGCGTGTTTACCGTATCTCTAGTCGTACCTGCGACCTCAGTAACGATGTTGCGCTCCTCGTCAAACAAAGCGTTGACGATAGAGCTCTTCCCAGCATTAGGACGACCTACGATTGCCATTTTAGGCAGGTCCTCGTAATCTTCAACCGGATTCTCATCCATGTTCTCCACGAGCTCGTCCAACAAGTCTCCAGTACCCCCGCCATTCACGGCAGAGATGGTGTGGTATTTTTCGATGCCCAAGCCATAAAATTCAGCAGCCTCTAATTCCAGCATGCTGTTGTCCACCTTATTTACTGCGTACACTACAGGCTTCTCGGTTTTGCGCAACATGCCCGCAATGATCTTATCAAATTCCGTCAACCCCGCTTGAAGGTCGAGTACGAATAGGATAACGGTGGCTTCTTCAAGGGCCAATTCTACTTGGCGACGGATTTCCGCCTCAAAAACATCCTCCGAACCTTCGATATACCCACCGGTATCGATGACTGAGAACTCCTTTCCATTCCAATCACTCTTTCCATAATGACGGTCGCGTGTCACCCCCGCAATGCTATCTACAATAGCATCACGGCGCTGGATCAGACGATTAAATAGTGTGCTCTTACCCACATTTGGGCGGCCCACGATGGCAACGATGTTACTCATAGTTTAGTTTTTATACCCAAACCTTTTCAGGTGCAGGTCGCTGTCTCGCCAATTCTTTTTGACTTTAACAAAGGTCTCTAAATGTACTTGCTTGGCAAAAAAGGATTCTAATTGCTTGCGTGCACCTATACCCACTTGCTTGAGTTTTGATCCTTTGTGTCCAATAATGATTCCCTTCTGGGTATCGCGGGCCACGTAAATGACGGTGCGAATGCGGATGATATCATCGGCTTCCTTGAACTCTTCCACATCTACCTCTACACTGTAGGGCACCTCTTTCTTGTAGTTGAGTAGGATCTGCTCACGCACGATTTCACTCACAAAGAAGCGTTCGGTTTTATCCGTCAAGGCGTCTTTATCAAAGTACGGCGGGGATAGCGGGATGAGCGCAATTAATCGGTCCAACAAATACTGCGTATTGGCCTGCTCCAGCGCAGAAATAGGAATGATTTCAGCGTTTGGCAAATGCTCGGCCCAATAGGCCACTTCCTCCTCGAGTTTCTCCTGATTCGTCGTATCAATCTTGTTGATGATCAAAAGCACAGGCACCTTGGTATTGAGCAACTTTTTGAAAAACCCTTCGTCTTTGAGCGCACGATCGCCAGGCTCTACTAAATACAAGAACACATCCGCATCTTCAAAGGCATCTGATACGAATTTCATCATGTGCTCCTGCATCTTATATGCCGGCTGAATGACCCCAGGAGTATCCGAGAACACAATTTGGTATTCTGGTTCGTTCAGGATACCGAAAATACGGTGGCGAGTCGTCTGCGCTTTGGGCGTAATAATGCTCAAGCGCTCTCCTACTAGAGCGTTCATCAAGGTACTTTTCCCTACGTTAGGGTTCCCGATGATATTGACAAAGCCACTTTTGTGTTCCATGGGGCAAAGATGCGACAATTGTGATCGATTCTAACCACAATTACATCCACCAAAGACGCAATTTATAACTAACTGATGGTCATGTTGTTATTTTTTTACTCTACCTTCAATGGAAACAAAACCAACTAGTTATGAAAAAATGTATTCTTTTCATGGCTCTAGGCATACTCGCCTGGAGCTGTACTGCTCCTGAACAGGAGTCTGAAGCTACCCCGCCCGTATTGGAAGATGGGGCGTATTCATTGACCAATGGAACATGGACTTTTCCAGACTCTATCTATGAGTTTCAACCACAACAAATAAAAATCTATTCTGGAGGTCGCTACATGTTCGCAACATGGAATTCCACCACCAATTCACCGTCTATGG
>Ga0255779_1005112_pt1 | contig 12316 bp, 10 predicted proteins | sample 011ome_21_FD_179977 | JGI IMG/M metagenome (GOLD analysis project Ga0255779, IMG submission 179977) | Coastal salt marsh microbial communities from the Groves Creek Marsh, Skidaway Island, Georgia - 011508AT metaG (version 2) | ecosystem: Environmental > Aquatic > Marine > Intertidal zone > Salt...
AGAAGAACTGTCGCCTGATAAAGTCGCCCTGGCTGTTGAAAAAATATTACTCGATACCGTCTCCCCATAACATAAAGTATCCTGAGTAGTAGAAATCGTCCCAGCACTCGAGATCTTCGGAATATAGATTGTTATTGTTGCAGTAGATGAACATCCTCCAGCAGATTCTGCGGTTACTGTAAGCAAGGTTTCTTGAGTAACATCACTAATGGTAAAGGTAACCTGTCCTGTAGAACTAACTTTCGTTTGTGGAGCACCACCGTATGTCAAGGTATAAGTTGTATTAGAAGATTGAACATCTTGTACTGTTAAGGTGAAGGGGTCTCCAAAACACAAAACGTCTTCTATTAGTCCTGAGGTCAAAGTTAAATCTGGAAGTGTTGTAACTTCAAGTGTAGTAGAAACTGTAGTAGAACTACAAGTTCCATTTGAGGCTATGAGTCCTAAAGTAGTATCAACAGCAATCGTTCCAGAAGTCAATGTGAAGGAATCCCCAGTCTGAACGAGAGTACCTCCTAAATACCAATAGTGGGTTATACCTGGAATAGTGGCTGTTTCAAATGTATAATCTTGATCTGTACAGATGGAATTACCGGTAACAGGTAAGGTAATTATGGGGTCAATAACTTTTGAAACTGTAACTGTAAGTTCAGGAAACAATCGTGAGTTAGAACAGGAAATGCCATTTAGTGTTGCATAAGAAGCTCTTCGAATGGTAATATTTTCAAAAATGGGAAAAGAGGCCAATGTACTCGTAGCTAGTGTACTACTCGTGCTGTCAGTAAGGAAATTTTGCCAAGAACCACCCTGTGTTTTATATTGCCATTGATAGGTCACTGAAGCCGCTGAACTATCACTATCAAGCGTTGCTGAAGTAGTCCCCAATGTTCCATCACCAAAAATTGCAGCATCGAGTGACTCACCGTAACATACATTTAATATAGCCGTAGTAGAGATAGTACCTGCTGACCCAAGTTTTGGAACAAAAACAGTCGCAGTTGCTGTATCTGAACCAATACTGTTTTCAGCAGTTACTGTAAAGAGAGTTTGAGAAACAACTCCACCCGTCACAGTAAAAGTAGCTTGTCCAGATGTACTTACTATAACTTCAGAAAAAGTTCCAAAATTCAAAGTATAGGTCGTATTACTAGACTGAGCATCCGTTACGGTAAATGTAAAATCGGAGGAAGAGCAAACTGTTTTGTTTGAAGGAAGGGTTATTGTTGGTGAAGTCTGACCGCTAATTGAATTAGACAATACAATCAAAAACAACAACTGCAAAAGTACAAACAGCTTATTTCGTCTATTTTTTTTCAAAAAAGATAGTTATAGTAAGTATATAACGAATTTAACCATTTAAAATTATCTTCTAAAGTGTTTTGAAAGAAGATTTGATTGGAAAAAAATAATTAATCGAGAAATCCTTTACTTTTCATCCACTCATCATTGTAAATTTTACCGATATATCGGCTTCCAGAATCGTGAAGAAGAACAACAACGACATCATTTTTTGTGAAGTGTTTTTTTAGCTGAAGCAAGCCTTTTATTGCAGCACCGCACGAGTTGCCAGCAAAGATTCCTTCAAGCCTGGCAAGCCTTCGAGTGTAAAGGGCAGCATCTTTATCGGTCACTTTTTCAAACTGATCAATAACAGAAAAATCAACGTTTTCTGGCAGGATGTCTTCTCCAATTCCCTCCGTCGTGTATGGGTAAACTTCTGCCGGATCAAAGACCCCTGTTTCGTGGTATTTTTTAAACACAGAACCGTAGGTATCAATGCCCCAAATCTTAATTTTTGGGTTTTTTTCTTTTAAGAATTTTCCTACGCCAGAGATGGTACCCCCCGTTCCTACCCCCACTACAAAGTGGGTGATCTTACCTTGGGTTTGTTCCCAAATCTCAGGACCTGTGGTTTCATAATGAGCCTGAGTATTGGAAGGATTATCGTATTGATTGACGTACCAACTGTTCGGTGTTTCAGCTGCAATCCGCTTGGAGGTACTGTAGTAAGATCTAGGGTCGTCTGGAGCTACATTAGTAGGACAAATAACGACCTCTGCTCCCACAGCACGTAGTACATCAAATTTTTCTTTGGACTGTTTGTCTGTAGACACACAAATTAATTGATACCCTTTAACAATAGCCGCTAAAGCCAGCCCCATCCCCGTATTTCCCGAGGTCCCTTCTACAATAGTTCCGCCGGGCTTTATAAGACCTTGATGTTCAGCATCTTCAATCATTTTAAGCGCCATACGGTCTTTTACAGAATTTCCAGGGTTAAAACTTTCCATTTTAGCTAAAACCAAAGCATCTACTTCTTCGGTAATTGTATTTAGTCTTACTAGCGGTGTATTACCAATGGTTTCAAGGATGTTTTTTGCGTATTTCATAAGAATTTTTCAATGCAAATATACCAATCTCTGGGGTACCTTATCGGAATCGCAATACTTTAGAAGGACTGATTTTTAACACAATTTTTGAGGGTATCCACAACAAAATTGAGGATACCAACAAAAAGAATAAATTTAAAATCAAAAGATTAGAAACAGAAAGCACTACAGGAGCAGCGTCCACAAAATAAGTGGTGGGATCTAACCGTATCCACTTCAAATATTTCTGAGAAAAATAAAAACCCAATCCTATGAGATTTCCAAAGAGCAATCCCTTAGACATAATTACCACTCCATTAAATAAAAAAATTTGTTGTATCAGCTTATTGCCAGCTCCTAAAGCTTTTAATAGTCCTACCATACGCGAACGTTCTAAGATCAAAACCAACAATGCTGTAGCCATATTGATGACACCCACCAAGAGCATAACCACTAAAATGATCAAAACATTAAAATCAAAAAGGGCAATCCACTGATAAACACTAGAGAATCTTTCACTTATCGGAATACTGTTTAAATCAGCAGGTAAAACAGCATATAAACGTTCTGCTGTTTGCCGAAGCTCATCGTATTTTTTTACATAAATTTCAAAGGCCCCAATAGCATCATTTGTCCAACGATTGAGACGTTGCACTTGCCTCAAATCTCCGTACACTAAGGTTTGATCGATATCTGGGAAACCCGATGAAAAAACCCCTACCACGGTAAAGCGTCTCCTGGAAGGCAAACCTCCCCCTTGGTCTTTCTGAAAAAAAGCCTCCGTTTGATCCCCTATGCTCAAATTCAATTGTCGTGATAAGGTTTCAGAAAGTAAAATTTCATTACTCATTTCCCCAGACAAATCAGGAAAACGTCCCCTTGTGAGAAAGGGAGCAATACCGCTCCAATCAAACTCAGAAGACACACCCTTAAGTAATACCCCTTCAAAATCTGCAGCTGTTTTTAACATTCCCGCTTTTAATGCTATGGGATGAAAGCGAAGTACGTTTTCTTCATTCTTAAAATGTGATCTGAGTTCTTCGCTGTCTTTCAAAGGGGTTACTGACACTTGAGACTCATTATTTTCAAAAAGAGTGACCAGTATAGGTCCGTTAAAAACACTGGTCTTATTTTGAATTTCTTGCTGTAAGCCTTTACTACTAACTAGAGCAATTAAAATTGTTGCAATTCCAAGAGTTACTGCAAGAGTAGCTATGTTGATTATTCGTGCAGAAACCGTATTTTTATGCTGTCGGTACCCCCGCATTTTTTGCGCAAAAAACAAGGCAAGATTCAATGAAAAATAAATTAATCCGTTCGTTCCTCAAAAATACAGTTTTATTTTGGCTTCTAGTTTGTAGCTATACCTTCGGCTACTGTCAAAATGAAATACTTCCCGGAGCCGCTCAGGGCGCACGCTACTTAAATAGTCTAAAAAATAAAAAAGTAGGTGTTGTGGCACACCAAGCGAGCATACTTTTTTCCGAATCAAAAAAGCTTCATTTGGTCGATTATTTATTGGAAAACCAAGTCGATATTCAAAGTGTTTTTGCTCCCGAACACGGTTTTAGAGGCACAGCAGATGCAGGAGAAAAAGTTAAAAATCAGACGGACCCCAAAACCGGTTTACCCATTTTTTCTCTATACGGTCAAAACCGAAAGCCGCAACCAGAACAATTAGAGGGAATAGAAGTTATGGTCTTTGATTTACAAGATGTAGGAGTACGCTTTTACACCTATCTTTCAACCTTACACTACATCATGGAAGCCTGTGCAGAAATGGCTATTCCATTACTCGTTTTAGACCGTCCCAATCCCAATATTCATTATGTAGATGGTCCAGTCCTTGAAGAAGAACATCGAAGTTTTGTAGGAATGCACCCCGTTCCTATAGTCTATGGAATGACTATTGGGGAGTATGCTAAAATGATTAACGGTGAAAAATGGCTTGAGGGCAACCTCCAATGCGACCTGACTGTTATTCCCCTTGAGAACTACAACAGAACAACCTCTTATTCCCTTCCTGTGAGACCCTCTCCAAATTTACCCAATGCTCAATCTGTAGCACTCTACCCTAGCTTGTGTTTATTGGAACCCACAGTGGTAAGTGTGGGAAGAGGGACCGATCTTCAATTTCAAATATACGGTCATCCACTACTCCCAAAAAAAACATTTTCATTTACCCCTCAGCCCAACTTTGGATCTAAAAACCCAAAACATAAAGGAGTAGTGTGCTTTGGTGAGGATTTGTCTCAAACTCCAAAACCACAAAAAATTGAATTGAAGTGGTTGATGAGTGCCTACAATGAGTTTCCTAAATCAGCATCTTTTTTTCTAAAGGGTTTTGACCGTATTGCGGGCAATTCAGCATTAAAAGAACAGCTTGAAGCGGGACTCGATGAAAAAACAATTCGAGCGAGCTGGGAAACCAAACTGAAAGCCTTTAAAAAAATTCGTAAAAACTACTTGATCTATCCCTAAGGGATATTCAAATACTTATGGGTTTGAAGGGAAATTTTCCATTTGGGATTTTTCAATACATAATCTACCATCAAGGGCATAACCTGTTCTCTGCGACTCCACTCCGGTTGTAAATACAAAATACACTTTTGAGCCACTTTAGAGGCTTGCTCCTCAGCAAAGCGAAAATCGTCCTTATTGTAAACAATGATTTTAAGTTCATCTGCTCGCTCATAAGCTGCAGGTGTAGGTGGTTTGTTTTTCTTTGATGACAAACAAAACCAATCCCAATGCCCTGTAATCTCATACGCTCCAGAAGTTTCTATATGAATTTTCATCCCTTTTTGCAACAAAGCGGAAGTGAGAGGTTCCATGTTCCACATTAGAGGTTCTCCCCCGGTAATAACTATGGTTTTAGAATATTGTACTGCCTGCTCTACAATAGCCTCAATAGAGGTAGGTGGGTGATTTTTGGAATCCCAACTTTCTTTTACGTCACACCAGTGACAACCTACATCACAGCCGCCTATGCGAATAAAAAAAGCGGCACTCCCTTTGTGGTAACCTTCCCCTTGAAGGGTATAAAACGCTTCCATCAAAGGCAAAGCAGCACCTGTATTAACTTGCTCTTGTAGTAATTGATTCATAGTTGCAAAAGTAATACTTTCTAGTGGCGATAGCTTAAAAATATGTACCTTTACATATGGCAAAAATCGCACCTTTCCATTTAGCTATACCTGTAAGTGACTTAGCTGCAGCAAAACCTTTTTATGAAAAGATTTTAGGCTGTGCACCGGGACGCTTTACTGATGAGTGGGCAGACTATTCTTTGTTTGGACATCAATTGGTCCTCCACGAAGACAAAAACCATAAAGGTCATAAGCACTTTAACGAAGTAGATGGAAAGTCGGTTCCTATCCCACATTTTGGGGTTGTTTTGGAATGGGAAGTATTCCAAAAATTTAGCCAGCAACTGATTGACCAAAACATTGAATTTCAAATCGCCCCCTACCTTCGTTTTGAAGGCCTCCCAGGAGAACAGTTAACGATGTTCTTCTACGACCCCTCTGGGAACGCGTTAGAATTCAAAAGTTTTAAAAATATCGATCAATTGTTTGCTACCTAATTCATGAACTCTTTTCTCGTCTTTTTCAATAATCTCTTCGGTATTGCTTTTGCACCCAAAGTGCAAAAAGGAGTAGAAAAAGGGATCTTACTTCTAGCTGCTGTTGGATTTATTATACACCTCAGTTTGATTTTTTTAAAATCCCAAGGAATTACGTTTTTAACTCCAATTTACCCTGAACTTCTCAATGATCCTATCTCGGCTATTTACACACCCTTTTCCTTGATCTTAGTGTATGAAGCCTATCTTTTGTTGTTTTATCTACCCCGCTCTTTTACCTCCTGTGTTTCAAAACAGTTTGAAATTATCTCTTTGATCGTGATTAGAAAAATATTCAAAGACATTCCCCAAATGGACTTAGACAGCTACTGGATTACCAGTGAGCACAATTTAGAATTGATGCTGGATCTGTTTGGGTTTTTAATTCTTTTCTTTCTTATTTTTTTGTTTAACAGAAGTAAACAAAGACTACCAAAAAAGAAGGTTGAAGAGCCCAGTTTGATTCAATTTATTCAAGCTAAAAAAACGGTTAGTATTGTCCTTTTTGTAGTTCTGGGCGTAATGCTGATTACTACTTTTGGTCAGTGGACAAACGACCTGTTTAGTCAGTCTAAAGCTCCTGATCTAGACAGTTTGTTTTTCAATCAATTTTTTACCCTATTGATCATTGCAGATGTAGTCATTCTTTTGATTTCCTTTAGTTACACAGAGGAGTACAGTAAACTCATCAGAAATACCGGTTTTGTAATAGCTACTATTCTGATTCGACTCTCTTTTTCTGCTGAAGGCTATCTCACTATGGTATTAATCCTTACGGGTGTAAGTTTTGCCTTAATGATTCTAAAAATCTACAATGCCATGGAACATCCTAGGACGCGTTCCATTGCCTAGCAAGAAGTGTATTTTTCAGGAGCATTGCAATGGTCATAGGACCTATACCCCCAGGTACGGGAGTAATAAAGTGGGCTTTTTGTGCCACTTCATCAAATTTCACATCACCTTTGATAACATACCCCTTCGGATGGGAGGCATCAGCTACACGAGTAATGCCTACATCAATAATAGTGGCACCTTCTTTTACCATATCTGCAGTGAGGTATTCAGGTATTCCCAATGCCATAACTATAATATCTGCCTGACGGGTAAGCTCTGCTAGCTGTTCCGTTCTACTGTGAGCTACAGTCACCGTAGCATTTCCTGCAGGTCCTTTTTGGCTCATTAAAATACTAATAGGTCTACCCACAATATGACTACGACCTACAACAACACAATGTTTTCCATTGGTAGGTACTTTATAACGCTCTAATAATTGCATAATTCCAAAGGGTGTAGCAGGAATGAAAGCGTCGAGCTCAAGTGCCATACGGCCAAAATTTGCCGGATGAAAACCATCAACATCTTTTTTGGGATCTATGGCGAGAAGTATTTTTTCTTCGTCTATGTGCTTGGGTAGTGGCAATTGCACAATGTACCCATCTAAAGTTTTGTCTTGGTTCAGCTTTTCAATTTGTTTCAAAAGAACTGCTTCAGTGATATTTTCTTCTAAATGAATTAAGGTAGAATCGAAACCTACATATTCACAAGAGCGAACTTTACTACCCACATAGGTCAGGCTAGCTCCATCATTACCTACAAGGACTGCCGCTAGATGAGGCACACGTTCTCCGCGTGATTTCATCCCACTTACCGTATCCTTAATTTCTTCTTTTATTTGATTTGAGGTGTGTTTTCCATCTAAAAGTATCATACTCTTTTTTTTAACGCATGTTTTGCATCATTTGCATGAGCTGACGTCCCTTTCCACCCTGCATCATTTTCATCATTTTACTCATCTGTTCAAACTGTTTGATGAGTTGGTTGACCTCTTGCACAGAAGTCCCTGACCCTTTCGCTATACGAAGCTTCCTGCTGTGATTCATCAATTGCGGTTGTGCTCGTTCTTTGGGGGTCATAGACCCTATAATGACCTCCACCCCTTTAAAAGCCGAATCGTCAATATCCATACCTTGGGTCATTTTTCCCACTCCTGGAATCATTCCCATGAGATCTTTCATGTTCCCCATTTTTTTAACCTGTTGTATCTGAGAGAGGAAATCATCATAACCAAATTGGTTTTTGGCAATTTTTTTATTGATTCTACGAGCTTGTTCTTCGTCAAATTGTTCTTGTGCACGCTCTACTAAAGAAACGACATCTCCCATGCCCAAAATACGGTCTGCCATACGCTCGGGATAAAAGACATCTATAGCCTCCATTTTTTCTCCTGTTCCGATAAACTTAATCGGTTTGTTAACTACAGATTTGATAGAAAGTGCAGCTCCTCCTCGGGTATCACCATCTAGTTTGGTAAGGATTACTCCGTCAAAATCGAGTAAGTCATTAAAAGCTTTTGCGGTATTTACTGCATCTTGACCCGTCATTGAATCGACCACAAAAAGGGTTTCATCCGGATCCACAGCCGCATGAATGGCTTTAATTTCATCCATTAAAACTGCATCAATGGCTAAACGACCTGCAGTATCGATGATTACCACATCGTTTTTGTCTTGTTTTGCTTTTTCTAAAGCAGCTTGTGCAATTTTGACAGGGTTCTTTTCCTCTCGATCTTCATACAGATCAGCTCCCACTTGTTGAGCAACTACACCCAACTGATCAATTGCTGCGGGACGATACACATCACAGGCTACTAACAAGGGTTTTTTCTTGTGCTTCTTTTGCAGATGAAGAGCAAGTTTTCCACTAAAAGTCGTTTTACCTGATCCTTGTAAACCTGACATTAAGATCACAGAGGGCTGTCGATCCAAATTCACTCCTACAGCTTCAGAACCCATTAAAGCTGTCAATTCATCCTTGACGATTTTAACCATCAGTTGTCCTGGCTGCAAACTGGTAAGTACCTCTTGACCTAAAGCCTTTTCTTTTACTGTGGTGGTAAACTCCTTAGCTATTTTAAAATTGACATCGGCGTCTAAAAGAGCCCTGCGGACTTCTTTCAGTGTTTCAGCGACATTGATCTCGGTAATTTTGCCGTGACCCTTTAACACCTGAAACGCTTTATCTAATTTAGTACTGAGATTGTCAAACATAATTGCAAATTAATTTTTGGAACAAGACAAAAATAAGGAATGCCTACCAATTACGGGCTATGGCTCTCAGAGGAATGAAACATCCAACCCATAACTACAACATGAGGAAATGTAATCGCTGCCAAAAAAGAAAAGAATACAGCCAGAAACTGTTGCTCTGGCAACGAAGTAAAAAAATAAAAACCTCCTAATCCTATCAATGCCAACACCCAGTATAAAAAAGCAGATTGGATGTATTTTTTATAAGGATTTGATTGCTCACCAGCATATAAAAATTTGACTTGAGAGTTTAAAGAGGGTAAACTGTGCCATAAGACAAAGTAGATTCCAAAACCAAATAAAAGGGAGCCTTTATAGAATAATAGGACCAGTACTGCTAAAAGAAAAATTTCTTGCAGTAAACATTTTAAATCCGAAAAGGTTCTGAGCATTGTGAATAAAGTCAAACTTGCAAATAAAATCAGTCCCCAAAAGAATATATGAGCTGGAAGCTGAAAAGAGGTAATTTGAAAGACCACCTCACTTACTTCCCCTTGATGAAAGTAAAACAGACTTAAAAAAAGTAAAGCCCCATAATTAAAATAAAATAATGAAGACTGTTTTTTAAAACCCAGGCGTTGTTGCCAGTGTTGCTCACCAAAATGATAACAACTCACCACAACAAAACTAAAAAGGGCCAAAGCGGGTATAAAATAAAAAATGAAGATTCCCAATAGAACAATACCTATATAGGCAATAAAAAAAAGGGCTTTTGAGCCAAAACTATTCTTTGGACTCTTCTTCGCTAATATCTTTAAGTCATTTGCCCCGTGAAGAATACCAAAAGTTAATATCCCAAAAGCTGAAATTAGATTTTGTGAATAATCTGAACCAAAAAAAGAGAAAATGACACAAAAAAGGGTGATAATTTGGGAAAAAAACAACTTATTAGGGGTTGTAAATGAAGAAGTTAAGATTTTCAATTAAAATATTTTTAGAAAATTAAAGTAAATAAGTTTAATTTTTTCTAAATTTACCTAAACAAAAATAAATAATTGATTTAATCATGGAAAAAATTCTAAGCTTAATGACTGTAGCGCCAGCGATGGCCACAGATGACTACGTAGGGTTCACATTCTTCGTAGGATGTATGGCGATGATGGCAGCATCAGCGTTCTTCTTTCTTTCAATGAACTCATTTGACAACAAATGGAAAACTTCTATTTTGGTGTCTGGTTTGATTACGTTCATTGCAGCAGTACACTACTGGTACATGCGTGATTATTGGGCAACTAATGCTACATCACCAACATTCTTTAGATATGTTGACTGGGTACTTACTGTTCCATTAATGTGTGTTGAGTTCTATTTAATCTTGAGAGCAGCAGGAGCTACTAAACAATTGATGTGGAAAATGATTTTTGCATCTGTTGTAATGTTAGTAACTGGTTATTTCGGAGAGGCTGTCTACACTACAGGGTCTGGTCCTGCAGTTTGGGGACTTGTTTCTGGACTTGCTTATTTCTGGATTGTTTATGAAATCTGGATGGGTGGAGCTGCAAAACTTGCTGCTTCTGCTGGAGGTGCTGTTCAAGAAGCTCACAAAACACTTTGTTGGTTCGTTCTTGTAGGTTGGGCAATTTATCCAATTGGATATATGGCTGGTACTGAAGGATGGTACAGCGGAATTTTTGGAGGTCTACCTATGGATGTTATTTATAACATTGGTGACGCCATCAACAAAATTGGTTTCGGTCTTGTAGTATATAACTTGGCTGTTAAATCAAAATAATTTCCTCGAAAGGAAAAAATGCTATGAAAAAGATTAAAATCGCTCTTCGGAGCGATTTTTTTTTACATTGTTTCTGGCACCGTTATTCCCAATAGCCCCGATGCGTTGGAAATAACCTCAGCCACTTTCTGAGAGAGTGCTATTCTAAAATCCTTTAGATCTGCATCTAAACTTCCCAATACTGAAATATTTTGATAGAAAGTATTGTAACTCTTTACTAGATCATACAGATAATTTGCAATAATTGCCGGACTGTACTGTTCTGCTGCCGAGACCACAACTTCGGGATAACGACCCAATTGCTTTAATAAATCGCGTTCTTTTGCTTCTAGCACAAGATCTGTTGAGATATTTACTACGTTTGCTTCAGCACGCTTAATAAGTGTCTTGATACGTGCGTGGGTATATTGAATGAAAGGACCTGTATTTCCATTAAAATCTATCGATGCCTCCGGATCAAAAAGAATTCTCTTTTTTGGATCTACCTTGAGAATAAAATATTTTAATGCACCCAGAGCAATGGTATGGTAAAGAGATTCTTTTTCCATTTGAGTGAGAAGTTCCAGCTTTCCAATCGATTCTGAAATGACTCTCGCTTGATCTGTCATATTGGAAATCAAGTCATCTGCATCTACCACTGTACCCTCTCTACTTTTCATTTTACCATGAGGCAAGTCTACCATTCCATAGCTGAGATGGTATAGTGCATCAGACCAGTAAAATCCAAGTCTTTTCAAAATCAGAAAGAGTACCTTAAAATGATAGTCTTGTTCATTACCTACTGTATAAACCATCCCTTTTAACTGAGGTACGTCCTCTAGTCGATTTAAAGCAGTTCCCAGGTCTTGAGTCATGTATACAGATGTTCCATCTGCGCGAAGCAAAAGTTTTTCATCCAGACCCTCCTCAGTCAAGTCAATCCAAACAGAGCCATCTTCTTTTTTATAAAAAACACCTTTGGAAAGGCCTTTTTCTATGATCTTTTTTCCAAGAAGATAGGTGTCGCTTTCGTAATAATAAGAATCAAAAGAAACTCCTAAATTTTGATAGGTAACTTCAAAACCTTTGTATACCCATGCATTCATTTGTTCCCACAAAGCCCTGACTTCCTTGTCATTTGCTTCCCATAGCCGAAGCATTTCCTGTGCTTCTAACATCAATGGAGCTCTTTGCTTTGCCTCATCCTCTGTCATGCCCTGTGAACATAGCGCAGCAATTTCCTTTTTGTATGCTGTCTCAAAAAGGATGTAATATTTCCCTACTAATTGATCTCCTTTTATTCCAGCGGTATTAGGGGTTTCTCCCTCTCCAAATTTTTTCCAAGCAACCATAGACTTACAAATGTGGATTCCACGGTCATTGATTATTTGTGTTTTTATAACCCGATTACCATTGGCTTCTAGAATTTTTGATACAGCATAACCCAATACATTATTTCTAATGTGCCCCAAATGAAGGGGTTTATTGGTGTTGGGAGAAGAAAATTCAACCATAAGAGTAGGAG
>Ga0255779_1005121_pt1 | contig 12306 bp, 11 predicted proteins | sample 011ome_21_FD_179977 | JGI IMG/M metagenome (GOLD analysis project Ga0255779, IMG submission 179977) | Coastal salt marsh microbial communities from the Groves Creek Marsh, Skidaway Island, Georgia - 011508AT metaG (version 2) | ecosystem: Environmental > Aquatic > Marine > Intertidal zone > Salt...
ACAAACCTAGTGCGGCGCCGCATCACTCCCCACCCGGTTCTTGCGCATACGCGCAACGTCACAATGCGAACATGTTTTCAATGGAATCTGTTGTCTTTAACGCTCACCTGACAAACTGACCCATGCGCAAAACCACCTCAAAGTCTTACAACATCCTTCGATGGATAGCGGTTTTCCTGGCCTTTTCGGCATTTCTGACCCCTGCTCTGGCCAATGATGACTTTGAACAGCAGGTCGCCGAGACGCGCATTGTCTGTGATGGCGACACGTCCACGCGATGTGCGCAAACCGTCCATAGGCTCTTGGACAGTGATGGTGATGGATTGATCTCGTTTCAGGAAATAGAGGTCACCCGCAGCGCCGCCACAACATCCGTTCAGGACCTGAAAAGCACCCTCACACCAGAAGAGCGTACCCTTTTCGGGCTGGCTCTTGTCGGCATAAAGTCTGCCGGAGCGCCTGCTGTATTCGCGAATTTTGACGCTGATGGAACCGGCACGCTCGACATCAATGAGTTGTTTGCCGATGTCACGCTGGATTCCAGAACATTCGCCGTCGTCGCTTCCGACCCCGGTGCCATAGACTGGTCGTCACTGGCCAACCGCTTTGGCAAGCTCGGACAGGCACTTTTGGCCATGCACCAAGCCCGACGTGATCGCTAGGTCCGCTCCCGCTGAACCAGCACCACGCCGACAAGGATAACAAGCGTCGCAATCAGCAGCGGAAGTGTGATCCGTTCGCCGAGCAGCATGAGTGCCAATGCAATCCCGACAACCGGTTGCAGCAATTGCAGCGCTCCGATTTTCCCAACACCACCATCTGCAAGCGCACGATTCCAGAGCAGATAAGCCAGGATCGTAGAGCCCCAGCCCAAGGCCAGAATGGCACCCCAGCCGTCGCGGTCAATTGCTGTCAGGGTTTCCGCACCGGAGTAGAATATGATCAAGGGCAAAAGCGTGGCGGCAGCGACGAGAACGGACCACATGGTGACCGTCGTCGAGCCGATCTGTTTGGTCAGTCGCGCACCTGCGATGTAACCAACCACGCCCATAAACATACCGAGAAACACCAGTGCATCACCTTGCCAGGTGACGCCCTCAACCTCGATTCCAACGGCTTCCCAAATCAGCAGAAGAGCCCCGAGCGTACCTGTGGCAATCCCGATCCACCAAGGCCAGCCGGGCATCCGACGGTCAATCAAGGCCGACAAGACCCCCGCCATGACGGCGCCAAAAGCAGTACCAGCTGCGGCATGTCCTGCTGTGGTGTGTTGCACACCCCAGCTGAAGAAAACCGGGAACAACACCAATCCCCCCATCCCCGAGATCACAACCAGGATGATGGCATCGCGCCGTAGCGGCACCCGGTAACGCCCTACCAGTATGATGAAGAGCGCCAGTGGCGCGGCCACAATCGCACGCAGAGCGCCAACCGTGATCCCGTCCGCAGTTGCGGTCGCCATTTTTGTAAAGACAGGTGTCGCGCCATAGATGAACACGGCGATCAGGGCGATCGTGTACAGGCGCGAAAGATTGGTCTGAGACATTCAGGTCTCATTCGTCGGCATCAACGACGTTGGACAAGCCCGACGCCGAGCAGGATCACAACCGTGGCAATCAAAAGCAGCGGCGTCAACGGTTCACCCAGAAAGATCGCTGCTGCTGCAATGCCCACAACGGGCAAGGCGAAATGCCACATGCTGATGCGGGCAATTCCGCCACGCGAAAGCGCATAGAACCAAGCCATGTAGGCGATAATCGAAGACCCCGCAGCCAGATAGGCGATCGCCGCCCAGCCGGCAGGTGCCACCTGCAAAATTTCTTCAGGTTCAGCGTAAAACCAAAGAACGGGGAGCAAAAGAATGCCGGCAATGATCACGCTCCACATTGTAACAGCCGGTGCGCCATAGCGTGGCGTGAGGCGTGCGCCAAACTGGAAGCTGAGCGCAGCAGAGAACGCACCCCCCATGACCAGCAGGTCCCCTTGCCAGCTGGCGCCAACCGATTGAATTCCGATCGATTCCCAAATAAGGACAATCGCACCGAAAAAGGCGACCGAAATGCCGAGCCACCAGGATTTGGCAGGCCATCGACGGTTTATGGCGGCCACCATCAACCCGGCAAATACTGGCGTTGCAGCCGATGCAACGGCCGCGTGCCCGGCTGTTGTATGCGCAACCCCCAGGGTGAACAGGACCGGAAACCCAATCAGTCCTGTTACTGCCACGCCCAAAGTATCGAAGGTGTCGCGTCCACGCCAAGGCAGCCTCAGGCGCATGGCCACAATCACCACGAGGGCAAACGGTACAGAGGCAATTGTCCGCAGGAGCGCCAACGTGAACTCGTCTGTGGAGCGCGTCGCAATTTTCGTGACGAGCGGAGACCCTCCCCAGATGAAGACGGCTGCGATAGCGGCTGCTGTCGCCAACGAGAAAAAACCCACCACCTGCGCCGTTGGCCGGGTCGCGATAGGCTCTGCAGATTGATCTGGAGCGCGGTTTTCCAAATCAGCTATCGATCCGCGCAGGGTCGAAGGTCACCGCGTGATCAAGGGGGCCGTGTCCGCCGCCATATCCCGGTGCCGAGAGGATGGCGGCGCGTACATATTTACGGGCCCGCCCGACAGCGTCCTTCAAAGCAAGGCCCTGCGCCACGCCCGCTGCCGTCGCCGAGGCCAGCGTACAGCCCGTTCCATGGGTGTTTGCGCTGTCGATCCTTGAATCCACAAACCGGACGGTCTCTTCAGGCGTGACCAGCAAGTCCACGACATCCTTACCTGGCACATGCCCGCCTTTGATCAGCGCGGCCCCGACACCGAGTTTCAGCAAGGCTTCGCCAGCCCGGTGTTGGCCGGCTTCATCCTCAACGTCCAATCCGGTGAGCGCGGCGGCTTCGGGGGCATTCGGTGTGAGGAGCGTTGCGCGTGGCAGCAGCAAAGCCACCATCGCGGCATGGGCATCATCCCCCAGGAGTTTCGCACCACCTTTCGCCACCATCACAGGATCGGCCACCAGAGGCACGTCGGCGGCCCTGTCAGTGAGAACCTCAACGACGGTTTCAATCACCTCTGTGTTGTGCAGCATGCCGGTCTTGATGCAATCCGCTCCAAGATCATCAAGCACCACGCGCATCTGCTGGGACACGAACTCGATATCCACCGGATGAATTCCGTGCACACCGAGTGTGTTCTGCGCAGTGAGCGCCGTGATCGCGGTCATGGCAAAACCACCTAGCGCCGTTACGGCCTTGATGTCGGCCTGAATCCCGGCACCACCCCCCGAATCCGAGCCTGCGGCGATCAAAACACGGCCTTTCATTGCATCAACCTCGGTGCTCTAGGCCGACACTGCGGCAATGGCGTCTGCGATCTCGTCGACAACGGACGTCACGACGGCTTCATCGAGCCCTTCCGCCATGACCCGGATCAGCGGTTCGGTTCCCGAGGGTCGGATCAGGACACGCCCGTCCCCGCCCAGTTGCGCCTCGGCTTCCGCAATCGCGGTTTTTACAGCCGGCGCATCCATCGCTGACCGGTCCGAGACCCGAACATTCTTGAGAAGCTGCGGATAGGGCGCAAAAACATGGGAGAAGGCGCTCATGGGAGCGCCGGCCGCAACCAATCCAGCCAAAACCTGCAATGCAGCGATCAACCCATCTCCTGTCGTCGAATAGTCACTCAGGATCAGATGACCTGACTGCTCGCCACCCAGATTGAAGTTTCCAGCGCGCATCTTCTCAAGCACATATCTATCCCCGACAGACGCGCGCACCAAATTCAGGTCAATCGTTTCGAGGTATTTTTCAAGGCCGAGATTCGACATGACGGTGGCCACAACCCCGCCTCCCGCGATCCGACCATCGGCCTGCCAGGACCGTGCGATCATGGCCATCACCTGATCGCCATCAACCACAGCGCCTGTCTCATCGCAGAGAATCACGCGGTCCGCATCACCATCCAGTGCAACCCCAAGATCGGCACCATGCGCGACAACCTGTTGTTGCAGGGCCTCCGTTGAGGTCGCACCACAATCCTTGTTGATGTTCGTACCATCAGGCTCAATCGCCATGGCAATCACATCGGCACCCAGTTCGTGAAACACCGTAGGTGCAACCTTGTAAGCTGCCCCGTTCGCGCAATCGACGACGACCTTCAAACCGTCGAGACGTAATCCGCGTGGAAAACTGTGCTTCACAAACTCGATATATCGCCCGCGCGCATCATCCAACCGGCGCGCCCGGCCAAGCTTGTTCGAAGCGGCCAGGTGGTCAAGCAGCCCCCCCTCGATCAGGGTTTCGATTTCTTCTTCAACCTCATCGGACAGCTTGTATCCGTCAGGACCAAACAGCTTGATTCCATTATCTTCGAACAGGTTGTGCGAAGCCGAAATCATAACCCCCAAATCAGCACGCAAGGATCGTGTCAGCATCGCTACAGCCGGCGTCGGCATCGGCCCGACCAGAACCACATCCATGCCCATGGCGGTGAATCCGGCCTGCATAGCTGGTTCGATCATATAATTGCTCAGCCGCGTGTCCTTGCCGACCACCACAAGATGCCGATGGTCACCGCGCGTAAACCGGTGCCCGGCGGCCATGGCGACCCGCAGGGCCGTTTCGGCTGTCATCGGCTCAACATTCGCTTTGCCACGAATGCCGTCTGTTCCAAAAAGTTTGCGTGCCATGTCCGGTCCCGCGGGTTTTCAATAACGCCTTATAGCACCACGCCCGTGACCGTTAACATTGCTGTCACACCACCAACCCGGCGGCCGAACGCCAAACCGAAAGCGCTGCGCGCGTTTCGGCCACGTCATGCACCCGAACGATCTGCGCGCCCTGCTCCACTGCGGCAATTGCGGCTGCCAGTGAGCCCGGAATACGTTCTTTGGGGTCTTCCTCACCCGTCCAGACACCAATGAAGCTTTTGCGAGACAATCCGACTGCCAGCGGACAACCCAGCCCGTGAAACCGCGTCAGTCGCCTGAGAAGTTCGGCATTGTGTTCAACGGTCTTTCCAAACCCGAAACCCGGATCGACCGCCAGCCGTCCGAACCCGATACCAGCTTCCAGACAGATCGCCACGCGATCCGCCAGCCAGCCGTATACATCCTGCACAACATCACCATAATCCGGGCGATCCTGCATGGTTTCGGGGGTGCCGCGCATATGCATGAGAATGACAGCCGCATCACTGCGGGCCGCGACCTCAAGCGCCCCTGGCGCTGTCAGGGCAGCAACGTCATTGATGATGGCCGCGCCAGCCTCAATAGCGGCCTGCATAGTTTCAGCATGTCTTGTATCTATGGAAACCGTGACCCCGTCACCCGCCAATGCCTCCACAACTGGCAGCACCCTCGCAAGCTCATCTGACCGGGACACCGGAGCAGCGCCCGGGCGCGTGGATTCCCCGCCAACATCGATAATCTCTGCACCCGCTGCGACCAGCCTGCGTGCAAAGTTGATCGCTCCATGGGGATCAGCATGATCACCGCCATCCGAAAAACTGTCGGGTGTGACATTGCAGACACCCATGATCCGTGGGCGGGCGCCCTCTCCCGACATCGCCAATCCGGCAAATGCCGAACGCGGGCGTGTCAGAGCCTCCAGACGGATTGCTGGTCCCTGATTGCCAGCCATGCCAGCCTGTTCAGCCCAGCGTCGCAATTCAGCAGCCGAGAGAAGTTGACCGCCAAGGCGCGCATGGGTGAAGGCCAGAGGCCCTCCCGCCAATGCAAAGGCCGCGTCCGCTTCGCACAGTTCGAGCGCCACAGGACCGGACACAAGACCAAGCGGCTCCAATTCGGGGGTTTCTTTCATCGTCTGAGGATCGAAAAAGGGCTCCCGCTGAACGGCGGAAGCCCCTTGAAATTCGTTCATAACCGCAACCGTGCGAACGCGTCAGCCCTGAGGCTGCGGTTCTGGCTCCATGCCGCCACTCGGGCGATCCTTCTTGTTCGCTGTCCCGCTGGTGGGGACAGAGGACCGAGGACGATCAGATGAACCGGTTTCATCATCGTCAGGCCGGTCGATAGAGCCACCCTTGAGAAGGACATCAACGTCTTCTGCTGACAATGTTTCATATTCCAGAAGACCGTTCGAGACCGTGTGCAGCTGATCCATATTCTCTGTGAGAATACGGCGGGCTTCACCCTCGGCATTGTCGATCAACAAGCGGATTTCGTCATCGATCTCCTTGGCCGTCGCATCGGACACGCTCTTGTGCTGTGACACAGAATGACCCAGGAAAACCTCTTCCTGATTGTCCTCATAAAGCAACGGGCCCAATTTCTCACTGAACCCGTACTCGGTGATCATGCGACGTGCGAGACCGGTGGCCTGCTTGATGTCGTTGCCGGCACCGGTGGTTACATGTTCCTTGCCGAAGATCAGCTCTTCGGCCACACGACCGCCGAACATCATCGCCAGCTTCGCTTTCAATTCCATAATCGAATAGGTGTAACGATCACGTTCGGGCAGAGACATGGTCACACCCAGCGCCTGTCCGCGCGGAATGATCGTGACCTTGTGAAGCGGATCGCTACCCTCAAGATGCAGACCTACAAGCGCGTGGCCGGCCTCGTGATAGGCGGTGAGCTTTTTCTCGTCTTCGGTCATCACCATGGAACGACGCTCGGCCCCCATCAGGACCTTGTCCTTGGCATCTTCGAACTCAGCCATAGTCACCATGCGGCGGTTCTTGCGCGCCGCAATCAGCGCAGCCTCATTCACCAGATTGGCCAGATCAGCACCGGAGAATCCCGGCGTGCCACGGGCGATAACCTTGGCGTCCACATCCGGAGCCAGAGGCACTTTGCGCATATGCACCTTAAGAATTTTCTCGCGACCCATGATGTCGGGGTTCGGCACAACCACCTGACGGTCAAAGCGACCCGGACGCAACAATGCCGGATCCAGCACGTCAGGACGGTTGGTCGCGGCCACCAGGATCACGCCTTCATTGGTCTCAAAACCGTCCATCTCAACCAGCAGCTGGTTAAGTGTCTGCTCCCGTTCATCATTGCCGCCGCCAAGTCCGGCACCACGATGACGTCCGACAGCATCGAGCTCATCGATAAAGATGATGCAGGGCGCATTCTTCTTGCCCTGTTCAAACATGTCGCGGACACGGCTCGCACCAACACCCACAAACATTTCGACAAAGTCAGAACCTGAAATGGTGAAGAACGGCACATTCGCTTCACCGGCGATCGCGCGCGCCAGCAGCGTCTTACCGGTTCCCGGAGGGCCCACAAGCAGAACGCCTTTGGGAATCTTGCCACCCAGGCGCTGGAACTTCTGCGGATCCCGCAGGAATTCGACGACTTCGACAACTTCCTGCTTGGCTTCTTCAACGCCGGCAACATCTTCAAATGTCACCCGGCCGGTTTTCTCGGTCAGCATTTTCGCGCGCGATTTGCCAAAGCCCATCGCGCCACGACCGCCACCACCCTGCATCTGGCGCATGAAGAATATCCAAACACCAACGATCACGATAAATGGCAACCAGGACAGCAACATGCCCAACAGCGGATGAACTTCTTCCTGCGGTGCTGCCGTGATTCGGACATTGCGGTCCGTCAGGCGCTGCACCAGGTTGGGATCATCTGGCGCATAGGTGTTGAACTTCCCGCCATTGCGCAATGTACCCGTGATATCGCGGCCCTGGATTGTAACGTCCTGAACCTGATCGCTCTCCACCTGCGTTAAGAAATCTGAAAACGCGAGCTTCTGATCTGTGCCTTGCTCACCAGAGCTCTGGAACAGATTGAAAAGAGCTACCACAAGCAGGGCGATAATCACCCAAAGTGCCAGGTTTCTGCCAAAGTTATTCAAAGACCATCTCCATCGGCCGGACGTCAAAAATGCGCAAAATCGAAAGACGCAGCAAATCGTAACGCACGGCGGTCAAATCAATCCCTAACATGGTGCTCCCGAGGCCATAGGGCAATGTGTAAATCACGTCGATATTACGACCGTGATGATAATCAGACGTTACCAAATGCCGCACCAGACACCGGTTTTTGCGGCGCAAACCGCACATAAAGGTTACGCAAAGCAGTGTTTGGCGGATCAAATGACGGAAATGCGACGATCTCGCTCTCGCAAAAAAGTGCCGGTAATGTTGCGCAAACATCCTTGGGAAGCCGCGAAAGTGGCTCAAAATCCGGAATCTGCCTGTAATTCGGCTTGGCTCTGCCCAGAGCATCCAGGGTCAGGCCCGTAACATCAAAACCCTGCGCGGACAGAACGAACCGACCATCCCACAGAACGCGTTCACCCGATGGAAACGGCTGAGCCACAACCGCGACAGGTTCGCGCATCACACAAATTTTCCCGGTTCCTTCCGGGCGAATAATGCATCCTCCGAGCGTCCAGGCACGATCAACACCCTTGGCGATCAGGCGCGCCCACAGGTTATCCAGACGGGTTCCGCGTGGCGGATAGACCCCCCCGGAGACGCTTGTCACAACATTGCCAAACAAATTACGGGAAACATCTGCATCAGCATCCTGAATGGCCTGCAGATCGATCATCGCAAAACCCGCCGGGTCGATACCCACAGCTGTTGCCGCCAGAATGGCCAACGCCTGCTCATGCAGCTTTCGCGTGGCACCGGCTTGCCGAATGTCTGCCATGGCGACAGCCGCGTCCCCCTGCGCCCGCATGCGCGCGCGTGCAAACCGGCCATCCTGGTTGGACGGATCTTCCACCCAATCCTGCCCGGCCACCTGCAAGGTGGCCGTGATCCGGTCACGCGACACCCCCAGCAGTGGCCGCAAGACCCGCACATGTGTCATCTCCCGGACGGCCGCCATACCCGCAAGCCCAACCAACCCGCTTCCGCGCGCGCGGCGCATTTGGTGAGTTTCCTGCTGGTCGGCCTGATGGTGCCCAACGAGCAGATGCAGAATGCCATGTTCCTGGCAATAGGCCTCAAGCAATGCATAACGCGCATCCCGCGCTGCGGCCTCGATTCCGGTTTCATGTTCGGGTGTTTCCCAACACACAATCTGATGCGGAATATCGAGCTGCAGCATCCAGCATCCGACATGCGCCGCCTCATGCGCAGAATTCGAACGAAGCCCGTGATCTATCGTAACAGCATGAACTGAACCGCCATGGGCCTTGGCCCAGTCTCTTGCAAGAATTGCCAGCGCCATGCTGTCGCGGCCGCCTGACACGGCGACAGCAATGCGCGGTGCGCTTTCAAACGGACCAAGCCGTTTCATCCATTGTTCGAATTCAGCGGCCAGAACTGGCGCAGAGTCTGGCCCGATAACAACCGGACCGGCGTGGGCGCTTAGCCGCACTTCAACCGACCAATTTCCCGGTCTGCGCGCTGAACGATGCTGGTCGGCGCTTCGGGATATTCAACACGAAGCTTTTTCAGGGTGATACAGGCATCGTCTTTCAGTTTGAGCTGGGACAGCGACATACCGAGCTTCAAAAGGTTGTCTGGGGCCTTTCCGCTGTCCGGGTAGCGTTGAAAACCTTCTGCAAAGGTCCGTGCCGCGGTCTGGTAATCGCCGCGGACATAGAACGTCTCGCCCAGCCAGTATTGGGCGTTTCCGGCAAGTGGATCTTCGGGGTGTGCACCAACAAAGGCGGCCAGCGCCGTCTCTGCACTTTCAAAGTCACGCTTCAAAAGAAACTGACGGGCATAACTGTACTGGTCCTGCGGGCTGCCTTCCGGAAGCTTGACCTCAGCCGATGTCTGACCGGCTGTCGCGGCGACAGGAGCTGCCCCGCCACTTGGCGTCACGCCGGCGGCACGGACCTGGCTTTCGGTCAGGGTCCCAATTGTGCCCGACGTATTGCCGCTGACCGTCACTTCGCCCGGCGATTGCGGAGCCGTAGGTGCGATAGGCTGGCCACCTCCTCGAGATGCCTGAGAAGGGCCCTTGCCGTCCTCAAGCTCGCGCAGTCGAAAGTCCACATCGGCAACCAGACGGTCCATCCGATCATTAAGCTGACGCACCTGAAACTCGAGCTTTTCAACCTGCCCGGTCAGGCGACGCATCTGCTCTTCAAGTGATTGGGATGTGATCTGCAGCTGGGAAATTGCAGCGGGCGGCGCTCCGCCGCCCGAGGATGGCCCACCAGCGGGCGGGGTCGCGCCCCGGTAAACTGTGCGCTCAAGCGTCTGAATCTGTCGTTCGAGACGGTCAACAGTATCTGCAAGGCTGCGGGGATCACTTGACTGGCCGATCGCCGCGCTCGGCAAGACCAGCGCAGCAATTGTAAGTGTCAGAGCAATTCGGCTACGAAAAATCTTCATGCGGAATCTTCCCAACAAGTATTAGTGGCTACCCCAAGCGTTCATAATCTCAACCTGGTTTTCGTCAAAACTATGGCAAGCCGGGCTCAAAAAGAAAACGCCCCGGATTTCCCCGGGGCGCATTCAATCTAAAACAGATGTGTTTACTTCGCGAGAACCAGCACGGCACGGCGGTTCTGCGCCCATGCATTCTCGTTGGAACCCGGAACAGCGGGACGTTCTTTGCCGAAGCTCACGATCTTGATGCGGTTCGGGTCAATGCCGAGCGACACGAGATAGTCACGTGCGGCATCCGCACGACGCTCGCCGAGAGCCAGGTTGTATTCACGTGTACCGCGTTCATCGGTGTGTCCTTCGACAACCGCACGATTGGCTGGATATGTCTTCATCCAGGCTGCCCAACGCTCGATCGTCGTGCGTGATTCAGCACTCAGCGCAGAACTGTCGAAAGCAAAGAGGACGCGGTCGCCAACATTGATCTCAAGATCAAGCTGAGACCCGGGCTTCGGGCCAGCCGGGGCAGTCGCAACCTGAGAGTTGCCGCTGGAAGATGCACCGGTGCTAACGGTGTCGCCGCTGTTGTCTGAGGTCGACGAGCAGGCGGCCAGAACAAAGGCAGCTGCAACGAGGACAGGGATTGTAATTCGCATGGGGGGACTCCTTAAGCCTATTGATCACGAGTAAAAACCGCCCGTGACAGAATTCAGATGAGCGGACCGACCTCTCATCGTGCTTTAGACCGGTCTTTACCGACCTTTGGCGCAACCATCCAGCAGGTCCGGAAACCCTTGCCTGCAGGCGCACGGACTATAGTCGTCGACTATATACGAATCAAGTATTCGACAACCGGGAATTTCGGAATTTGACGTGTATTTTCAGGTACTTTTGATGTTTCTCCAACTATTGATTGAGTGGACCGGGAGACCACGCGGGATCTGATCCACCAACTGGCGTAATAATTTCACGTTCATTGAAACCCGTGAGATCAATCGAAAACAGACGCGGTGTCCCGCCACGACCCCGTTCATCGCTGCGATCCTGCCGGAAATACATCAGCACCCGTCCATTCGGGGCCCATGTTGGTCCCTCAACAAGAAACCCGCGTGTGAGCAGGCGTTCACCCGATCCATCCGGGCGCATGACGCCGATGTGGAAATTGCCACGAAAAATCTTGGTGAACGCGATCAAATCGCCACGCGGTGACCAGACCGGAGTGGCATATCGGCCCTCGCCAAAGCTAATCCGCTGCTGACCACCACCGTCACTGTCCATCACATAGAGTTGCTGGGAGCCTCCACGATCCGATTCAAAAACAATCTGCCGCCCGTCCGGCGAATAGGAAGGGCCTGTGTCGATCGATGCACTGTTGGTGAGACGCTGCACCCGCCGTGTCCGCAAATCCATCACATGGATGTCAGAGTTGCCATTTTCGGCAAGGCTCATCACCACACTGTTGCCGTCGGGTGAGAACCGCGGCGCAAAGGTCATGCCCGGGAAATCACCCAGCAGTTCCTGCTCTCCCGTATCGATATTGAACAGATAGACCCGCGGTTGATCATTGAAATAGGCGAGATAGGTGATCTCCTGTTGCGCCGGCGAAAATCGCGGCGTGAGCACAAGCGTCTGACCGTCGGTTAGAAAACGGTGATTAGCGCCATCCTGATCCATGATCGAAAGTCGTTTGATCCGTTTATCGGCCGGGCCGCTCTCGGCGATGTAGACAATTCGCGTATCGAAATAGCCAACTTCACCGGTCACACGTTCATAGATCGTGTCGGCAATTATATGCGCCACACGGCGCCAGTTGGCCTGGGTTGTGGTCAGGCTCAAGCCGGTCATCTGATCTTCAGAAAAGACGTCCCAGAGGCGGAACGATGCACGCAGCGCACCATTGGGTTCGATGCCGATTTCCCCAACCACAAGCGCCTGCGCATTGATCGGCTTCCAGTTGTTGAAGCGCGGCGTCACGGCCAGGCCTTCGGGCTGCGAAATAAAGGCCTTCTTGTCGATCGGCTTGAAAAGCCCCGAACG
>Ga0255779_1005139_pt1 | contig 12280 bp, 9 predicted proteins | sample 011ome_21_FD_179977 | JGI IMG/M metagenome (GOLD analysis project Ga0255779, IMG submission 179977) | Coastal salt marsh microbial communities from the Groves Creek Marsh, Skidaway Island, Georgia - 011508AT metaG (version 2) | ecosystem: Environmental > Aquatic > Marine > Intertidal zone > Salt...
ACGCGGGCGCCAATCATGTGCACTCCAAGAATTGGTCCATCGACCTGGCGGATGACCTTGATGGATCCCGCAGTCTCCAGAATGTGGCTCTTGCCATTACCCGCAAGGTTGTAGTCATAGACCGCGACTGCTGCGTCACCGAACTCTTCCTTGGCAGCTTTCTCGGAGTAACCGACAGAGGCGACCTCAGGCTCTGAGTAGGTGACCTTCGGAATGTTGCGATCCACCACGACCATGGGGTTCAATCCAGCGAGTTCCTCGGCGACAAAAATACCGTGCTGGAAACCGCGGTGAGCGAGTTGGATGCCCGGCACGATGTCACCGACAGCGAACACGCCGGGAACATTCGTGCGCAGACGCTCATCGGTGAGGACGTAGCCACGATCCATCGCAACACCGACCTCGTCGAAGCCCATACCGTCAGTCTTCGGACCCCGTCCCACAGCGACCAGCAAAAGGTCAGCAGTTTCGGTGGTTCCATCCTCGAGGGTCACGGTGACACTGGTGTCATCCTGGGTGGCGGACTGGAAGCGCACTCCCGTGTGGAAGTTGATTCCGCGCTTGCGGTATGCGCGCTCAAACTGCTTCGAGATTGACTCGTCTTCCGCGGGCACAAGGTGGGGGAGACCCTCAATGATGGTGACCTCGCTCCCGAACGAGCGCCAAACGCTGGCGAATTCGACGCCAATTACGCCGCCGCCGAGGACGAGCACCTTGTTGGGGATCCAGTCCAATTGCAATGCCTGCTCAGAGGTGATGATGCGACCACCGATATCGAGACCAGGCAAAGACTTCGGGTAGGAGCCTGTGGCGAGAATCACATTCTTACCGACCACGGTGTCCTCACCAACAGCAACAGTCGTGGGGGATACCAGCCGACCCGTTCCCTCGATGGTGGTAATGCCTCGAGCCTTGATGAGGCCCTGGAGTCCTTTGTGCTTGGAGGCCACAATGCCATCGCGATAAGTGTTGACGGCAGGAAGGTCGACGCCCTCCAAAGTGGCGCGAACGCCAAACATGTCCGAGTGTCGAGCAGAATCTGCCACCTCCGCGGCATGAAGAAGCGCTTTGGTGGGGATACAGCCCACGTGAAGGCAAGTGCCACCGACCTTGTCCTTCTCGATGAGACCCACGGACATACCCAGTTGGCTAGCGCGCAACGCGGCGGCGTAACCTCCCGATCCTGCTCCGAGAACGACAAGGTCAAAAGTGTGCTCAGCCACGTGTGAGGGACTCCCTAATCAACGATTTTCGACAATAATCCGTCACGACATTCGTACAGAGCCGGACGACAATCGCCCACCAGCCTACTACCTCATGACTATGACCTAACAGGTGCGCTCCTAGGAGAGCACCACATCCAGAACTGTTCGAGTGAGAGCACCGGATGCTCCCTTGGGGGTGTACCCAAAAGCTCCTGAGGAGTTGTGGGCTGGGCCCGCGATATCCAGGTGGGCCCACGGGATTCCCTCTCCCACAAACTCCTTCAAGAACACGCCCGCCAGCAGCATTCCCCCGAGCACCTCACCCGGTTTCGCGTTCGCAATATCGGCAACATCCGAGGCGAGCAAGGAGCGAAGCTCGTGGGGCAGTGGCATACCCCAGACGCGCTCGCCGACGCGAGCCGCTGACGCCTCCACCTCAGCAACACCCTCGGGGGTGCCCATAAGCCCGGCGTAGCGCTCACCAAGCGCAATCCGCGCAGCACCCGTGAGAGTCGCGATGTCAATAATGAGGTCCGGGCTCAGCTCAGAGGCGAGCGCGAGGCCATCCGCCATCACCAAACGACCCTCAGCGTCCGTGTTGAGGATCTCGACAGTCTTTCCACCCTTGATGGTGATGACGTCATTGGGCCTGGATGCGCTGCCACTCGGCATATTCTCCGCAAGGCACAGATAGGCGGTGATACTGGTGCTGGAAGACAGGGCGCTTGCCGCCAAGGTGACGGCTGCCATGACCGCTGCACCAGTCATGTCGTATTTCATGCCGACCATGGCGTTCGGGGCTTTCAGAGAAAGACCACCGGAGTCAAAGGTGATTCCTTTACCCACCAGCGCGACATGGCGGGTTGGGGACGCAGGGCGGTAGCGGAGGACCATCAGACGAGGAGGATTCTGCGATCCCTTTCCGACGGCACTGATGCCCCCCATTCCTTCGGCGAGGAGCTTCGTCTCGTCGAGAACCTCGATTTCGAGACCAGTGCCACCGGCTAGAGACGTGATGTGGTCGACAAAGCTGACGGGATTCAACAGATTGGGAGGCATCGTGACCAGGTCTCGAACCCGCCAGACAGCCTCGGTGGAGACCATCGCTCGCGAGAGCGCGGCATCGTCAAGGGATCCTAGGAACGCCAGGGTTGGCCGAGCTTCGTTGGCCGATTTACCGGGCTTCTGCACGCGGTGAGACCCCAGCAGCGCACCCTCGACGACAGCTGCCAACTCGTCACCTGACTCGGCCAGTGCAAACACCACGCGCTCACCCTTCGAAACCTGGAGAGCCGCGTAGCCCGCAGATTCGCGAAGCCGGTCCGCAGTCATCTCTTCGTCTCCCAAGCCGGTGAACACGACGCTGCGGACACGAAGGGTCGCGGGTGGCCCTTGGCGCCACGCGCTATCGAGAGAGCCATCCGCGTCGATCGCGGTGGCGAGCGAGGTAAGCGCTTCTCGTGTGTCGTCGTCCAGGCCTGGTGCATGGACCACGGCACCGTTTTCGGTCTTCTGGAGTCCCACGACGAGAATGTCGCCGGTGTCCAAAGCGTGAGGGGAGTCAAGGAAGGAAATAGTGGGCAGAGTCATGACCTCATCGTATCGAGCGATTGGTTATCGCCCTGGGCGAAGCTTCCCATTTCCTCACATTGCGCTCGCTAGCATGGGCGTATGTTCCGAGATGAAATTTTTCGTGAGGCGATGGAACTCTCTGACGTTCCTCGCGGGCTTCCCCTTGTCGCGGGACTCACCGGCTTTGCCGATGCAGGTGGAGCTGTCAGCCAGGTCAATAAGTACGTGTTTGAAACCCTGGAGACTCAGCGTGTGGGGGCTTTCGTCAACGACCTGCTGGTTGACTACCGAGCTCGTCGCCCTCTCTTTCACTTCGAGGAAACGTCTCTGACCTCGTACGAGCCTCCACGGCTCTCTCTCGACCTCGTCAAAGACGAGTTGGGGTCCCAGTTCCTCTTTCTCTCTGGCTATGAACCTGATTTCCGTTGGGAGCAGGTGAGCGACACCGTCCTCGACCTTATTGATGACCTTGCGGTGGAGAGCAGCTCCTGGGTTCACGCCATTCCCATGCCCGTCCCGCACACACGGAGCCTGGGTGTGACCGTCAGTGGAAACCGCGAGGACATCACAGATGCTCTTTCGGTGTGGCGACCCACCACGAGTGTTCCCGGGACGTTGATGCATCTGATCGAATACCGCCTCCAAGAGGCCGGGCACCCCACTGCAGGTTTTGTGGTGTTGGTTCCCCACTATCTTGCCGACACGGAGTTTCCCGACGCCGCGATTGCAGCTCTTCAGAGCGTGAGTCAAGCCACCGGCCTGATTTTTCCCACCGATGCGTTGCGTGAATCCGGTCGGTTGTTCCTTCAGGGAATTGCCGAGCAGGTGGAGGACAACCATGAGTTGCGGAAGCTGGTCGATACTCTCGAGAATCGCCACGACTCCTACATGCAGGACAACCCGGTGCCTTCACCTCTGATGGGTGCTGACGGGGAGATCCCGAATGCGGATGACATTGCCCAGGAGTTGCAGAACTTTCTGGCCAAGCGCGGCGACCAAGAAGCCCCGGGCGAAGTCCTCGACGAAACGTAGGGCTCGCGGGGCTGGGGTGTCCGGCGTCGAGGTCGATTCGTGACATAATGTGGGGGAAGGCCCTGCGAGTTCACATCCGTGAAACTTGACAAGGGTTTTCTTACTGCCCGTCACACAGTGGAGCAGGTGGCTTATGGCTCAACGCACACCGTCCGAATCACGTGCGGGAAAAAAGCCACAGAAACAGAGTCTTCTGGATCGTGTCCTCGGTTTTGGGCGTGGTTCTTCACAAACTGACAAGAAAGCAGCACCAACACCTGTGACCCCAGCAGCGAAAAAGCCCGCCCCAAAGTCCGCACCTTCGAAGCCTGCTTCCACCCCAGCAGCGAAGAAAACTGCGGCGAAGAAGGCTCCCGCGACCAAAGCGCCAGCGAAAAAGGCACCTGCCAAGAAGCCTGCACCTGCGAAATCCGCTGCCCCAGCTCCTGCGGCGAAGAAGCCTGCAGCGAAAAAGCCCGTTGCCCAGAAACCGGCAGCGAAAAAGCCGGTTGCCAAGAAGCCCGTTGCCCAGAAACCGGCAGCGAAGAAGCCTGCAGCACAGAAGACTGCTGTGGCAAGGTCTGCTGCTCCCAAGACTGCAGCCGCTAAGCCGGCGACCAAGGCTCCCGCGAAGAAACCTGCACCAGCCAAGGCGTCGACCGCGAAAGCTGCCGCTTCCAAAGCTCCTGCAAAGAAAGCTCCCGCAAAACCGGCCACCGCAAAGGCTCCGGCAAAGGCCACACCCGTCAAGAAAGCCGCATCTGCCGCTCCCAAGTCAAGCGGTGCTACACGGGGCAAAAAAGCTTCGTCTGCGGCTGATGTTCTCGGGGGTGATGGGGACGATGAGCCTGACGTCATCGAGGTCGAGGTTAAGTCCGGTGACACTGAGACCGATGTAGTTCCTGACGCGGTTGCAGAGAAACTAGGCGCTGAGATCATTGCCGGGCTCGCGGAAGCGGCACTGGATGACGAGGACGAGGTCGAAAAAGCTGTGCTGCCGCAGGGCGCCCTCGTGCTCTCAAGCACAGATGACGATGATGCACCCATCATTTCCACGACAATTACCGGCGCCACCGCGGATCCTGTCAAGGACTACCTGAAGCAAATCGGTAAAGTCGCACTCCTCAATGCTGAGCAAGAAGTGGAGCTCGCGTTGCGCATTGAAGCCGGACTGTTTGCGGAAGAGAAGCTCTCCTCGCTCACCGCGTCACAGCGCACGACGAAGCTTGCGCGTGAACTGCACGAGATTGCGAAGGATGGTCAGCGGGCTAAGAACCACCTTCTGGGAGCTAACCTGCGCCTTGTGGTGTCGCTGGCAAAGCGCTACACCGGCCGAGGAATGCAGTTTTTGGACCTCATTCAAGAGGGAAACCTTGGTTTGATTCGTGCTGTCGAGAAGTTCGACTACACCAAGGGCTTCAAGTTCTCGACCTACGCCACCTGGTGGATCCGGCAGGCGATCACGCGCGCTATGGCAGACCAAGCTCGCACGATTCGTATCCCCGTGCACATGGTCGAAGTCATCAACAAGCTCGCTCGTGTGCAGCGCCAAATGTTGCAAGACCTCGGTCGCGAGCCCACTCCCGAAGAGTTGGCTCGCGAACTGGACATGACGCCCGAAAAGGTCGTCGAGGTTCAGAAATATGGTCGCGAGCCCATCTCCCTGCATACCCCTTTGGGCGAGGACGGGGACAGCGAATTTGGTGATCTCATTGAGGACACCGAAGCAGTGGTCCCTGCGGATGCAGTGGGATTCACCATGCTGCAACGCCAGTTGGAAATGTTGCTCGATTCGCTTTCAGAGCGCGAAGCAGGCGTGATTCGCATGCGTTTTGGTCTCGGCGATGGTATGCCCAAGACCTTGGATCAAATAGGAGACACCTTCGGTGTTACCCGTGAGCGCATCCGTCAAATAGAGTCCAAGACGATGGCGAAATTGCGTCACCCGTCCCGCTCGCAGGCTCTTCGCGACTACCTCGAGTAGGACTTGTGGGTAAGTTTCCCTCGTTCGTTATCGCGAAACTCTTGCGGTTTCTTACGCGATTGCGTGGAGGGGGTTCGGCGTTCCCCGGTCTCGCACTCCTGAGAATGCGTCCCGATGTTCTCTCGGAGACTCTCGGAGCGCTGCCACGCGGCACTGTCTTTGTCTCAGGGTCGAATGGAAAGTCGACAACGACCACCATGATGGCGTCCCTGATGCGCGCTCATGGTGTCTCCGTATTCACTAATCCCGCCGGCGGAAACCTGCCACAGGGCTTGGCGTCCGCGGTGGTGGGAGCGGCCAGCCTCACAGGTCGTGTTTCTGCAGATATTGCTGTCCTCGAGGTTGACGAAGCTTACGCGGGCATGATTGCCGATGCCCTCGCTCCGGACTGGGTGGTGCTGACTAATCTCCAAGTCGATCAGCTCAATCGATTTGGTGAACCAGAGAACGTCTATCGAATGCTGCGTGATCTTGCTGCTCGTGCTCGAGTAGGTGTGATCGTCAATGCCGCGGATGCCAACCTTGTTGCCTTGGGAGCTGAGGTGGCTGCCCAAGGCTCAAGGGTCGAGTTCATCGACCTGTCCTCAGACGCTCTCGCCAGTGCCGCTCACGGTGTCGTGGCGGCACCACTGTTTGCTGAGGCGCCGGAGAGACTCCCTGGTGATTCCCTCGTGACCTTGGTCTCGAGCGAAGGCCAGCGGGCAACGGTGGGGGTCGGTGGTAGCACTCTCGAGCTCGAGCTCCCCGCTCCTGGTTTGCATTACGCCGTGGATGCTGCTCTTGCGCTCGGATGCGTGGCGGTTGTTCTCGGGAAGCCGGTCGACCTCGACGCTGTTCGCACTGCGATGAGCTCTGGTGCGCCGGTCTATGGGCGTGGGGAGGTCATTACCCACAAGGGCGCGCAAATAGCGCTCACGATGATGAAAAATCTCCCCAGTTTGCAGGTCAACATCGATGCGATGAGCCACTCGCCGGAGCTTGTCTGGGTCGCGGTAGACGAGGGGACACCGGATCCCTCCTGGCTCTACGACGTCGATCTAGGCCCGATTGATCATGTGGATGTCCTCACAGGGACCAAAGCGTGGCAATGGGCTGTTTTCCTCGAATACCGAGGGATTCCTTATGGCCAGGTTATTGAAGACTCCGCTGAGGCCCTCGCCGCCGTGGGATCGATGGCTCTGGAGCGAGGCGTAACAGTATCGGCCATCGTCAATTACGAGCAGATGATGCTCATTCGGCGGCTTGCCGGGTATAAAGAACTTGAGGGCGCGCGATGACGCAGTGGTTCACCATTGCGAGGGTTCTTCCCGAGCGCCTCGGGCTGAATGGAAGCTCGGCATCTGCAGAGATTCTCGCCATGACATTGCGCCAGATGGGCCATGAGGCGTCCATTGTTGATATTCATGGTCCGGCTGACGCACCCAGCACCGCTGACATTGTGACCATCGGGAGCGGCTCCACCTCACAACTTGCCCCCGCGGCGACAGATTTGATCGCTCTCGTGCGAACTTTTCAGCATTGGAAGAACTCTGGGGCTCACTGGGTTGCCATCGGAATGGGCTGGGATCTCCTGGGGGAGTCCTTGATGACAGCGGAGGGCGACACAGTCCCTGGAGCAGGGATTTTTCCTTCTCGTGCCGACTACCGCGCCGGGAGGTTTTCGGGCGAGGTGCGAGGCTCTGACTTCAAAGGTCGCGAGAGCGCCGGCTATATCAATCAGGTTGGCACGACTGAGCTGAAGGAGGATGTAGGGCCGCTCATGACGCTGGAGGGCGCGCCCGAGGGATGGCCTGAACAGGAGGGGCTTCGTGCGCCACAGCTGTTCGCCACCAGGCTTGGTGGACCAGCCCTCGCCCTCAATCCGCACTGGGCGCTCGATATTGTGACCGATGTGCTGGCGTCACGCGGTCTGCAGCCACAACTCAACGATTTTCACACCCGCGTCGAGTCTGCGGCGGCTCGCGCTCGAGCGTTGATTGTGGGACGGCTTAGTTCTCGTCGATAAATTTTCGCGGCACATGTGGAGCAAGCGAGGCCACCACCTCATCGCCAATGGTGTCGGCCCACGAGGCCCAGTCCTCGGCACGAGGTGACGCACCCTGTGGGTCACCCCAGAGCGTGATCCACTCACCCACCGGTGGGAGAGCTAAATCGCCCTCGGAGTGAATGATGAGGTGATCGGCGTCCACCGTCTCTATGGGGTATCGAACTCCGTTGTGGCTAACCCAGCCGCGACCATCCTGAGGAGGCAAGAGCCCGTCGCCAAATCCCATTCCGAGCGTCGCCGTGTCGCCTTGTGGGCTGTGGGAGAGCACCTGAGCGTGAACGGACATCACGGGGTTGAAGCCCATGTCCTGGGCTGTGCGGTCATCGAAGGGTGACACCCCGTACACGATGATGCCAATACGAACCATGTCGAGGCGTGTTTCAGGTAAGTCTGCTGCAGCAGCGGACGCCGCAATGTGAAGAATCGACGGAGCCAATCCCGCATCCCGAGCGATGGCGACAGCGTCCTGGAATCGCTGCAGGGAGGACCTGTCCTCCTCCAGTGAGGTGTCCGCGAGGTGGGACCAGAATCCGATGACAGTGATGTGACCCGCGGCCTCCAGCGCAGCCGCGTGACGCACGAGGTCTGGCCAGTGCTCTGCTAAAGCTCCGTTTCGGTGGAGACCAGTGTCGATTTTGAGGTGAACGCGGGTGTTCATCGCTGGCGCCTGCTCCACCAGAAGATCAAGTTGCCAGCTTCCAGAAATTCCGAGGTCCAGCTGTGCCCGCGCTGCGGCACCGAAGTCGCTCGTGGGGGAGTGAAGCCAGCACAGCAGGGGCAAGTTTGGCTCGGTTTCCCGCAGGGCTATTCCTTGGGCGATGTCTAGGACGGCGAGAGCATCAGCGCCCGCTTCACGGGCGGCGCGGGCAAGAGCCTCAGCACCATGGCCATACGCCTCGGACTTGACCGCGATCATGAGCTGGGCATCACCGGCCAGCGTGTCCTTTGCGTGAGAAACGTTGGCCCGAAATGCCGGGAGCGAAATTTCCGCGTAGCAGTGCGCTGCTAGTTCCATATTTTGACCACCCGGGGCGCTAGCTGGGCGATGAGGAGGGGCACCGGACGAGAGGACCACTGTGACCATTCGGTCACGCTGGGATCAGTTCCCCAAATGGTCACCACGTCACCAAGATTGGCCGATGCATCTCCGATATCGAGGACCATCTGGTCCATGGCAATCCGACCGGCAACCCTGTGGCGGATGCCGCCGAGAGACACTTCACCTTTCATGGACGCACTCCTTGGCACTCCGTCGGCGAATCCCGCGCTCACCAATGCCAGGGTCGTTTCAGACGCTGTTCGGTACTGGTAGCCATAGGACACAGGGGTTCCCGCGGGCACACGCTTCAGGGATACGACATCGCCTTCCAGAGTCACGACGGGGCGGGGCCCTTCCAGCCAGCTCGTGGAACTAGGGGCTTCCTGGGAGGTGAAGCTCAGAACCGAAGCTTCTCTGTCTGCGGGTGAGTGCAGCGCCTGCGCCACACCGGCATCGCGAGCCAGTGCGCTCACGCGCTCAATGCCCAGGCCGTATGCGTTGCAGCGCAAGTCGGGGATGACTCCGCGCGAGGCCAGGCTGGCAAACGCTTCAACGAGTGCCTCCTGGGAGAGCTGTGCTCGTCGCAGTGGGGCGCTCAGACTAGCTGGCGCGGTCATTCCGTAGGCGGTCTGTCTCGTCGTGCCACCCGACCACCTTGTCGCCAAGCGACTCGCGGTACTTGGCAGCGTGGTGACCGCAGAACAAAAGTTCACCGCTGGCAAGTGTGACGCGCACATAAGCTTGCGCACCGCAGCTATCGCAGAGGTCCATTGCTCCTAAGGCTGCAGGGGTCTCGAGGGGTGCTTCTGTTGTCTCAGGTGCTGCGTACGACATTTCTTCTCCTCGAGCTCGTGTGGGCTGTTGAACTATTCCACCACGCCTTCTTGTCATTCACCTGCCAGACTCTCCCAGTTTCGCCGACCGCGTATTGCCCCTTCTCGGCGGTGCTCGGGGTGCGCCGGGGTGGTGAGCAATAAGCTCAGGACGTTAGTTCGCAAGGAAAGAGAGACCGTGGCTTCACAGGATTATTCCGCCAGGCATTTGACCGTACTGGAGGGTCTAGAAGCGGTTCGTAAGCGCCCGGGTATGTACGTCGGGTCGACCGATTCCCGGGGTCTGATGCATTGTCTGTGGGAACTCATTGATAACTCAGTCGATGAGTCTGTGGGTGGACACGGGTCGGACATTACCGTCCAAATCCATGCCGATGGCAGCGTGCAGGTGGGCGACCACGGCCGCGGGGTGCCGGTTGATATCGAGCCCCGCACCGGACTTACTGGTCTGGAACTTGTGTTCACCAAGCTCCACGCGGGAGGAAAGTTCGGCGCAGGATCATACGCCGCGTCCGGAGGACTCCACGGTGTTGGAGCTTCAGTGGTCAACGCGCTCGCAGAACGGCTTGATGTTGAAGTCGATCGGGACGGAAAAACCTGGGGTATGTCGTTCCACCGCGGTGAGCCTGGAGTTTTCCATGACACACCAGAGGGTCCCTCACCGAGCTCTCCCTTTGAACCTTTCGTTGACGGCAGCGAACTCACTGTCCTTGGTTCTGTAAAAAAGGGCGTCACGGGGACCCGCGTGCGATTCTGGCCGGACCCTCAAATTTTTGGCAAGGGCGCAGCATTTACACCTTCTGAGCTGACCGAGCGAGCCCGCCAAACAGCCTTCTTGGTGCCGGGCTTGTCTATCCATGTTGATGACCACACTTCTGGCAAGAACGTTCGCACAACGTTCTCGGCGGCTGGAGGCTTGGCGGACTTTATGGAGTTCCTCGCTCCTGATCAACCAGTGGTGGGTCCGTGGCATTTTCATGGCGAAGGCCAGTTCGAAGAGACCGTGCCGGTCTTGGATGACACCGGAAAGCTCGAGTCACGTGATGTTGTGCGGACTGCCGCGGTCGACGTTGTCGTGCAGTGGGGGACGGGTTATGACACGGTCCAAAAAAGTTTCGTGAATATCATCCAGACCCCCAAGGGAGGAACTCATCAGCAAGGATTTGACCTTGCGCTGGTGAAGACCTTGCGTGCAGAGATCGAGAAGAATGCCCGAAAGCTCAAGGTCGGAAAGGACAAGGTCGAAAAGGACGACATTTTGGCCGGCCTCACCGCAATTATTGCTGTTCGAGTTCCCGAGCCCCAGTTTGAGGGTCAGACCAAAGAGGTGCTCGGCACGCCGGGAATCAAGGCCATAGTGTCCCAGGTTGTTTCGGAGGGATTGGGCCAGAAACTGACCTCGAGCAAGCGTGAAGACAAAGCATTCGCTGCGCTCTTGCAAGAAAAGATTGTCGCCGAGATGAAGACCCGTGTCTCGGCGCGCGCGCTCAAAGAAACCCAGCGGCGTAAAAATGCTCTGGAGTCATCGACCTTGCCGACCAAGCTGGTGGACTGTCGGAGCAAGGAGACCGAGGGGAGTGAGCTCTTCATTGTGGAGGGAGACTCTGCTCTGGGAACTGCGAAACTGGCCCGTGATTCAGAGCATCAGGCACTTCTGCCGATTCGCGGGAAAATCTTGAACACCCAGAAAGCCTCTGTTCAGGACATGCTCGATAACCAGGAGTGTGCGGCGATTATTCAGGTGGTCGGGGCGGGTTCGGGTCGGACGTTTGACGTGACCCAGGCTCGCTACGGAAAAATCATCATCATGTCGGACGCTGATGTCGATGGCGCTCATATCCGTACGCTCCTGCTGACGCTCTTCTTCCGTTACATGCGGCCCCTCGTGGAGGAGGGCCGAGTGTATGCGGCTGTACCGCCTCTTCATCGCGTCGTCGTGAATGGCCGGGGGAAAGCCCCGAAAGAAATCATCTATACCTACTCGGAAGACGAGTTGCGGAGTCTCTTAGACGCTCTGCACAAACAAGGGAAGACCTATCAAGAGCCCATCCAGCGCTACAAGGGTTTGGGCGAGATGGATGCCGATCAGCTCGCGGAAACGACGATGAACCGCGACAACCGCATGTTGCGGCGAGTCCGCGTGTCCGATGCGGAGAACGCGTCTCGCGTCTTTGAACTACTCATGGGCAATGAGGTGGCGCCCAGACGAGATTTCATTGTCCAGGGACCGGGACTGGCGTCTGAGCGGATAGACGCTTAGCTTCGTTGCTCTCCAAGCGAGCTCACGCTGCCCTCAAGGAGCGCTCCGGAGGCATCCCGCTTGGAGGTCTCTTTCGGTAAGGCGACAGCCTGCCCGCGAGGGCCAATAGCGAGGGGTTGGTAGCCCACGAAGGCGCCAACAAGGACGTCTTCGCCCTTGAGGAAGGTGTGGGCCCTTACGCCTGACGTTGCGCGACCTTTGACAGGGAAGTCTGTCAACGGCGTGCGCTTAGCTCTCGCGGATTCGGTCCCGGGGAGAACCTCAGTAGATCCGGAGAGGGTAACGACTATCGCGCGCTCGCGGTCAACAGCAGCCATGGTGATCACTGC
>Ga0255779_1005157_pt1 | contig 12263 bp, 15 predicted proteins | sample 011ome_21_FD_179977 | JGI IMG/M metagenome (GOLD analysis project Ga0255779, IMG submission 179977) | Coastal salt marsh microbial communities from the Groves Creek Marsh, Skidaway Island, Georgia - 011508AT metaG (version 2) | ecosystem: Environmental > Aquatic > Marine > Intertidal zone > Salt...
TTGCATTTAGCGAAGCGCGATGACCGCAAGTGATCGCGGGGGAATAGTCGCCGCTCCCCGGAAAGCGCCGAGCGAGACATCTGAATACCGCGTCGCATCCATCACAAAGTCACCAGTGGTTCCCTCCGGCAAAGGCGCCCCCACGACCGTGTTACTGGGGTTTAGAACAATCACGGTGTAGTTTCCTGTCGCAATAAATGCAGCGGGGTAGGACGTGATAGTCCACTGGCAACCCAAGGGTTCTTCTCCCCTTTCGCTCGAGAGGAACCGAGCCCAGTTCTGCTGAAGAATCTCCACTTCCGCTTCTTTTGCGGCAGGCAGGTCGCCACGCTCGGAAAGAAAAACTTGGTACTGGTCGGTGAAACCAGCACAGTCTTCCAAGGTGTCGAGCTGGAAGGTCGAGAATGCTTCGTCGAAGATCGTGGCGCGAGGCGCAAGTGACGACCAGGCGATAGCAGCAACCGCAGCGGCGCCAACCGCAACCGAGATTAGGACCAGTAGACGCCTTGTGCTCACAGCACTAGAGGGTAAAGCACTTTGTCCCGTGAGAGGGGTAGCCTCGAGGACATGATGACCACACCCGAACGCATTGATTCTCGCGACGCCTACAGCCGACGCTATTGGTCTCAAACGTGTCCTGGTTACCCCTCCTCCTGTGACACGACCGATGCACAGGGAAAATCCTGCCCGCAGTGCGGAAGTGAGCTACCAGGCTTTATCGCAGCAGGGGTCAAATGCCCCGGGTGTGGCAGTGAGCGGTTTTATTGCGGACCTGACTCAGAGCAGCTTCCGGGGAGGCCTGATTTGCGCTGTTTTGATTGTGATTCGCCGATGACCTACTAGGTCATCGTTTTCGTGGTGCGCGCATCAGAGCTCGGGTAACCCGCCAGGACATAATCGCGAGCAAACTCAGTCCGCTGAGAACACTGAAGGCACTGAGAAACGATCCGATGGAAAAAATGCTCCCAAACGAGCCGATGGAGCCAATCGAGAAGCTCGAGCCGATGGAGCCGATGGAGAAACTGGAACGGTAGGAGGCAATCGACCACGATGAGTCGATTGACCAGGGGCTGCGAGACGAGGTCATAGCTCTAGCTTGCCATCCCTCACCGCTGTGAAAAATGGCTAACCTGAGACGCATGGCATCTTCGGGTAATCGGCGGGACCTCTTCCCCGCTATCGAAGCAAAACACGGACAACCGGTCGAGCATTGGTTTGATCAATTGGGATTGCTCGAGAGTGAGAAGTATCCCGAGCAGATTGCGCTATTGCGCAACGAGCACGGCTTTAGCCAAGCTCACGCCAATGCTGTCGTGATGGTGTATCGAGGGTCGGAGAGCTCAAAGCGTTTTGCTGACCCCGATGATTACTTCGAGAACCTGGCGACGAAACATCGAGAATTGGCTCGTCAGATTTTTCATGCTATTCGACGCAACCACCCCGAGTTGGAGCTTGTTATCGCCTGGAATCAGCCCATGCTTCGGAAGGGGAAGGACTATGTCTTTGGCTTGTCAGCTTCCACCCATCACCTGAGCATCAACCCCTTCACGCCAGTGGCGCTTCATGACTTGCGCGACAAACTTGAGGGCTTGGATGTGCTGAAACACACCATCCGGATTCCACTGGATTGGACGGTTGACGAGGAGCTGCTGAAAGCGTTGGTCAGTCACCGGATCGCCGGTTTGGAGGAGGAAAGTAGGAACAATGGCTGAGGCCTCGGTTCAGTGGGCCCTGGTCGCACTCGAAGTGATCGGTGTCGTGGCATTCGCTCTTTCGGGCGTGCTCGCCGCGGTTCGCAAACGTCTCGACGTGGTGGGCGTCGTGTTCGTCGCCTTCGTGACGGCCTTGGGGGGCGGAACACTGCGAGATGTGTTGCTCGATCGCCAGCCGTTCTTTTGGATTGCTCACGAGGAGTGGGTGTGGGTTGTCATCGGTTTGGGTGTGGCCGGGTCGATGATTCTTCGTGCTCGCCACTTTGAACCCACTTTTCGTGCTATCCAATGGCCTGACGCCATTGGACTGGGCCTCTTCGCGGCGTCGGGAACTCAGATTGCCCTGGCTGCCGGTTCGAGCCCGCTAATCGCCACCTTGATGGGGGTGGTCACCGCCGCCGTGGGAGGCATCCTGCGCGATGTGCTCTTGAACGAAATCCCGTGGGTGGTCGCAAGCTATCAGCTCTATGCCGTGATTGCTTTTGCGGGCGGGTGGTTGGTGTGGCTGTTAGGTGTACTCGGGATGGACCCGGTCTGGGCAGTAGCGATTTCCGCGGTCGCCATTTCACTCACCAGGGTTCTTGCCATCAGGTTTAACTGGCAACTACCCAACTGGCGCCGTGACGACCACACCGGCGCGATTCATCTTGGCTAGTTGGGGTTGTTCAAGTGCTGGCGCTCTTCGCGCTCTTGCTCTTCGACCTTCTCGCGGGCGACTTCTTCCGCGGTTAGCCGCGCCTTCTCGATGAGCCCTTCTCGCAATTCTTTTTCATTGGTTTCTCGGTTGGACTTAGCCATGGTGATCTCCTCATCTCGAGTGGTTCCAGGCTATCGTCACCAACGCGGCTGCACTTCTCCCAGTTAGGAAACGACTCGCCCAGCGAGAGTGTCGGAATGCTCCCACAAATACCAGGCAGCAATCGAGCGATACGGCTTCCAGCGATCAGGTAGCTCGGGCGTGAGCTCACCAAAGTAGTGCTCTACTGCCCGACGAAGTCCGAGATCACCGGGTGACCACACATCTAAATGACCAAGCCCAAAAATCATGAACATCTCTGCTGTCCACGGTCCGATGCCTTTCAATGCGACAAGCGTCTCGCGGATGGTGAGGTCGTCAGCTTTTTCGAGTGCGTACGGGTCGATGCTCCCGGATGCAAATGCGTCAGCAAGACCCTGGGTGTAGGCCACTTTAGAACGGGAGAGTCCCACTGAGCGAAGCTCCTCTTCGCTGCGGGTGAGCACATTTTGCGGGGTTAGCTCACCAACCAGGTCCCGCAGTCGGCCCTCGATGGTGTCGGCTGCCTTGACCGATAATTGCTGGCCCACGATGGAACAGGCGAGCACATCAAAGTACTTATCGGGGGTCACCGGATGAAGCTGAGGGGGTCGGTGGGATGCAATCAACCCCGCCATGACCTCGCAGGAATCCCGAAGGTGAGAAATTCCTTTCTTCACCTTGTTCTCGAACGTTGTCATAGAGGACTGGCTCGCAGAACCCCGCTCACCAACATCATCAGGTCAGGGTCAAGCGGTGAGTCTTTAGGCGAGGTAGCGAACACAATCCGCCATTCATCCTCGCCGGTGGGATAGGCCGTGGGGTCGAGGTAGTTGCGCTCGGGGTCGGTGAGTAGCGGCGTCGGGTCCACCTCCCAGGCCACACCATCACTCGAGCGGGCCAGGTGAAGTTTTTGGGGAAGCTCCGATGGGTGTGGTGTGGTGGAGAGCAGCATCAGCCAATCACCCTCCTCGGCTCGCAGAACAAACGGGTCGACATAGCCGCCAAACATGACGGGCTCGGGACTTACTGAGAAGTCGATTCCGTTGTTTGATGTCTCATGGCGAAGCCCTTCTCGCCGTTCACCATCAACTTCATCCACCCAATACATGTGAACGGTGCCATCGGGGCCGACGACCGTGTCGGGCACACCCCAGGCGCGGCCTTCGCCTGTCTGTTGCACCCCGGTGGGGGTGGCGGGGCTGTAGCTGCGGAAGTCAGTGGTGGTCGCCGAGACGACTTGCTTCTTGGCGTCAGGGGACATCGGTTGACCCGCCTGGGGCATCTCGATGAAATCGGCCCAGTAAATCCGCCACTGCGAACCCTCATTAATCACGGTGAAGTCAGCGCCGGGGGGCACATCGAGTGGCGCAGGGGCAAACCCACTGGAACCGTCTCCGTGCCATACCCTCTGGGGGTCAAGGCTGGTGACAAAAAGGGTGGACACCCCGTCAATGTCGACAAGCTCGGGGGACACCCCTCGAATACCGGTCTCCTGGATGTCCCCGATACTCCAGCCCTGAACCAGGTCAGCCTCGGGTTGAGCCGTCGCGGAGCATCCAGCAACCGACAGTGCAAGAACCACCCCGCAGAACACACTCATTGTTTTCAGCATCGAAACCCCTCGTTCGTGTCGCTCAAGAATACGACGCCGAGGGTACTCCGGAAAGGTCTCAGATGCCCTTTGGCTTGAGGTACTTCTGTGCCAGAGCACTCAAGAAGTCAAACACCATCGCCAAAATGGCGACCATGACCGCTCCGATGAAAATCGCCGGGCCGCGGTTGAGTTTCAAACCCGAGTTGATGGTCTCTCCCAAACCGCCGCCACCGACAAGAAAGGCGAGGGCTGCCATGCCGATGTTGATCACGATGGCGGTGCGAATGCCCGCCATGATGACGGGGACGGCGAGGGGAAGCTCGATATTGATCAGCACCTGAAGTTTCGTGTACCCCATACCCCGGCCGGCGTCGATGACGGACTTATCGACCTGTTCCAGACCCACGATGGTGTTTCGCAGCACCGGCAGCAAACTAAAGAGCGCCAAGGCGTAGACCACGGTGGTGAGGCCTGTACCCCTAAAGGTGAAGAAAATCACAATCAGCCCATAGGCGGGGAGAGCTTGGGCGAGGCCCAAGAAATCAACGAGAGCGGTTTTGAGTCGGGGGAATCCCCGACGAGACACCAAGATTCCAATGGGCACAGCGATGATCACCACAAGAAGCGACGAAGCAAAACCGAGCTGAATGGTTTGGACAAGCTGCCGCGAGACGTTTTCGTAGGAGAGGATGTCTGCCGTCGTCGCATCGATGTCGGAATACAGCCACACGGCAAACCCCAGCAGCGCCAACAGGCCCGCAAAGACGGGGGTGACGATCAGGTCAAGCCGCTCTGCGAGCGGCGCTTTATGACGCCTGAGGGTGATGGCTGCGGTGGTCACTTACTTACCTGCCCCCTGCTCGACGAGGAGCTTGGCGAGGGATTCGATGGTGCAGCAGCCGAGGTATTTGCCCTTGCGGTCCGTCACCGCGGCGAGGCCCACCGATGACTGCAACATCGCGGTCAGAGCGTCCTGAAGAGTGTCTTCGGGCTGTAAGTCAACGGAAATCGGGCGCCCACTCTTCTCAATCGGTTGGCTGGTGCGGTTGAGGGCAGCAAGATCCAACCAGCGCAGGGGCTTATCGTCGGCGTCGAGGAGGATGGAGGTGCTGTCCTCGGAGTCCTGCAAAGTCTCGATGGCTTTATCCCGCATGACCGGCGCCTTGAACACTGGTACCTGGTGGAGCTCGGTGTCCGCAATCTTCATCAGGGTAAGGCTTTTGAGAATTGCGCCAGACCCCAAGAAGTTTTCGACAAACTCGTCTGCCGGGTCCGCGAGGATTGCCTCTGGGGTATCGAGCTGAGCAATTTCAGACTGCTCACGCAAGATCGCGATGCGATTGCCCATTTTGATGGCCTCGTCGATGTCGTGGGTCACAAAGACGATGGTTTTCTTCAAGTCCTGCTGGAGTCGTAGGAATTCGTTTTGCAGGCGGTCGCGGGTAATCGGGTCGATCGCGCCAAAAGGCTCATCCATCAACAACACATCCGGGTCCGCTGCGAGTGCTCGCGCGACGCCGACGCGCTGTGCTTGACCGCCAGAGAGCTCCTTGGGGTATCGCCCGCGGTAGGTATCGGGGTCCATGCCAACTAGGTCGAGCAGATCGTCGACGCGGTGAGCAATCTTGCCTTTGTCCCAACCCAGGAGCTTGGGAACTGTGGCGATGTTCTCCGCGATGGTGCGGTGGGGGAAAAGACCCACCTGCTGGATGACGTAGCCGATCTTGCGACGCAAGAGGCTCGGGTTCATGCTGGTGACGTCTTCCCCGTTGAGGTAGAGCGTGCCCGAGGTGGGTTCAATCAAACGGTTAATCAAACGCAGAGTGGTCGACTTTCCACACCCCGAAGGCCCGACCAAGACGAGAACCTCTCCACGGTGAACATCCAGAGTGAGGTTGTTGACAGCCGCAGCATCGCCGTCACCGTATTTCTTGGTGACGTTTTCTAGACGAATTAAGACGTCGTTGCTCATCGGATTCCTCTCGAGATGGTGACGTTTTTCACAAGTTTCAGGGCCATGTCAATGGCGAAGGCGAGCAGCAGGCTCAAGATCGTGCCGAGCCAGATGGCTTCGAGCGAATTAGGCAGGGGGAGACGGGCGAGGCCGCTCTTAATGAAGTCACCCAAGCCACCTCCGGCGACAAGGGTCGCTATGGCGGCGATTCCGACAGTGAGCATGGTGGCAATACGGATACCAGCCAGAATGACCGGCCAGGCGAGGGGAAGTTGAATGCGCAACAGAATTTCACTGTTGGTGAGCCCCATGCCTTTCGCAGCTTCCATCACGCTGGGATCGACGCCATCTAGACCAGTGACCGTGTTGCGAAGAATCGGAAGAATCGCATACAGAAATAGAGCAATAAAAGAGGGGGCAAAACCCAAGCCCACCAGCGGAATAAAGATGGTGAAGAGCGCGAGGGATGGAACGGTCAGAAAGACTGAGGCAATCGCCAAAGACAGCTCGCGAGCAAAGACGTTGTGACGTGTCGCGACCGCGACCGCGACCACAATCGCGAAGAAGCTGGCGAGTCCGACGACCGACACCACATACGCAATGTGTTCGAGCAGTGCTTGGCCCACCTGGTCAAGACGGCCAGAGGTGTAGCGCCACAGGCTCAGCAGAAATTCCATTGATTCCTCTCACCGACGTGGGGAGGGGTCACCCCCTCCCCACGACCAGATGAGTTACTCCGAGAGGAGTCCTTCCTCAACGAGGAAGTCGCGTGCAACCGCCTGGGGGTCTTCACCCTCCGCGGAGACGCGGGCGTTGAGCTCAGCCATGCGCACGTTGTCAAGCGGCGCGAGGATGGCTTCGACGATTCCGTCAAACGCCTCGGGGGCCTCGTTGTAGGTCTCTTCGCGAATAGTCGCGGAGACGTTGTAGAGGATATTCACGCCCGGGTCCTCCACCAAGGTGAGGTCCAGGGCAGGAATGCGACCGTCTGTCGTGAACACTTCACCGAAGTCGCAGTTGTTGTTTGCGGTCTCGGTGTAGATGATTCCGGTGTCCAAAATCAGCTGCTGGGCTTCCGGCAGTTCAATTCCGGTGGCGGTTTCGGTCAGAATCAGACCGTCAGGTCGGCTGGGGAATTCCGATTCCATGCAGACGATGGCGTCAGGGTTCTCCTGGACGTACTCCATCATGGTCTGCAGGCTGAATGCTCCTCCGTTTGCTTCGGTTGCCTCCGGGCTCGATGCAAAACCGTAGGTGTTGTTGAACGGCGAGCGTCCCACCCACACGATTCCGTTGGCGAGATCCTGCTCGGCAACGCCACTGGTCAGAACCTCTGAGTCGAAGCTCGGGTCCTCATTACCCAGGTGCACCGTCCAGCCGGTTCCGTTGTATTCCATGTAGACGTCGATTTCGTCGGACACCAGTGCCTCGCGGGCCACGTTGGTTCCACCGAGGTTGACGCGGTCGGTGACGTCTGCTCCAGCGGCTCCAAGGGCTTCGACCAGTACATAGCCAAGAATCAGCTGTTCGTCGAAGTCTTTCGAACCCACAGCAACTGAGACGCCAGACAGGTCATATTCGCTCAAAGCAGAGTCACCGGCGGCGCCTCCACCTGCTGCGGAACACCCGGCGAGAGCCAACAGGCTGGCTACTCCAGTCGCTGCGAGAGCGCTTTTTGTTAGTCGTTTCATGCTTTCGTATGCCTCCTCAAGTTACGCATAGGTCAGCCCAGGCTAGGTTCACGCAACGGGAGCGGTCTAATCGAGTTGTCCAAATATCAACTAACAACTAGCCTCGAAGAATGGTTTCTCATACCTCGGGACTCGTTCGTGATCTTGATGTTCTCGAGTTGTTAGGAACCGATGAGGCGTTCGAGCGAGGGGGATACGGGGTTCAAGAAATCGCTCACTTGGCGAAGAGGGATAAGGGCCAAATATCTCGGGTGTGCCGCACGTTGTCCTCTTTTGGCCTGATTTATCGTGACGGTCAGAGTCGGAAATACACTCTCGGCCATCGAATATTTGCCATTGCCCTACGCACCCGAGAAGCGCACCTGGCCAACTTGGCCCAACCCTTCTTATTGGACCTCGTCGCCCAGTCCGAGGAATCTGCCCACCTTACGGTGTTGCGTGGAGGGGGGGTGCTCACACTGCGCACTGAGCTCTCACAGCACACGCTCCGAGATGGCTCACTGAGTGGCGTCACCTTGCCGGCGCTCCGCACAGCATCAGGACGGGCAATTCTTGGGACGCTTACCGATTCGGAGCTCGAAGCTTGGTGGGCGGAGCACGGGGTATTTCGGGACCCACCCGCCGAATATCCGCGAAAGGTGGAAGGCGCGGAGATTCGTCGCCTGCGACGGCAGCCAGGAAGTATTCGCAGCGTTAGCGGGTTGAAGAGAGTGGTGAGAGGGGTGCGGCGAGCTGGCTATGCCGTAAGTGTGGGCGAGCTTAACCCAGAAATCGTCGATGCCGCGGCGGCCGTCGTTGACGGTAGTGGCAACGCGGTAGCGGCGATTGCTGTTGGAGCGATTCGCGAGCGCATCGGAGACAGATTTGAACTCATGGGTGAGGCCGTTACCCGCGCCGCCCAGTTGGTCTCGAAAGCGCTCGCTCCCCAGGGGTCTGCGGATCCCATCGACGCTCTCTAGGCGAGCCCTCGGGCCCCCCGGTTTCGTTCGGTCAAGGTGAAGAACACCCCGGTGAGCGCAATCACGAGCAGCACCAGTGCGGGAAGGAAGCTTCGGATAAACCAGGAGGCGTCTGCGCTCACGATGACCGCCTCCTCCTGCTCCATCTTGCTGTAGTCAATCTGGTCTAACTCCCAATACACCTCGGAATCCGCATTGATGGAAAACTCGATGTCGCGCATCAAGACGCGCCCGTCCACGCTGGTGGCCTCAGCGCTCAACACATAATCACCCGGCTCCAAATTGCCAGGCAGCGGTCGCGTTTCGTAGAAGTAGTCCCGATCAGTTACTGGTTCGCTCAAGAGCGAAATAAAGGGCTCTTCGATCTCAATGGTGACCATCGAGCCTTCCTCCAAGTCCCAGCCGTTGACTGATACGTCAACATCCTGCAGTGGAGCGCCCGGACCGGCCATGATGTCGAAGTAAAAAGAGGGGGAACTGCGCAAGTCATCAATAGCCGAGCCTCCGTAGCCGAATGCCATCGACGTGACGATTCCGCCGAACACAATCGAGAGTACGAAGTTCAATCCTCGAGCGGCACGAGTGACTCGACTTCGCGAGCTTTGCGACGTGGGACCCTGGGCAACGGCGCGTTCACCGAAGACCGTTCCGACAATGATTCCCGCGGCAATCACGAGTTGGATAATGACCCAAATCCACACGTCAAGACTGGTGCCGGTGACGTCGTAGACGATGAGTCCGAAAATCAGTGCTACCGCGGTGAGAACAATAGGAACGGCGTACGCCGTTCCCAAATCTTTTTGGGAACCAGACGCGGCCGGCTCGTCGTCGTCAATCGCATCATCGGGCACTCGATCACTGGACTTCGGAAGAGTGTCCGAGCGGAACACAAACGCTGTGAGGAGGACCGTCACCAGAAGCGCTGTGCAGAGAACAATCGGCAAGTAGGTGTCTAAGGTTCGAGTCGAAAGTGCCTGGATGGCATCTCGATTCCCGCTAAAGCCCTCGATGAACACCGACACACCCAAAATCGCTGAAATCGCGAGACCAATGATGATGCTCAGCGTGGCGAAACGGTGCGAGGCGCGAGATGCTCGGTCCCCCACACCCTTGCTCACTCGCTCAGCGATTGCCCGGCGCTGGGCGATAACCGAGGCAAGGGCGAAGACAGAAATAGCGGCAAAGAAAATGTATTTCGAGGGAGACACGGCAGGATTTTGGCCGATCCAGTCGCCGGCATCGTTGTACTCCTGGGTCACAAACAAGTCTGTGTAAATCCCGACCATAAAGAGGGACCACGCGACCACGGCGGAGCCCAAGATGGTGAGGATGGCGGTGCGACTTCCAGTGCTGGTCATGGTCCGATCCTACGCCCGATTGAGAGCCTATAGCGGGGGCCTCGCGGGCACACGGGGCCACTTGCCGAGGTCTACGCTGGCACTATGACGGAGCAGTCACAGCATTTCAACACGGTCGCCACCCACGCTGGACACGAGGGTCTCACCGAGCAGGGTGTTCACGCGATTCCAATTGATCTCTCCACCACGGCGCCCCTGCCGGATATCGAAACCGGGGGTAATTCCTACGAAAAAATAGCCGGCGGTGACGCGTTCGCCCCAGGAGACTCCACTGTCTATCGCCGGTTGTGGAACCCCACTACGGCGCGGCTGGAGTCCGCAGTCGCCGCTTTGGAATCTATTGACCCTTGGTTCGAATCTGATTCGGTTGAAGCAGTCGCTTTCGCGACCGGGATGGCCGCTATTTCAGCAGTCTTCCTCTCCCGAGTTCACCTGGGAAGACCCCACGTGGTGGGCGTGCGACCGCTCTATGGCGGTACCGATCACATCTTGAATGCTGGGGTATTAGGTAACGAGGTGAGCTATGTCGGTGTGGACGAGGTGGCCGGGGCAATTACTGATCGCACGGGTCTTGTGGTGATCGAATCTCCGGGTAACCCCACCTTGGAGCTGATCGACATTCAAGCGGTCGCGGACCAAGCCGGTGGCGTGCCGGTGATGGTGGACAATACGTTTGCGACGCCTTACCTGCAGCGCCCACTCGCCCACGGGGCAACTTTTTCCGTCCACTCCGCTACTAAATACTTCGGTGGTCACGGTGACGTGATGGGCGGAATCGTGGTCACCACGAGCGAGGAAGCCAACCGGCTTCGGCCCATCCGCGCGATTACCGGCGGAATTATCGACCCCTTCTCTGCCTACTTGTTGCTGCGCGGCCTTCCGACGTTGGGCATTCGGATGGACGCCCAGCAGAAGAACGCGCAGGCGCTTGCCGAGTGGTTTACAACTCGTAGCGAAATTTCCCATGTGATGTATCCAGGGCTTCCAGGGGCCGACCCGCACGGAATCCTTGGCCGCCAGGCTTCAGGCCCGGGGGCGATGGTCTCCATAGAAATGGCTGGTGGGTATCAAGCGGCGAAGAGGCTGTGCGAGAGACTCAAGCTCGTCATTCACGCGGTGTCGCTAGGCAGTGTCGACACTCTGATTCAGCACCCTGCCGCGCTCACCCACCGACCGGTGGAACAGTCCGGAAAGCCAGGAGACGCGATACTGCGTATTTCTGTGGGGCTCGAAGACCCCGCCGATCTAATTGCCGATTTCGAACAGGCTCTAACCGGCTAGAACACCGCGGAAATACTCGACGGTCTTCTCTAGACCCTCACGAAGCTGAATGGTGGGCTCCCAGCCCAACTCCTTCTTTGCCAAAGAAATATCGGGCTGTCGCTGTTTGGGGTCATCCTGAGGAAGTGGTTTCTGCTCAATCGTCGATTTGCTCCCGGTGACGTCGATGACGGCATCGGCGAGCTCTTTCATCGTGAACTCTCCCGGGTTACCCAAGTTGACGGGGCCCACGAGTCCCTTGTCGTTATCCATCAAGCGCACAAAGCCGTCAATCAGGTCAGAGACGTAACAGAAGGAGCGGGTTTACGAACCATCGCCATAAATAGTGAGGGGTTCGCCACGCAGTGCTTGGAGGACAAAGTTGCTCACCACGCGACCATCGTCCGGAGCCATTCGGGGGCCGTAGGTGTTAAAGATGCGCGCCACTCGGATGGGCATGCCGTGCTGACGGTGATAGTCAAAGAAGAGGGTTTCAGCGGCCCGTTTGCCCTCGTCGTAACACGCTCGCGGACCGATCGGGTTGACCCGACCCCAATAGGACTCGGGCTGCGGGTGAATCTCCGGGTCCCCATAGACCTCGGAGGTGGAGGCTTGGAAGATTCTCACTCCCAGTCGCTTCGCGAGCCCCAGCATGTTGATTGCCCCCAAGACACTGGTCTTCGTGGTTTGGACCGGGTCACGCTGATAGTGAATAGGAGAAGCAGGGGACGCGAGGTTGTAAATCGCGTCGACCTCCAGGTACAGAGGGAAGGTCACATCGTGGCGAATCAGCTCGAAATTCTTGTTGTCGCTCAGATGCCACACGTTGCGCTTGTTACCCGTAAAGAAGTTGTCGACGGCAATAACCTCGTGACCATCTGACAGAAGACGGTCCGAGAGGTGAGAGCCGAGGAATCCGGCTCCGCCGGTCACCAAAATACGCATTGCACCATGCTA
>Ga0255779_1005161_pt1 | contig 12256 bp, 10 predicted proteins | sample 011ome_21_FD_179977 | JGI IMG/M metagenome (GOLD analysis project Ga0255779, IMG submission 179977) | Coastal salt marsh microbial communities from the Groves Creek Marsh, Skidaway Island, Georgia - 011508AT metaG (version 2) | ecosystem: Environmental > Aquatic > Marine > Intertidal zone > Salt...
GCCCCTGGTTATCGAAATTGAGGCCGAGCGAAAACGTCTTGCCCTTTTTGATCAGACCGGCCGCCGCGATGATTTCCGCCGCGCCGATATAATTCAGCGTACCGGCCTCGTCATCCGGGCCCCATTTTCCCCAGTTTTTGCACTTCTCCGCCGTTTCACGGAGGATTCCCATGTCGAGCTTGCCGTCGGTATTTCTGTGCACCATCGAATTCCATCCCTGTTTTTGCGTGTTATGTTTGCACCGTCCCGACCCGGAACAAGCGCGCTCCACTGGCCGGCGGTTTATTTATCGTTCGATAAGTAACAAGCTTAATCTGGCCGATGGCTGCCCGCCGTGTCAATCTGATGTGTCAATCTGACGGCAATACGGGCGCATTGAAATCAGCCGCGCCGACGATGCAGGAGACCGCGAAACATGACCGCTGCCCCACCGATCGAAAGCCCGCTCAGAACACCGGAAATGCGCCTCGATGGAAAAATCGCCGTCGTCACCGGCGCGGGGCGCGGCCTCGGCCGGGCCTGTGCCTGCGCCCTTGGCGGGGCCGGCGCGGAGGTCGTCCTGATCAGCCGGACGCTGCCGGACCTTGAAGCAGTGGCCGCGGAAATCGCTGCCGAAGGCGGGACAGCCCGCCCGCTGGTCTGCGATGTCAGCGATCTTGGCGATATCACCGCCAGGATCGGCGGGCTCGATCAGATCGATGTCCTCGTCAACAACGCAGGCACCAATGCGCCGGAACCGTTCACGGAGGTGTCGGAAGCGAATTACGACAGGATCATGGACCTCAACGTGAAATCGGCCGTGTTCGTCGCCCAGGCTGCGGCGCAGAAGATGCTCGCACAGGGGACGGGCGGGTCGATCATTCACATGTCGTCGCAGATGGGCCATGTCGGCGCGGCGACCAGAACGATATATTGCGCGTCCAAGCACGCGATCGAAGGGCTGACCAAGGCCATGGGCGTGGAACTGGCGCCCCACAAAATTCGCGTCAATTCCATCGGCCCGACCTTCATCCTGACCCCGATGACCGCACCCTATTTCGAGAACGCCGCCTTCAAAGCCGACACGCTGAGCCGCATTCCCATGGGCGAGCTCGGCCGGCTGGAAGACATCATGGGCGCGGTCGTCTTCCTCGCGTCCCCCGCTTCGGCGCTGATCACGGGCTCCAGCATCGTCATCGACGGGGGGTGGACGGCGTGGTGAAAGGACAACCGCGCTAATCCGGGCGCTGCTCGATCCGCACGCCGTCATACAGGCGGCGACTGGGATGCCGTACGATCAGGTCGCCCTCGCCGACACCGTCGGCAATTTCGGCATGGCGGTCATTGCGACGTCCCAGCACGACCCGGCGCAGGCGCGCGCGGCCCTGATCCGCGACAAACACAGCCCATGCACCACCCTCGCGGAATAAGGCGCTGATCGGCACACGAAGGACGTCTTCGCCCTGCCACAACACGATCCGCGCCTCGACGCGGTATCCGTGCCCAAGCCGCCGCCAGGCCGCATATGGGTCTGTCAGGTCTATGACGATATTGACCCGCTGTTCCTTGATCCCGAGTGCCGAGACCTTCATGAAACCGTATGGTTCGACACGGCGCACCTTGCCGTTCAGCGGCCGAGGGCCGCCCCAGTTCTCGATCAGGACGGGCATCCCGTCTTCAACCCGGACCGCATCCGTCGACAGAAAATCGGCGACGATTTCGAGATTCTCCGGGTCGCCGATTTCGACCAGTCGTTCTCCGGCGGCGACGATGCCTTCGCTTTCGTTCAATATACGCAGAATCCGGCCGTCGACCGGCGAGCGTACCGGCACGCACTCACAGTCCTTGTGGTTCTTGTGCGTATCGCCGGGGACCATCAGCCGGGCACGGGCGCGTTGCAGCTGAAACCGGCGCATGCTTACCGCCGCCTCGGCCGCGGCAAGGCCTGCCGTGCGGCTCCTGAACGTGCTTTCGGCGTCATCCAGACGCCGTTGCGGGATCGCGCCGGTGCGGATGAGCTGCCGGGCGCGGGCAACCTCACTCCTTGCGAAAGCAAGCTCGGCCCGGGCCTGGTCAAGCTCGCCACGCGCCAGCGCCAACGCCGCTTCGCCGGCCTGGACTTCCGCCCGCGCCTCGGCTTCAGACCGGACATCCAGAAAAGCAGGGTCAGACGGCTCGATGCGGGCGACGACAGTCTTGTCCGCCGTTACCGCATCCCCGACATCCGCTTCGATCCGTAACATCCGGCCACCGACGGGCGCCGATAGCGCAAACACATCGCGAACGCGGGTCTGACCCTGATCGAGCACGGAATCTATCAGCCTGCCACGGCTTACCTCCACAAAATCCACCGCGACCGCCTTTGGCCGGAAGGCGAGGGCGAGTCCCCCAAGCAGCAGGAGACCGATCACTAACCAGAGAATTAATCGTCGCCATCCAGCTCGCATTGTCGCTTACTCCCTCGTCTTGAGCACAGAAATCAGGTCGAGTGTGTCCAGGCGCCGCCGGACCAGAGCGGCAGAGATGAAGCCGGCAAAAAGCACGCCGACACCCCCCAGGGCATATGTAGACGGCACAATGACCAACGGGATGCGGAACAAGTCGTTCCCGAAGAGGGATGCCATGACCCAGGACAGCCCCCACCCCGCAAAACAGCCCAAGACCAGCCCGGCAAGCGTCAGCAGCGCGATTTCGCCAAGTAAAATGTAGGAGATTTCGCCACGTGTGAACCCGAGCACCCGCAGCGTCGCCAGTTCGCGCCCGCGCTCGGACAGTCCTATCCGGGCGCTGTTATAGGTAACGCCGAGGCCAAGCGCGAAAGCGAACCCGGAGAAAAACCCGATGAAGATCATGATTGTCTCGCCGATGGTGTCATAGAATTTATCGATCGCGGCGCGCTTGATCGTCACCGCGCCGACATCGGGCATTTCCTTCAGTTGGGTATAGAGCGCCGGCGCCCTGTTTGAATCCACAAGCAGATTGACGAGCGCAATACCGCCCGGCTCCGCCAGTAGACGGCGCAGGGTCTCGATTTCGATATAGGCCGGCATACCGATGTAGTTCTCAAAAAGCCCGCCGACCGGTAGTACGACCTTCGGATGGCGTCCTTCGAGTAGTTCGATCTCGACCTCGTCCCCCGGGCCGACATCCAGTTTTTCGGCGAGCCGGTTCGACAGCATCACGCCCCCGGGTGGAATGGTCAGCGCACCACGTTCAATATCGTAAACCGCCTGCAGGCGCGGCCATTCCGGCAGCCCGGTCACCATTCCGCGATGGGTGCGGGGACCGGAACGGAACCGGGCACTGACACTGCGCATGGGTTCGGCATCAATAATGCCGGGAAGACGGGAGGCCGCGTGCAGCGCCCGTCGGGATTTCGGCTCCACCAGGGAAAGCGTGACGTCCTGGCGCTGCGTATGCTCGAATTCGGAAACCACCATCTCGTCAATGGCATCGCGCCATTGCAATGCCAGCACCATGACACCGACGGCGAGACCGATCCCGGCGGATGTCAGCAACGACCGTACGGGCGCCCGGACGATCTGGCGCAGGATGATCCGGGTCGGCTGGTCGAGAAAGCGCGCGTCGAGCAGGGCCAACGCGTTTCGACGAAAGCTCGGCGGCGCGGGCGGGCGCATCGCTTCGGCCGGCGGCAACGACGCGGCCTTGCGCACCGCACCCAGCGCGCCACCCAGCGCTGCGGCGAGGCTGACAATAGCGCCGATCGCGAAAACCGACATGCCCGGTCGGAAATGCAGGAACGGGAAACGGTAGAACCCGGCATAGATCGACGTATTGTAATAGCCGAGCCAGGCGCCGAGCCCCCATCCCAGCAGAATACCGATCACCGTCATGACGCCGACCATTTTGGCGTAGTGAATGGCGATCTCGCCCGCCGAATAGCCGAACGCCTTCATCAGGCCGATTTCGCTGCGTTCCGTGGAGATCAGCCGCGCCATGACCGTATTTGTCAGAAAAGCAGCCACCGCCAGAAAGATCGTCGGCAGAATGCGCGAATTCGTCCGCTGCTGGTCAAGCTCGTTCATCAGGAACCAGTTCGATATCTGGTCCTTCCGCGCAACCGCGCCGGTACCGCCATACCTTTTCAGTATCCGGTCGACATCCGCGATTACCGCGCGCGGGTCGGTGCCGGCCAGCAGGGAGAGCGAGACATCGTTGAAACCGCCCTCCAGGTCATAGGCTGCGGCAAGCGCCTTTTTGCCCATCCACATAATCCCAAATCGCCGGTCATTGGGTACCAGCGCGCCGGGCTCGATCGCGTAGACGAACTCGGGCGACAGGGCGATGCCGACGACGGTCAGGGTGCGCCTGATCCCGTTCATCACGACGGCGATGCGGTCCCGAAGGGTGAGGTTATGCGCATCCGCGAAGGGTTCGCTGATCACGACTTCATCCGGGCGGCCGGGTTCGACGCTGCGCCCCGCCCGGATCGCCAATGCGTTGAGCAAAGGCTCGCCATGTTCGGGAATGGACACAAGCTTGCCGTTGACCGGCTCCACCACACCGGGAATATCGAGCTTTGCCATCTTGACGATCCGCGGGTCGACGGATTGCACTCCGGGAATCTGTTCCAGCCGGCGCACGAAATGATCTGGAACCCGCTTTGCGGTCGCGAAGACGTCTGCAAATCGGTAACGCTCGTAATAGGCGTCGGCGGTCTCGCTCAGCGAGCGGTAGGAACTGAGCGACATGACCAGAAGGGCAACACCCGAGGCGACCACGAGGGCGATGGCAAGCACCTGTCCACGGAGCCGCCACAGGTCCCGCAGGACCTTACGGTCCAGCGCGCGCAAGCCGCTCACCAGCTGATCTCGGACGGCGGACGGCGGTCCGCGTTCTGCCGGTCCGCCGCGATGCGGCCATCGGAAAGAGTAATGACCCGGTTGGCGATGTCGGCGATCGCAACGTTGTGGGTTATCAACGCCGTGGTCGTGCCGAGTTCGCGATTTATCCGGTCTATGGCTTCGAGCACGAGGATACCGGTCGCGCTATCCAGTGCGCCGGTCGGCTCGTCGCAGAGCAGGATGGCCGGGCGCTTCGCGATTGCCCTGGCAATCGCGACACGTTGCTGCTCGCCACCGGAAAGCTCCGACGGGAAATGGCTCGCGCGCGCCCCCAGACCGACAAGCTCAAGCGCCTCGCGCCGCGTCATCGGATCCGGGGCGATCTCTGTGACCAGCGCCACGTTTTCCTCTGCGGTGAGGCTGGGGATAAGATTGTAGAACTGGAAGACGAAACCGATATGATCGCGGCGGTAGCGGGTCAGATCCCGGTCGCCAAAAGCCGTGATTTCCGTACCGTTGAAAAAGACCTTTCCCGAGGTCGGCTCGTCCAGGCCACCGAGAATATTGAGCAGGGTCGACTTGCCGCTCCCCGACGCGCCAAGCAATACGACAAGCTCGGACTTTGCAAGCGCCAGACTGACATCGACCAGCGCCTGTACTTCGATCTCGCCGGATCGATATACCTTGCACAGCGCCTCCGCAGCAATTGTCGTACCTGCATCTGAACCGGTCATATGTCTCGCAGCCCGTGTCTGGTGACGGCGAAATCAAACACGGCCGGTCTGGATATTCACTGATCCCGATCAAGTTCGGAATCGCCGCAACCCGATCCCTGTATCCGACGGAACGCGGTGCCCTTACCTGAACACCACCGTTTTCGAGCCGTTCAGCAGTACCCGGCGTTCCAGCACGTAGCGCACGGCGCGGGCGAGTGCCACGCTTTCGAGGTCGCGGCCGATGGCGACCATCTCGTCGGGCATCGTCGTGTGATCGACGCGCTCCACCGCCTGTTCGATGATCGGGCCCTCGTCGAGATCGGCGGTCACGAAATGGGCCGTTGCCCCGATCAGCTTGACACCACGGGCAAATGCCTGGTGATAGGGCTTGGCGCCCTTGAAGCCCGGCAGGAAGGAATGGTGGATATTGATCGCGCGCTTATCGAGCTTGCGGCAGAGATCGTCCGACAGCACCTGCATGTAACGCGCCAGCACGACGAGATCCGTAGCCGTTTCCTCCACCAGTTTGAACAGCGCAGCCTCGGCCGCCGGCTTTGTTTCCTTCGTCACCGGGATGTGGTGATAGGGAATGCCCGCCGCATCCGCCAGCGGCTGCGCATCCGGGTGGTTGGACACGATGGCCGTCACCTCCATGGGCAGCGCGCCAATGCGGTAGCGGTATAAAAGGTCGTTCAGGCAGTGATCGAATTTCGACACCATGATCATGACCCGGAGAGGTTTATCGGTGTCGAAGATTTCCCAGTCCATCTCGAACTTGTGGGCGACCTGACCGAACCACGCGCCGACCATCTCCGCCGTCACCTCGTCGCGATCGATCCGGAATACCGACCGGCCATAGAAGCGCCCCGATTCCGGGTCGGAGAAAAACGCCGCTTCATCGACAGAGCACCCCGAATCCGCAAGGAACCCCGACGTGGCGGCGACAATGCCCTGTTTATCTGGACAGGCGGTGGTCAGGATATAGGACGTTTGCATCGGGCGTTTCTTCAATGGGGAATGACGCCGGGGGTTTATCTGCAGCAGACTGCTGGATCAAGTGTGCCCAATGTCGCGGGCGCCGAAAAACCGGGTCAACCATCCGATGAACACGCCAATTGCGAATATCCCGAAGTATAGCAGCGCCCGCGGCAGTTGAAGATTCCAGATCAGGAAATTCACTTCCACGGTCGCCACATTCTGTATGACGAAGACGATCAACAGACCGACAAGGACCATTACCAGCCCGCCCTTCAGTCCGTTCGGTGCTGCTCTTCCTCTGCTCATCGGGTTCCCTCCAAATCATCAAAAAAGGACTATAGCCGGAACGATATACCTGTCCCTCGCCGCTACCTGTTGTCGGAACGCGGGAACATCACCCGGTCCTGTTCGGCTGTCAAACGCACCAGCATCTTGCGGATCAGCGCTGTCTTTACCGGCCCGGCCTGTTTTGGATCGACCAGATAACGGACGATCGCCTCAAGCCAGGTATTGTCGCTTACCCGGAACAACACGACGGGACGTTCCTGAACCTGAATTTCATCGACCGGCGTACTGGATAACAGACCGCGATACTGCCGGACGCGCTCGCTCATCTCCGCGCCGATCTCGTCTGCGGCAACCTCTTCCATCACCTGGGAAACGAATTCAAGATCGCTGCCATAGGCGATATGGAATTTCACCTCGTTCCAGACATACGGAAAAATCGGCCATGAATAGTTATAGACCGCGGCGTTGAGGACGTTGGAATTGGGGAACTTGATGATCCGGCCGCTCGGGTGGTCGGTCGACAGGTACTCGCCGCCGAACTCCCACAGGGTGGTATCCAGATATCCGACATCAATGACATCGCCAGTCGCCTCGCCGATGCGTATGCGGTCGCCGACGCGGTACGGGGTTCGGACCAGAATGTATATCCAGCCGATAAAACTTGTGATCGGCGTCTGGAGAGCAAATCCGAGGATCAACGACATCAGCCCGAGCGAGGCAAGCGCCGTATACCAGTCCGCAAAAATCAGCGACATCGCAACCAGCCCAAGACCGATTCCGGCAACCAGCCGCACGATCCGTTGGAGATTGAAGCGCGCGGCACGTTCCTCAACCCTCAGGATCAGAAAATCTTCGAGCAGTTTTATCAGCGCCACCACGGCGGCAATAATCGCGGCGCCGAGCAGCAAACGTTCAATCAGCGATGCGTAACCGCCGCCGACCGGCAGGACGCCGCTGCGGGACCCGGCATAGAGAAGGGTCATCGCAACGGAAAACCCAGCGATAATGACAAGGAAAAACAGATTTCTGCGCGGTCGTCCGGCCGTCTCGCCGGCGGATCCCGTGACACCCATATCCCGCAGCGCATGGCGCAGATCGGGGGTCTGCTCAATGAAGGCAGAATCCCCCTTTCGTCCCCTGTCCGTGTGACTGACTGGATCGGACGTCACTCTATACGTTCCCCTGTAATTTCGGATCGGCCGGACCGTTCCCACCCAGCCGTGAAGTTACAGTTGAGGATATGGGGCTGCACGTCCATTGAAAAACATCCTTGGAATAGGAAATGAATTCAACAACGCCGGAAACACCGCCTGACGGCATCTCCTGATTCAGGCGTTCTGCAGACTGCCGCAGATAGGCTAGACTACCCGCAGAATGCCAATCCATCCTCCCCCTGCATGGCGGCCACATCATGGCTGATCCGGAAAACTTCGACGTCATCGTCATCGGCGCGGGCGCCGCCGGCATGATGTGCGCGATGACGGCTGGTGCCCGCGGGCGGCGCGTGCTGCTGCTCGACCACGCGGACGCGCCGGGCAAGAAGATTCTGATTTCGGGCGGCGGGCGCTGCAACTTCACGAATCTCTATGCCGGGTCGGAAAATTTCCTGTCCGGCAACCCGCATTTCTGCAAATCGGCGCTGGCCCGCTATACCCAGCACGATTTCATCGCCCTGATCGACAAGCACGGCATCGCCTGGCACGAAAAAACCCTCGGCCAGTTGTTCTGCGACGGCCCGGCGAAGGCGGTGGTCGCCATGCTTATGGCAGAATGCGATAGCGTGAACGTCGATCTGCGCCTCGCCCACCGAATTACCGATATCAGCCGCCCGGAGGCCGGCGGCCAGGCCCGTTTTCGCATCTCCACCGACAAAGACGATTTCACATGCGACTCCGTGGTGCTGGCAAGTGGGGGGCTGTCGATCCCCAAGATGGGGGCGACCGGTTTCGCGCATGACGTCGCCCGCCGGTTCGGCCTGAAACTGTCGGATATCCGTCCGGGTCTTGTGCCGCTGACCTTCGCCAATGACGAACTCGACATGATGCGCAGTTTAAGCGGTGTGTCGCTGGACTGTGTCGCCACCGCGGGGCGCACGTCCTTCGCGGAAGCCATGCTGTTCACCCATCGCGGCCTGTCCGGCCCGGCGATCCTGCAGATATCGTCCTGCTGGCGGGACGGCGGGGAGATCACGCTGGACATGCTGCCCGGGGGCGATGCCGCCGCCCTGCTGATTGACGCCAAGCGCGACCGGCCGCGAGTGGAGGGAAAAACCGTCCTTGCGGATCTGCTCCCGTCGCGCCTCGCCGCCGCCCTTGCCGAAAAGCACCTGCCTCCGCGGCCCATGGGCGAGATGCCGGACAGAACGCTTGCCGCGCTTGGTGCGCTGATAAACCGCTGGCGCCTCACCCCCTCGGGGAGCGAAGGCTACGCGAAGGCGGAGGTCACCCTCGGCGGGATCGAAACCGGGGAGCTGTCGTCAAAGACCATGGAAGCGCGCAATGTCCCGGGGCTGTTCGCGATCGGCGAGGCGGTCGACGTAACCGGCTGGCTCGGCGGCTATAATTTCCAGTGGGCCTGGTCGAGCGGGTTTGCAGCAGGCGAAGCAGCATAAACGCTACCCCGCAGAGCCGCGCCGGTAGACGATCCAGTAGACGATGCCGACGAACAGGCTGCCGCCGACAATATTGCCCGCCGTCACCGCCGCCAGGTTTCCGGCCATCCCCACCGCATCCGGCGGAAGTCCCGTAAATACGCCAAGCGGCAGGAAAAACATATTGGCGACACTGTGCTCAAACCCCAGCATCACGAAGGCTGTAATCGGAAAGACGACGGCGAGGGCCTTGTCGGTCACCGTGTGACAGGCAAAGCACAGCCAGACGGACAGGCAGACCAGAATATTGCAGAGGACACCCCGGACGAACGCCTGTTCCGGCGGCAGCGCTATCTTGGCGTTCGCGACGCGGTGGACGAGTTCGGCGAACCCGCCGCCGTCCGCGCCGATGATACCGGACTGGGCGACCAGCCACGCGGTCGCGGCGGCGCCGACGAAGTTGCCGATATAGACCACGACCCAGTTGCGAAGGAGTGCCCCCGTGCCGATCAGCCCGTCGCAACGGGCAAGAACAATCAGGTTGTTGCCGGTAAAAAGCTCCGCCCCGCCGACGACAATCAGAAACAGACCGAGAGAAAACGCCGCACTCCCGAGCAGGCGCCCGATACCGGGTCCGACCTGAAACAGCACAGCGAGATAGAACACCGCGCCAAAGGCGATGAAGGCGCCTGCCAGAACAGCAAGCGTGAACAGTGGCACCAGCGGCAGGGTGGCTTTCGCAACCCCGGCGATTGCCACACGCTCGGCGACCTTTGCCGGGGCATAGGCATCAAGCGCGGCACTCAGGACGGTACTCTCGTCACGGGGTTCGGCGGACATGCTTGCCAGTCTGAACCAACCACAGCCGCCCGGAATTGATGAAGATCAAGCCGATGGCGCGGCTGAATTCCCTAAAACTGTGCCGTACCCGACGGCAGGCCGAGCGACACCCGGCCATACAGGGTGGAGCACATGTCCCAGTTCAGGCTGATATGCTTCGATGCCGAATGCAAATCGCGCCAGAAGCGCTGGGTCATGCTGGCATTCGTCAGGCCGGCGCCGCCGACGCTTTCGAACAGCAGGTCGGTCGATTTGCGCGCCATCTTGACGGCGAAGCTGAGGTTGCCCTTGTTGCGGGCGCGTTCTTCGGTCGTCAGTTCGCGGCCCTCGGCCATCACGCGCATGATGTTGTCGCAATCGCGAGCGACGAGGTTCTGGGCGGCATCGATAGCTGCCGCTGCCTCGGCGACGCGTGCCTGAATGGTGGGGAACTCGGCCATGCTCTGGGGCTGGCTGAGGGCGGCACCGCGTGTTTTGCGTACCGCGATCTGGTCGATATAGGTTTCAAGCGCGCCCTTCGCCATCCCCATCGCCGCGCCGCACAGGCAAAGCGATATGGCGGCGAAAAACGGCACCTTCCACAGATCGTTATCGTTCACGGCCGACCCGGGCGGCTTGCCGGACAGCGCCTGTTCGAGCGTCAGCATCCGGTGGGCCGGGATAAACATATCCTCGATGATGACATCGTTGCTGCCGGTCCCGATCAGGCCCATGACGTCCCAGTTATCTTCCACCGCGTAGTCGGATTTCGGCACCAGGATGTAGCCCTGCGTATGGGGATCTGAGTCCGCGTCCTTCGCGATCCGCGCGCCAAGGATCATCCAGTCGGCATTCAGCACCCCGGAGCAATACAGCCACTTGCCGGTGATACGGTAGCCGCCATCGACCTCCACCGCTGTGCCGCCGGGGGAATAGGACGACGCGGCGATTGCCAGCGGGTCGTCTCCCCAGACATCGTCCTGGGCGGCGACGTCATACATCCCGATCTGCCACTGGTGCTGCGCCGCCGTCGAATAGACCCAGCCGGTCGAACCGCAGCCGGCGCCGATTTCCGTCGCGCAGCGCACGAAGGTGCCGATATCGAACTGGTAACCGCCATAACGGGCAGGTTGCTGCACCTTGTACAGACCCGCGGCTTTCAGATCGGCGACGGTCTCGGCCGATACCCGCCGGTTCCGCTCCGTCTCGCGCTGGCGTTCACGCAATACCGGTTTCAGGGCGGCGGCGCGGGCGACAAGCTCGTCCGGCGTGGTGCCGATATCGGCGCGTTCGATGCTATCCATGGCTGTCTCTGTTGCTGCGAGTTTCGGCGATGTGCCCCGATCATGGGGGAGGACGGATTTCTTGTCCAATGGCATATACGCGCACCCCGCCGCCGCCGGATGACCTTGTTTTCGGCGAAATCGCCGCTATTTCTTCAGTCGAGGCGCCGCGAGATTCTCTGCGCGCCTCAGTTCGGCGGGCGAAAGCGCCGCTCCGGTTTTCTCTCGGGCATCCGCCGCCCCGTCGGTTTTGCGGGATTCCGCCGCACGGAACCAGGCCCAGGCATCCGCCGTATCTTTCGCCACCCCCGCGCCTTCAAGATAGAGATACCCGAGAGCAAGCTGCGCCGGACCGAAGCCGTTCCGCGCCGCTTCGCCGAACCAGCGCGCCGCCTGTTCGGGCGATGGGGGGACGCCGTCGCCATTCAACAGCAAATAGCCGAGATTGTACTGGGCTTCCGGAACGCCAAAGGCCGCCGCCCGGCGATACCAAGCATGCGCCAGTTCCAGGTTCTTCGCCACGCCCATGCCGAACTGAAGAGCCGAGCCAACCTTGAACTGCGCCCGGGGATGCCCCTGCTCCGCCGCCTTCAGAAACCACTGATAGGCCCGGGCGGGATCTTTTTTACGCGGGCCCACGCCGCGTTCGTATAGCAGGCCAAGCAGGAACTGTGCCTTGGCGGACCCCTTTGCCGCTTCGCGTTCGTACCAGCCCATGGCGTCGCCATAGGTCGCAGGCTGCGCCGACACGGGTGAAAATGGCGGAAAAGACAGGATGAACAGAATGATGGTGGCGAC
>Ga0255779_1005167_pt1 | contig 12246 bp, 10 predicted proteins | sample 011ome_21_FD_179977 | JGI IMG/M metagenome (GOLD analysis project Ga0255779, IMG submission 179977) | Coastal salt marsh microbial communities from the Groves Creek Marsh, Skidaway Island, Georgia - 011508AT metaG (version 2) | ecosystem: Environmental > Aquatic > Marine > Intertidal zone > Salt...
ACAGAGACAATCGTAAAAATAAGCGATTTTGACCTGCATTGTTAATAAAAATCACTTTTTGTTCTAAGATGTATTTGGAATAATTCCATAATTTTGGAATAATTCCCAATTATGTATTTAAACACACATACCGCCTTTAGTTTGCGTTACGGGCTCATGCTCCCTAGAGTGTTGCTTAAGAGAATCTCTGCTTTGGGCATTACCTACTGTGCAGTAACCGACATCAATAACACTTCGGCAAGTTTAGAGCTGTTGCAATTGGCCACAAAATACGGCTGTAAGATCACTATTGGGGTAGATTTTCGCAACGGCGCTCAGCAGCAATACATTATGCTCGCTCAGAGCAGCGCGGGATTTGCCGCCATAAACCGTCATTTATCTGAGCATTTGCACTGCGGTAAGCCTTTTGAGGCCATTGCCCCCGAGCTGCCCGAGACTCTGGTGATTTACCCCTTTGACCCGCTGTGCCACAGTGCTGCTGCGCTACAACGGCCAAACAGCTACATCGGAGTGCACCATCGCAATCTAAACAAAGTCTATTATCGTTTTGGCACAGAGCCTCCAGAGTGTTTTGTTGCCCTGCACACCATAAGCTTCCGTGGGTCGGCTGATTTTAATACCCACAGACTCCTACGGGCCATAGACGGCAATACCCTGCTGAGCAAACTCTGCAAAAGCGAGCAAGGACACCCTGAAGATCTGCTGCTGAGTCCCGAGCAATTAAAGGAGCACTACGCTGGGATGCCGGTACTGCTCGAGCGCGCCCAAAAACTTCTTGAGTCCTGCCATATCGATATGAATCTCGTGGATCCTAAACCCAAAAACCAAAGCACGTACACCAATAATCCCGCTTTGGACCTAAAGTTGCTCGATGTACTGATCAAAAAAGGGCTGCACTACCGTTTTGGGGAGCAGCCCGAACAAAAGGTACTCGAGCGTCTTAAAAAAGAGCGCGAAATCATTCGTCAAAAAGGCTTTGTCGCTTATTTCTTGATTAATTGGAAGATCCTGCGCTACGCCCGCAGCAAGGGTTATTTTTATGTGGGGCGTGGCAGTGGCGCCAACAGCCTGATTGCTTACCTATTGCGCATTACCGATGTCGACCCCATCGATTTGGATTTGTATTTTGAGCGCTTTATCAACCTGTACCGCACCAACCCTCCAGACTTTGATTTGGATTTTTCTTGGACCGATCGCGACGATGTGACTGCCTATATTTTCAAGCGTTTCAAAAACACGGCGCTGATTGCGGTTTACAATACGTTTAAGCACCGCGCAGCGGTGCGGGAGCTCGGTAAAGTCTTTGGCCTGCCCAAAACAGAAATCGATCGACTCTCTCGGGGCCACTATCGCTATGAAGACCTGGACCATCGGGCCCAATACGTGGTGCGTTACAGCAAACGCTTGATCGGTCTGCCTAATTATCTAGGGATTCACGCGGGAGGGATTTTGATTGCTGAGCATCCCATTGCGCAGTATACAGCAACTTTTTTACCACCAAAAGGCTACCCGACTACCCATTTTGATATGGTCGTAGCCGAAAACATCGGGCTTTATAAGTTTGACATCCTCAGCCAAAGAGGACTGGGCAAAATCAAAGACACTGTAGGTATTATTCGGCAGAATCACCCTGATCAGCCCCCTATCGACATTCACGATCTAAAGCGCTTTAAACAAGACCCCAAAATCAAAGTCCTGCTGCGCGAGGCTCGGGCCATGGGCTGTTTTTATGTAGAATCCCCAGCGATGCGGATGCTGCTGCGCAAACTGCAAGTAGATCATTATTTAGGCCTAGTGGCGGCGAGTTCTATCATCCGCCCGGGCGTGTCTCAATCGGGGATGATGCGCGAGTATATTTTGCGTTATCGCTATCCGGAGCGCCGTGCACAGGCCCATCCCGTACTGCAAGACATTATGCCCGAGACTTACGGAGTCATGGTTTATCAAGAAGATGTGATCAAAGTCGCCCACTATTTTGGTGGGCTCAATCTAGGAGAGGCCGATATGCTACGCCGCGGCATGTCCGGCAAATACCGCTCTAAAGAGGAATTTATCAAGGTCAAAAGTCAGTTTTTTGACAATTGTACCCGCGACGGTAAACCCCTGGATTTGGTTGAAGATATTTGGCGTCAGATCGAAAGTTTTGCCGGTTATGCTTTTGCCAAAGGCCATTCAGCCTCCTATGCCGTGGAGAGCTACCAAAGTCTTTTTCTCAAAGCCCACTACCCTATAGAATATATGGTCGCGACCATAAATAATGGCGGGGGGTTTTACCGACCAGAGTTTTATCTGCATGAAGCCCGCATGCACGGCGCAGAAATCTGCCCCCCTTGTATCAATACCAGCCGGGCCGAAACCATCGTCAAAGGCCGCCGCATCTATCTAGGCCTGGGGTTGCTCTACGCCTTAAAACACAACCTGATTCGTCATCTGCTCCATGAGCGCGATCAAAGCGGGGCCTTTGGCGATCTGGACGACTTTATGGATAGGATTCCTATCGGTTTGGAATCCCTGATTCTGCTAATCAAAATCGATGCTTTTCGTTTTACTGGCGTCGCCCAGCGGGCGCTGCTGTGGCAGGCGCACATGAAGCTCAAAAAGCAAGAGCGCGACGGGCTCGCGGGACGCGATAGCCAGCGCGGACAGAACACTAGTAGCGACACCGCGCTGGCAAGCTACGGCCAGCAGCAGCGCCTGTTTCGGCCTAAGACCGTACATTATGTGATTCCACCTCTAGAGTATTCGGCCCTAGAACAGGCCTTTGATCAAATCGAGCTTTTGGGCTACCCGCTTTGTGATCCGTTTTTGCTCTTACAACAACCCCCGCAATCCAGCCTTATGGCCGATCAGCTCCAAGACCACGAAGGTAAAATGGTACTGATTTACGGCTATTTGGTCACGACCAAACCCACCAAGACCAGTAAGGGCGCGGTGATGTATTTCGGAACGTTTCTAGACCGAAAGGGAGCGTTTTTTGATACAGTGCACTTCCCTCCTGTGGCCCAGAGATGGCCCTTTCGTGGACGGGGTGTTTACGCGGTATCGGGCAAAGTGGTCACCGAATTTGATTGCACCACCATCGAGGTCACCCGCATGGAGATCCAGCCCATCATTCAAGACCCGCGCTACGCTGAGGGCCAAGTTCAAGCACGGCTTACCAGCAAACACTACAAAAACAAACTAAGCAGCAACTACAAAAATCAAAATCACCCCGATCAATGAACAACAATCTACGTCACATACTGCACATGGATTTAGACACTTTTTTTGTGTCTTGCGAGCGCCTACTGGACAGCCGACTGGTGGGGCGGCCCGTGCTGGTGGGCGGTACTTCAGACCGAGGCGTGGTCGCCGCCTGCAGTTACGAGGCGCGGCAATTTGGGATACACTCGGCTATGCCCATGCGTATGGCCAAACAGCTTTGCCCTGAGGCGGTCGTGGTGCGGGGCAATTCAGCCACCTACAGCAAACTCTCGCGTACGGTTACAGAAATCATTCAAGAAGAGGTGCCTTTGTTTGAAAAGACCTCTATCGATGAGTTTTATATCGATCTCACCGGTATGGATCGCTTTTTTGGCTGTCAAAAAATTGCTACAGAACTGCGTCAAAAAATCATCAAAGAAACTGGCCTGCCCATTTCCTTTGGCCTTTCCGAGAACAAAACCGTTTCTAAAATCGCTACAGGACAAGCCAAGCCGAACAATCAACGCTACGTGGATCACGGGCATGAAAAACCTTTTTTGGCCCCACTTTCGGTGGCGAAAATTCCTATGGTGGGCAAAGTCACCTACAAACAACTCTGCGATCTCGGCATCAAACGCATCGCCACCCTTCAAGAAATGCCTGTAGAATTCTTGGTCAATGTCTTTGGTAAAAACGGGCAGCAGATTTGGCACAAAGCCAATGGGATCGACAAAAGCCCTGTAGTGCCTTACACCGAGCGGCAGTCGATTTCTACCGAGCGGACCTTTAACCGCGATACCACAGACCACCAAAAACTCCGCAGTATCTTAATCGCCATGGCCGAAAACCTCGCTTTTCAGCTCAGGCGCGGTCATAAACTCACGGGCTGTGTGGCCGTAAAAATTCGTTATTCAGACTTTCAAACCTACACCCAGCAGCAAAAAATAGCCTACTCCGCAGCCGATCACAACATCATCCCCACGGTTGTTGCCCTGTATGAAAAGCTCTATCAACGCCGCATGCTGGTACGCCTGATCGGCGTACGCCTGAGTGATATAGTCTCCGGAGGCCATCAAATCGACCTGTTTAACGATGCCGAAAAAACCATCAAGCTCTACCGGGCCATGGACCTTATGCGCGAGCGCTACGGAGATCGCTCGGTCATGCGCGCCGTAGGGATGGAGACCCGAACCATAGGTCGTACCAATCCCTTTGACGGTGAACCCCCTGCGCTATTGGCCAATCGCCGGCAGTGAGTTGCGGGTACGGCGAGATAGACCAAACACCGGAAGCGAGTCTCGGGTGCCGCACGGCAAATCCAGGACCGGCAGTAACCCGCGAAAAAATAAACTCCGCAGCATATCAACCAATAGTCCTGCGCCCTATATTTGCAAGAGTAACGACGACCAAAACCACTTCATGAAGCCCATAGAAAGTATCAGCGTATTTGACATGCTCAAAATCGGTGTTGGCCCTTCGAGTTCCCATACTTTGGGCCCTTGGCGCGCTGGCCTTCAATTTTTAAAACTGATTTTCAACAAAAAAGCCGAGACTAAAGTGCTTCGAATTCGCGTGGATTTATATGGTTCGTTGTCTCTGACCGGCAAAGGACACGCCACGGATATCGCTCTTATGATGGGCCTCTCTGGTGCGGACCCGGTTACCTACCCTATCGATCAAATTACCCCGGAGGTTTCGCGCATCAAAGCAGAAAAAAACATCAAACTAGACTTTACTATGGCCCTACAGGAACTTCAGGCCGCCGGACTTACCCAGCGCACCTTGAGTCCCGCAGAGGTTCCTTCTTGTCAAATCGAATTTGACCCTAGTACCGACATTGTTTTTCATCGCAGTTTTTTGGAATTCCATCCAAACGGGATGTGTTTTACCGCTGAACTTGAGGCGGGGAAGACGCTTGAACAAACCTACTACTCTATAGGCGGGGGTTTTGTGGTGACCCAAGAGCGCAAGCGCGGAAAACGCAAAATCGAAGCGCTGAGTCATTTTCCTTATCCAATCCAAAAAGGGACTGAACTCCTTGAATATTGTGCAACAACTGGACTTAAAGTCAGTGAAATAGTCCGTGCTAACGAGCGTTCACTGCGCTCTGATCAAGAAATTAATGACGGACTGGACCGAATTTGGGCCACCATGCTGGATTCGATGTATGTCGGATGTCATACGGAAGGAATACTTCCAGGTGGGCTCAATGTGGCCCGCCGTGCATACGATACTCATAAAAGTCTTATCGGAGAGAGCCCTTATAATGACCCTATTGAGTGGATTAAAGCCATTCGCGGCACTGACGTTAAATTCCGTCAAATCCTAAAATGGGTCAGCTGTTTTGCGTTGGCCGTAAACGAAGTTAATGCCTCTTTAGGACGCATCGTTACGGCGCCCACCAACGGCAGTGCTGGGGTGATTCCCGCTGTGATGATGTATTATATGGTCATCGAAAACCACGATGCCAACCTTGAAGACGTGCGTCAATACCTGATGGTTGCCGGTGAAATAGGCAGTTTGTTTAAAAAAGGCGCCACCATAAGTGCAGCCCTTGGGGGCTGCCAAGCCGAGATCGGCGTGTCCTCGGCCATGGCCGCTGGGGCCTTGACCGAGCTTATGGGGGGCACTCCTGCACAAGTATTGATGGCTGCGGAAATTGCCATGGAACACCATTTAGGCCTCACTTGTGATCCTATAGGCGGACTGGTTCAAATCCCCTGTATTGAACGCAATGCCATGGGTGCTATAAAGGCCATTAACGCCTGCGAAATGGCTCTAGACGCTGACCCAACCAAGGCTAAAGTTCCTATGGACAAAGTAATTGCCACTATGTGGGAAACCGCCCAAGATATGACGACCAAATACAAAGAAACCAGTACCGGTGGTTTGGCCATACAAGTGAATATCAGTGATTGTTAAAGCCTCATGGGTAGATCACGACTACTGAATTTGATTGCTTTGATTGCCGTGATTGCCTTGATTGCCGCGCAATCTCTATAAAGAATAGCTTCTATCCATAGCATGCCATCAAAAAATCTCGATTCCCCACACGTCTAAAAACTCTCAGTATTAATTAGTAATTTTACCCTCTAGCAAATCAAAACTTATGTCTACAGCAAAGAAAGACTACAAACGCATCACGGTAAAAACCTTAGTGGATATGAAAGAGCAAGGCGAGAAGATTGCCATGCTCACGGCTTATGACTTTACCATGGCCAAAATTGTAGATGCTGCAGGCATTGATGTGATTTTGGTGGGCGATTCGGCCTCCAATGTGATGGCCGGCCACGAAACTACCCTCCCCATTACCTTGGATCAAATGATTTATCACGCTTCTTCTGTGGTTCGTGGGATCGAAAGGGCTTTGGTCGTCGTTGATTTACCCTTTGGAAGTTATCAAAGTGATTCTAAAGAAGCTTTGCGCTCTGCGATTCGTATCATGAAAGAAAGTGGCGCTCACGCCGTTAAACTCGAAGGCGGTAAAGAAATTAAGGACTCGATTAAGAAAATACTTAACGCTGGGATTCCAGTTATGGGGCACTTAGGCCTAACCCCTCAATCGATTTATAAATTTGGAACCTACACGGTTCGTGCCCGAGAAGAAGCTGAGGCCCAAAAGCTTCGCGAAGACGCCCTCATGCTCGAAAAAATGGGTTGTTTTGCCATTGTTTTAGAAAAAGTACCTGCGGCCCTTGCCACTGAAGTGGCACAAAGTGTAAGTGTACCGGTGATCGGTATTGGTGCTGGCGGTGGTGTCGATGGACAGGTTTTGGTCACCCATGATATGCTGGGGATGACGCATGAATTTTCTCCGCGATTCTTACGACGATATCTGGACCTTTATAACGACATGAGTAATGCCTTTGGTCAGTATGTTACGGATGTCAAATCAAAAGACTTTCCAAACGATTCAGAGCAGTATTAGAACTGAAACTGCCTAGTCAAATCAAGCCTTATGGGCCATACGCAACACTCTACTGCCGACAATCTTCAAGTAATTTTTGAAGACAATCACTTGATTGTGATCAACAAGCGTCCTGGAGATATCGTTCAGGGCGATAAAACCGGGGACAAAGCCCTTTCTGATATTGTTAAAGAATATATTGCCCATAAGTACAACAAACCTGGGGCTGTGTTTCTGGGGGTCGTACATCGCTTAGATCGCCCCACTTCTGGATTAGTCGTATTTGCGCGGACTTCCAAAGCCCTTACACGACTCAATAAAATGTTTGCCGAACGCGAAACTAAAAAGACCTATTGGGCAATAGTCAAAAACATCCCAGATCCATTTGAGGGAAGACTTGAGCATTATTTGTTGCGCAATCCAAAGCAGAATAAGTCTTATGCACACATTAAGCCCGTGCCTGATGCAAAGCACGCCGTGTTGAATTACCGTACTTTGGCCCAAAGCGATCATTACACCCTTCTAGAAATTGATTTAGAAACAGGGCGTCACCATCAAATCCGTGCTCAGTTGTCGGCTATCGGGTGCCCCATTAAAGGGGATTTAAAATACGGTGCGCAGCGCTCAAACCCCGACGGAAGTATTCACTTACACGCCCGCGCCTTGGAGCTCATACATCCTGTGCAAAGAGAGTCCATGACTTTTGTGGCTCCAGTGCCTGAAGAGCCGCTTTGGCTGAGTATAGGGCGCGCAGATTAATCCTGTTTTCGATCCAAAATTCGGTATTGCAAAGCTTCTGCCATGTGCTCCGGTTTAATACTTTCACTATCCGTCATATCGGCAATAGTTCGTGTGACTTTAATCAGACGTTGATATGCGCGAGCAGAGAACCACAGAGTCAATAAGTAATAAGATTAAGGAATTGATAAATGGAGTGTCGTTGAAGACTTTATCTGATAGAGTTATTAAAAATGAAATAGCGTCCTCCAATAGCGGAATAATCACAACGGCAGAAGAACTTCAATCCTATAATATTATCAAAACAATGTTGGGTATTGCGAGAAGCAAGTCAATCGATATTGAAAGAGTTGGATATCGAGACTATAAGGGATTTTTTAGCATTTTAATTGATGACAATCAACGTAAATGTGTCTGTACAATGCATTTAAATGGGGGTAAGAAATATATTCAAATTGGGGATAATAAACACGAGATTGAATCCGTCTCTGTAGCAATCCTAACAAAGTTTAAAAAAGAGATAGTTGACTCTGCAACGTCTTTATTTGAGGAATGAAAAAGGTAAGACACCTTCTTTACTCAATTATTGAGGACAATACAACAACTAAAGGCAAGTACTTTGATTACTTCATTCAGAGTTTAATTTTCCTTTCATTAGTGTCTTTTTCTCTTGACACCTTACCACGTTTAAGCCCCGATTTCAGAGCGGGGCTTAAACTATTTGAAACAGTAACAGTAATTATCTTTTCTATAGAATATTTGTTGAGGTTATATGTGTCTAAAAAGCCATTACGTTATGTGTTTAGTTTTTATGGTATAAGTGATGTTCTTGCTATTCTGCGCAATAATTCTGCGGTAGAAGCATCAAAATTAGTGTGATTATTCTTTGAGTCTAAACTTGAATTATCACTTGACTCAAGGGCGCTTAAAACATTAACGACCAGTTTTTTACCAAGCTCAACACCCCACTGATCATAGCTGAAGATATTCCAAATAACCCCTTGCACAAATAGCTTGTGCTCATAAAGAGCAATAAGGCCACCGAGACGCTCAGGGGTAAGTTTATCGATAAGCAATGTATTTGTGGGTTTGTTGCCAGTAAACACGCGATAAGGGCTCTCTATATTTTGCCCTTGGGTGCCCGTCATTAGCGCTTGGGTTTGAGCGACGCAGTTCGCTAAAAGTTTATTTTGATGGTCTTGTTCTCCGTGTAAACATGCCTTGAACGCAATGAAGTCTGCTGGAATGAGTTTGGTTCCTTGATGGATCAACTGAAAAAACGCGTGCTGTGCGTTGGTGCCTGTGCTCCCCCATACTATAGTTCCGGTTTGATAATCCACGACATCACCATTGCGATCCACGTATTTACCATTACTTTCCATTATCCCCTGCTGCAGATAAGCCACAAACTTGTTCAAATACTGGGTATACGGGACAATACACTCAGATTCAGCACCATAAAAATTATTATACCACACTGAGACAAGAGCCATAAGCACAGGGATGTTTTGGTCGAAATCAGTGTCACGAAAATGCAGATCCATTTCATGAGCCCCACGAAGAAGTGATTCAAAGTTATTGTAACCTACGCTCAGCGCGATAGAAAGCCCTACGGCACTCCATAAAGAGAAACGACCCCCGACCCAGTCCCAAATAGGGAAAACGAGATCAGCATCAATACCAAAAGCACCTACAGCTTCAAGGTTCGTTGAAACCGCCGCAAAATGATGGGCTATAGCCGACTCAGGAACTTGTTTTAAGAACCATTTTCTGATGGTTTGGGCATTGGTGAGTGTTTCTTGAGTGGTAAAGGTTTTTGAAACAATCACAAAAAGAGTCTGCTCCGCAGGTAAACCTTTGAGCTGCTGGTGCACATGGTCTCCATCTACATTACTTACAAAACGCACCTCTAGGTGATTTTTGTAATAAGCCAAAGCCTCACATACCATATCAGGGCCAAGATCACTACCTCCGATACCCACGTTCACTACATGAGTAATCGGCAAGCCCGTATGACCTTTAAATGAGCCATTTTCAACTGCCGTTACAAAGCTTTTGATGCGCTCGAGTGTCTCTGACACTTCTTGTGGCATTTTTGCAAAATTTCGCAGCTGCGTATGCCCCACGGCTCTACTTTCGGTCTCGTTAATAATCCCTCCATTAAACTGTGCCTCTATTGCTTCTTTTAACTTAATTTGCTCAGCTAAATGCAGCAATTGCTTACGCACCGTACCACTGATCAAGTTCTTACTGTAATCGAGATAAAATCCTGGTGCAGCAACACTAAATGCACTTACCCGCTTAGGGTCATTCAAAAAAAGATCAGTCATTGACCGATCTTTTTCTGATTTATATAATTCTCCCAAAGCAGCCCATGCTGCGGTTTGGGTTGGGTTTATTTTTGGAAGTGTACTACTCATACCTCTGCATTTAATCTGTGTTCTCTATAGTATTCTATTAATCCATCAATGGGTCTTCTGATGATCTTACCCAATTGCAAATGATAAGGCTTCATCACATTCTTAATCATCTCCTCTGAAAAATGCGCTATCGATCCAATAAAATGGATCGGAACGTTTTGCGCTTCAGGATAGCACAGTACACGACGCTTGATAAAGCGATCCATACCATCTGAAATAAGCTGGTAAAAATATCCATTAACCTCTTCGGCCGTAAAAATAAATTCTGCAAATGAAGCTAAATAGGTATTTGGGTTTGGCCTTTGATAAACGTTTAGTTTGATTTCATCTGCCTCAAGATTAAATCGGGCAGCAAACTCCTTCATCAAAGGTTCAGGCATAATGCCATAAAAATAATCACGAATCAATCGCTTACCAAAGTAATTGCCACTGGCCTCATCCATAAGAACATAACCTAAGGAAGGCACATGGGCATGTATTTTTTCACCATCAAAATAGCAACTGTTGCTTCCGGTGCCCAATATGCAGACGATACCTGGTTCCGTAGTCGCGGCATAAACCGCGGCAAGTAAATCTTCATTGACAGTAACCACTGCCTTAGTAAATAAAGATTTCAAGGCCTTTGTCAATATTTCGTTTGGGGTTTTAGTTCCTGCCCCAGCCCCGTAGAAATCCAAAACCTCTACGGTATCAAAAATTGCAACTAAATCTTTATTGTCTGAAATTCGATTGATCAACTCATCGTAAGGAATCACTGCAGGATTAAGCCCTTTGGTTCGCGTTTTTACCAAAACTTCGCCTTTGGCATCCAAGAGGATCCAATCGCATTTCGTAGAACCACCGTCTGCTATAAGCGTCATAAAACTAGAGCTTTGCGACGTATTGTGCCAATTCAACAAGCTTAGCTGAGTAGCCATATTCATTATCGTACCACGCGACAAGCTTAAAGAAATTGTCGTTAAGGGCGATACCCGCTTCAGCATCGAAATTACACGTATGTGGATTACTTACATAATCTTGAGAGACCACCATGTCTTCAGTGTAACTAATTACCCCAGCATAAGGGCCTTCGGCCGCTTTTCTAAAGGCATCTTTAATTTGCTGATAAGTCGCCGGTTTTTCTGTACGTACAGTGAGATCCACTACAGAAACATCTGCAGTAGGTACACGAAACGCCATTCCGGTTAATTTTCCTTCTAGCGAAGGAATCACTTTAGTTACAGCTTTAGCTGCTCCTGTAGACGCTGGAATTATATTATTTAAGGCACTACGTCCGCCTCTAAAATCTTTTCTTGAAGGCCCATCTACGGTAAACTGAGTTGCTGTAGCAGCATGAACAGTAGTCATTAAGCCCTCAACAAGACCAAACTCATCGTCAATTACTTTGGCCAGTGGCGCCAAACAGTTTGTGGTACATGAGGCATTTGAAACAACCGTGTCCTCAGCTTTAACGTTTTGGTGATTCACACCCATCACAAACATTGGTGCATCGGCAGATGGCGCAGAAATTACTACTTTGCGCGCCCCAGCTTTAAGGTGAAGACCGGCTTTATCTAAAGTGGTAAAAATCCCAGTACAATCCATAACGATATCAGCACCAACTTCATCCCACTTCAAATCTTCAGGATTGCGTTCAGCAGTGATTCGGATGGTTTTACCATTCACCACAAGGTTTCCACCGACCACATCAACAGTTCCGTTAAATTTTCCATGAACTGAGTCATATTTTAGCAAATACGCCAAATGATCTACATCCAGTAGGTCATTAATCCCCACTACTTCTACATTTTCATTTGCCGCTGCAATTCTAAAAGCGATTCTACCAATTCGGCCGAAACCGTTAATACCAATTTTTGTCATAGTCAATTTTTGAAATTAAACAGACGTTATGTCTGCTACTCGAATTAAATCTAAATCTATCTCATTGTCCCCTTTGATAGCTTCTTCAAAAGGCACAGTTACTACTTTGTTGTTTGCCACGCCAATCATGACCCCGCG
>Ga0255779_1005178_pt1 | contig 12234 bp, 10 predicted proteins | sample 011ome_21_FD_179977 | JGI IMG/M metagenome (GOLD analysis project Ga0255779, IMG submission 179977) | Coastal salt marsh microbial communities from the Groves Creek Marsh, Skidaway Island, Georgia - 011508AT metaG (version 2) | ecosystem: Environmental > Aquatic > Marine > Intertidal zone > Salt...
GAATTGAAGTTCCTGGAGATGCAATTTCTGGAGCCCTCAAAAAATTATGGGGGCAAGGAATTATTGGGGATGTGAAAATCTTAGTCACAAAAATCGAGGGCGAAGACATTTTTTTACTGCTTGACTTGACGGAAAGACCCCGATTCTCTCGTGTCGAATTTGAGGGCATCAACAAAACGCAAGAGGGTGAATTACGCGATAAAGTCAATATTCGTGGCCGCGTAGTTAGAGATGATGTGCTAAATACCGCCAAGCGAAATATTGAAAAATACTACCTTGACAAAGGCTTCCTCAACACCGAAGTAAAAATCATTCAAGACCGAGACACTACCCTTCCAAATAGTGTCAAATTACGCTTTGATATCGCCCCTAAATCAAAGGTTAAAATCAATGAAATTGCTTTTTACGGAAACAAGGAAATCAGCAATAGAACCCTGAAGGGAAAATTAAAGAAAACAAAAGAACATGCGCGAGTGGCGATCTTTAAAGATATTTACAGCCGTTTAATCGACGCAAATGGAGAAAGTCTTACCCGTTCCCTCCTCAGTAGCCAGGTTGCTACTTCTGAGCAGGTAAGCAATTACATCCACAAAAATTTCAAGCTAAACTTTTTTAATGGCTCGAAATACATTCCTAAAGAATACCGAAGTGATAAGGATAAAGCGATCGCCTTTTACAACAGCAAGGGCTTTAGAGATGCCAAAATCTTGGAGGACTCCATCTACAAATTCAGCGAAGATAAAATCAATATCGCTATCTCTTTAGAAGAAGGCCGCAAGTATTACTACCGTAACATCACTTTTACGGGTAACTACATCCATGAAGACGCAGTTCTTTTGGCAAAATTGGGGATTGAAAAAGGAGATGTTTACGACAAAGAAAAACTCGATAAGCGACTCAATTACGACCCGCAAAAAGGCGATGATGTAAGTTCCTTATACCAGGACAATGGTTACTTGTTTTTTAATATTGATCCAGTAGAAGTCAATGTTAGCGGCGATTCTATTGACCTAGAAATGCGGATTTTTGAAGGCCCACAAGTCACTGTTAATAGTGTAGGAATCAAAGGAAATGACCGGACTTCTGACCATGTAGTCATGCGGGAAATCCGAATCCTTCCAGGACAAAAATTCAATCGAAGCCTACTAGTTCGAACCATACGCGAACTTTCAACCCTAGGATACTTTGACCCGGAAAAGATCAACCCAGACCTTCGGCCAAACTTTGAAAATGCAACGGTAGACATCATTTTTGAATTGGAAGAACGGCCAAATGATCAAATAGAATTGTCTGGGGGATGGGGAGGATTCTTTGGATTTGTAGGGACAGTTGGTTTGGTCTTCAATAATTTCTCCATCAAAAATATTGGTGATTTCAGCAAATGGGATCCACTTCCTGTAGGTGATGGGCAAAAGCTTTCCCTCCGAGTTCAAGCAAATGGACAATCTTTTCAAAATTATTCTCTATCCTTGAGTGAGCCTTGGTTTGGTGGTAAAAAGCCAAATTCTTTAAGCTTTGCCTTCAACCATTCCATACAACGACAAGTCGATTTCTTTAATCAAAATCCAAATGGTGGGGATTTAGGATTCTTCAAAATTACTGGAGTGACACTTGGCCTTTCCAAGCGAATTACCTGGCCAGACGATTACTTTAGCATTAGTAACTCTGTACAATTCCAGAACTATGAGTTCAACCAGTTTGGAACCTCCTTTGGATTGAGCTACCCAACAGGAAATTCAAAAAGTGTAATTCTAAATACTACGGTCGCTCGAAATAACGTGGATAACACGATCTACCCAAGACAGGGGTCAAATATCATCCTATCGATGAATTTAACCCCACCATATGCTTCGCTGAATCGATCGCTCAACGGAGAATCTGGTGACCAAGAAAAATACAAGTGGCTAGAATACCACAAGTGGATGTTTGATGCCTCTTTTTACACCCCAGTTTTTGGTTCCTCCAAACTCGTAGCTAGTGCACGTGCACACATGGGCTTTTTAGGATCCTATGGCAATAAAATCGGAATTATACCTTTGGAAAGGTTTGTGATGGGAGGGGATGGAATGAACTTTAACAACTTTGCCTTGGGCCAAGAAATTGTCGGTTTGCGCGGTTATGAAAACCAAACTATTACCCCTGGACGAGATTCACGAGGATCTGCAGATCCAGATCCTTATGGTGGAGTAGTATACAATAAGTACGTGATGGAACTACGCTTCCTCGTATCGCCTAACCCATCAGCAACCATCTTTTTACTCACATTTGCAGAGGCGGGTAACAATTGGGGAGATTACAAGGATTTCAACCCCTACGACCTCAAGAAATCTGCGGGTGTAGGCGCGCGTATATTCATGCCTGCCTTTGGTCTACTCGGTGTAGATTGGGGTTATGGCTTCGATACCGCACCAGGAACCCTTCAACGAAGTGGTCCTCAATTCCACTTTACCATTGGCCAACAGTTCAGATAATCATTTAAAATTCAGCGCGTTTAGTATTTTATGTTAGGAAAAACCTAAAATTTTGTTCGAAGGAACAGATCCAAAAAAAGATGGAACGCATAAATAAATCATTCAAAATTGTACTTTTACTTTTCATTGTCTTGTATGCTAGTCCACTAGCTGCCCAAAAATTTGGATACATCGATTCTGAATACATTCTAAACAAACATCCTGATTACAAACTGGTTCAGGAAGAATTGAAAAAACTGAGTGAAGAATGGAAAAAAGAGGCACAAAATTTGGAGCAGGAGGTAAAAGAACTTTCCGCACAGCTCAAGGCTGAAGAAGTCCTTCTTACGGAAGAGATGTACCAAAAGCGAAATGACGCAATCAAGGTGAAGCAAAAGGCTTCGCAAGAATTTACGAGTCGGGTGTTTGGGATAGATGGAGTATACTTCCAAAAGCAGGCAGAACTCCTGCAGCCTTTACAATCCAAAATTTACGATGCCATTGAAAAAGTATCGCGAAAAAATAACCTCGCCGTTCTTTTCGATAAAGCTGCAGGCCCCTCTGCAATTATTTATACAGATCCAAGGCATGATTATTCAGAGTTTGTCTTGGAAGAATTAGGAATTGAAGAAAACAATTAAATATACACCAAATGATGAAAGTAAACGTTATCCTAGCTTCTCTAGCCTTGCTAGTGGTAGGATTCACCGCCCAAGCTCAAAGCACTATCAAAATCGGGTACACGAGCGTAGAATTAATAATGGACCTGATGCCAGAAATGGAGCAAATTGGAGCTGATGTACAAGATTACCAAACCCAGCTTCAAACGAACATTCAAACCAAAGCAGCAGATTTCCAAAAACAAGTAGAAGCATATCAACAAGCCGCACCTACGATGACAGAAACTGCTAGAGCAACAAAAGAACAAGAATTGACCAAGCTTAGAGACGATCTTCAGAAGTACGAGCAAGATGCACAAGTATCGTATCAGCGCAAACTTCAAGAATTGTTGGAGCCTGTACAAACCAAGGTAATCAACGCAATCAATGCGGTAGCTGCAGAAAACAATTATACCCACATCTTTGCAGAAACAGCTGGACAATCACCCATCTTGTTGTATACAAAAGAAGAAGATAAGTTCACTGAATTGGTTTTGACCAAATTGGGAATTCCAATTCCAGAAAGACCTGCTCAAAACTAATAAAAAATGGCCGGCCCTAGTGGCCGGTTTTTTTATGCCTAAAAAATCACCCAAAGACATCTTACTCAAGAGTCAAGAACCACTCCTCGTTGACTTCTATGCAGATTGGTGTGGCCCTTGCCAAACCTTAACTCCAATTCTGGAAAAGGTCATTGATGAACTTGAAGGGAAAATTACGCTTTTCAAAGTCAATATAGATAAGCATCCACAGCTCGCCCAACAGTTTGCTATACGATCCATTCCACACCTCATGCTATTTAAAAGAGGGAAGATTTTGTGGCGCAAAGGCGGACTACTCACCCGTGCTGAATTAGTGAAGCAGCTTAAAGCTGTAGTATAAAAGAAAAGGGGCGTTTGCCCCTTTTTTTAAATATAATATTTCAATCGAATTACCTCTTGTTCAGAAAGAAAGCGGTAATGACCACGCTTTAAATCTTTCTTGTCTAATCCGGCATACATCACCCGATCCAAAGCGACTACTTCATAACCCAAATGTGAAAAAATCCGTCTCACAATTCGATTTCTACCAATGTGGATTTCTAAACCTAGGATGGCCCTATCTTTGGAGAGCACTTGCAGATCATCTACCTTGGCATCCCCATCCTCTAAAGTAAGCCCCTCCCTAATTTCTTCCTCATCCTTTGCCGTCAATGCCTTATCCAAGGTTACCTGATAAATTTTCTTGATCTCATTAGAAGGATGGGATAACTTAGCTGCTAGTTCACCGTCATTTGTAAAAACCAACAAACCTGTTGTATTTCTATCCAAACGGCCAACAGGAAATATTCGCTCCTCACAAGCATTTTCTACCAATTTCATCACGGTCTTTCGCTCCATTGGATCTTCAGTGGTGGTAATAAAATCCTTTGGCTTATTCAGTAAAACATAAACTGGCTTTTCGGGATTAATTTTCTTTCCTTGAAAAACTACATGATCCGTCTTTTTTACCTTGTATCCCATCTCCTGAATTACCACACCATTGACCACTACCAACCCTTTCAAAATAAGTTCGTCGGCCTCCCTGCGGCTACAAATACCTGAATTTGCCACGTATTTGTTGAGACGAATCAACTCCTCCGCTTCTTTTTGCTTTTTTTTCTGAGGTAACTTATCAAAATCATACGTCGGCCGTTCCGCATCTAGCGCTACAAATTTGCTTCTATTCTTTCCAAACCCCCTTTTTTCTGTAGCCCCTTCACTAGTGAATGGCTTGGATTCAATCCCAAAAATTGGCTTTTGGTCTTTTCCCCTCCCTTTGTATACACGTCTTTCTCCTGGAGCAAGGGAAGTCGGTTCCTCCGAAAAATTGGTTCTTCCTCCTTTATTTTTTGAAAAAGAAGCAGGCTTCGATTGTTCCCCTTTTTTGAACCCTGGTTTTTCACCACGGACTGGACGAGGACTAGACTCATTGAATTTCCCTCCAAATTTCTTTTCTCCTCGGCTATCTCCTTTTTTAAATCGATTCGGTGAGTCTCCAAATGTTTTGTTCTCTTTCCAATCGGAAGACTTCTCCCCACGAGAAGGTCTGCCTTCCCCTGGGGTAGCCGGTTGATCCTTAAAAAATCTACCTTTTGAAGCTCCTTTATACGGAGCTCCTTCTGCGTTTCTCTTTTCGAAAGGTTTCTTTTCAGCAGCACCTTCTTTTTTTCCAAAGAATTTGCCTTTTCCTGAATCTGAAGAGTTTTCTTTTTTAGAGAAGGAAGATCCTCTTGTCGATTTTTTGCTGCCTGCGCCTTCTCCCTCTTGTTTGTCCGAACCAAAAAATGGTCTTCTTGGATTATTTTTTTTCATACTATTGCAGCATCACTGCTGTAGGGGGTTGATTGAACTTACCTTCTGAATTTCAAAGGTTTATTTGGTCCGCAAAGATAGGTGTATTGCTAGCAATACAAATTCAAAATTCAAAATATTCTTTAGTCTACTCCTTTATTTTTGTAATAATATTCTGTTGCATGGCGCACAGAACCCTGGGTAAGGAGTAATTCATTTGCTAATTCGTAGGATATTCCTGTTACCTCCATGATCATTTTTGTTCCACGATCCACCAGCTTGGCATTAGAAAGCTGCATGTCTACCATCTTATTGCCTTTCACTCGTCCCAGTTTGATCATCACTGCAGTGGAAATTGTATTCAAGACCAGCTTTTGCGCCGTTCCTGATTTCATCCGTGTACTTCCCGTGACAAATTCTGGACCTACCACTACCTCTAAGGGATGATCCACCTCCTTACCTAATGGAGAATCGGGGTTACAAGAAATTCCTCCCGTAAGCAAGCCCATTTCTTTGGCTTTTCGCACTCCCCCCAATACGTAGGGAGTACTTCCAGAAGCAGCAATGCCTATCACCGTATCCAAGGTAGAAAACCCATAGGCTTGTATGTCTTTCCATGCCTGTTCTACATCATCCTCGGCATGCTCCACAGCTTTTCGAATAGCTGAATCCCCGCCTGCAATAAGTCCGATGACCCAATCGTGCGGTACACCGTAGGTAGGTGGACACTCAGAGGCATCCAAAATTCCCAAGCGTCCACTTGTACCGGCACCTATGTAAAAAAGCCGTCCACCTTCGCGCATTCTAGGCACAATAGCATCCACCAAGGCTGAAATTTGCTGCAGTTTTTGCTGGACAGCTGGAGCAACCTTATGATCCTCTGCATTGATTTTTTCGACCAACTCATAGGCAGACATCTGCTCCAAATTATCGTAGCTAGAGCTACTCTCAGTTATTTTTTTCATACCATTTCTTGGTGGTAAAGGGTGAGTCCTGCAATGGGGCTTTCTAAAATCAGGCCTACCTGCATCCCCCGATCTGTAGCTGCCTTACGTAGAATAGTAGCATTGTAATAGGCAATAGAGCCTACAAAGTGAACTGGCTTGGATTTAAAATCGGGGTATTTGCAAACATGCTTGCTAAAGAATCTTTGAAATGCATCGTAATACAAGCCATAACAATACGGATCTGTCTTGTGCTCAGTAATAAAACGACAAAAACTTGCTAGGTAGCGGTTGGGAAATGGCTTGCGATAGACCTGCTCTTGTATCCCATACTGAGAAAGTTGAAAGTGGTCAATTGCAGCTTGTCGAATGGCCGCGGGCATTTCTTCATGTATAAAATCTTGTAGAAATTTCCTGCCCACATCACTTCCTCCTCCTTCATCCCCCAAAATATACCCTGCAGCTGGCCGAGAGGCAATTATATTTTCACCATCGTAATCACAGCTATTTGAACCAGTTCCTAAAATGCAGGCAATGCCAGCACGATGTCCACAGGTAGCTTTAGCTGCAGCCAAGAGATCATGGTCTATTTGAATTTCTGCAGTTGGGAAGATGGCACGCAGCGCTTGCGCTACCTCCACCTTCTTTTCAGGAGCAGCACATCCCGCGCCATAATAATAAATCTCTTCCACCTTACCGGAAAGATTCAACAAAAAATCCTGCTTCAACTGTGCAATCATCTCTTCCACACTCAGGTAATAGGGATTAAAACCTATTCCTCTATACTGACTGATTTGGCCGTCTTTGTGAATTACCCGCCAATCGGTTTTACTTGATCCACTATCTGCTATTAAAATCATCTGGTTGAAGGTGGCCGATGGCCTCAAATTTTTCAAATACTTTTTTGGTGTGTGGTGCGTCTTTTAGTTCTTTAGTCAAATCCTGGCCCGCCCAATGTTCGTAATGCTTTCCATTTTTCCATAGCTTGGAAGAAGTCACGTCGTAAATAACTCCTTGAAAGGCAACCCATATTTCAGGCTTATCCTGACCATTTCGAAGCGCTAGCTGCTGACGCGTATATCGGTGCATCAATAGAGCTTGATTTGTGCAGTTACCCAGCGCTCTGGAATTTCTCCTTGCTGTGCTTGTTGGTAGTCTGCATAGCTGCATGGAACAATACTTACCCGCTCAAACCGACTTGTATCCTGGTAGGGAATTTCCATCCACCATTTTCCACTTCGCTTGCTCTTGTAAAACACCAAGGTATTGGGCTTGGAATCCATGGAAACAGTATATTTTAGGTAGGCAGCACTCTTGAAGGATAAGGAATCTTTTCTACTGTAAAACCCTTCTATAAAGTACCAAATCATTACTGCTGCCACTTGTGCAGTTTTATTGTGCGTGTCATCGAAATAGGGATCGTACCCGTAGATCCCAAAGGAACTTAGCTTTTCATTTGCTCCCGCAAACCAACAAATTTGACTTGCTTCATCTCCCGTCAATCCAAATGGCTGCGCGTTCACTGCTCCAGGAGCTACAGAAGACTGAATTGCACTCAAATCAAAGCTGACTAAGTCTGCATCCCGAACCAAGGGTTCAACTTCCTGAAACTTATCTCGAAGCTGGCCCAGCCGCTTAGCTTCAAAATAGAGCTTTTCCAATGCGCTCAATAAAGAAGGATCAACTAGAAAACTCTGGTACCCCAAGTGGGTGGAGGAAAATAAGAAATTGGGCTGATGAAGCACAATCTCTTGAGTATGTCGGTCACTTTCTGGTCCTGTCTCTTCCATATCAATTTTGGAATCCACCGTGAGTAACGTAACCAGCTTTTTCAATTTCTGGTAGGAAAGGTATTGCCCATAATCCAGATCGTGCGAACCCCCAAAAAAGATCGGCAAAATCTGTTGGCGCATCAGGTACTCACCTACCTGTCGAATATTCTGGTAGGTATCGTTCAGGCTATCGCCAGAAATAAGATCCCCTAAATCTGCCACTTGGTAAGGAATCACACCTCTTTTGAGTTGGTATAACTTCTCTCGGATTTCGGAACTAGCGCGGCCAATACTTCCAGAATGCTTGACTCCTCGACTTTCCTTCAAGCCAACAAGTGCCAATTGAATACCCTTAAGGTCTGGAAAGCCCTGGTAATGCATGGAAAGCTGTTTAAAAATTGAATTTTCGGGATAGCCTTTTTCTACAACAGCAGATTCCACAGGCTCAAAAAAGGAAGAAATAATCATGGAAAGTCTTTAGGTGTTTAAAACTAATCAAAAATGATACCTAAAAAAAAATCCTGCAGAGCAGGATTTTATGTTGTGATTTAACCACCAAAATCGTCAAATCGAATGTTTTCTTTAGGGATTCCCAAATCGTCAAGCAACTTAAGTACAGCAGCGTTCATCAACGGAGGACCACATAAGTAATATTCTACCTCATCTGGCTCTGGGTGGTTTTTCAAGTAGTTTTCAAACAATACCTGGTGAATGAATCCAACATACCCATCTGCCTCTCGATCTTCCAAGGAAGTCTTGATCTTCCAATTGTCTTCTGGGAGTGGCTCAGAGAGTCCAATGTGGAAATTGAAGTTCGGGAAATCCTTTTCGATGGCACGGAAATGAGGGGTATAAAACAACTCTTTTTTGGAACGCCCCCCATACCAATAAGAAACTTTACGCTGAGTTTTTTCAGTATGAAATAGGTGGAAAATTTGCGCTCTCAATGGAGCCATACCTGCGCCACCACCAATATAAATCATCTCTCTCTGGGTTGGATTGATATGGAACTCTCCATAAGGTCCAGAAATGGTAACTTTATCGCCTGGCTTTCTACCAAATACATAGGAAGAACAAACTCCTGGATTGACATCCATCCATCTGTTATTAGCTCTGTCCCAAGGTGGAGTAGCGATTCGAATGGTCAACATCACAATATTGCCTTCAGCAGGGTGGTTGGCCATAGAATAGGCACGGAATAGCGGCTCGTCGTTTTTCATCACCAAGCTCCACAGACCAAACTTATCCCAATCACTCTTGTATACATCCACAGGGTGACCCAATTCAGGATGTGGTGTTATGTCCATGTCCTTGAAGTTGACTGTGATGGCGGGAACGTCCACTTGGATATAACCCCCTGCCTCAAAATGAAGGGTTTCCCCTTCAGGAAGTTTTACTTTAAATTCTTTGATAAACGTAGAAACGTTGTAGTTGGAGATTACTTCACACTCCCACTTTTTAATTCCAAAAATCTCCTCAGGAACTCGGATTTTCATGTCCTGCTTTACTTTCACTTGACAAGCTAAACGAACATGTCCTTGCTGCTCAGCGCGACTAAGGTGGCCTACTTCAGTAGGCAATACATCCCCCCCACCATCGTCAACAATGCATTTACACATTGCACAAGTTCCTCCTCCACCGCAGGCAGATGGAAGAAATATTTTTTGATTGCCAAGAGTAGATAGCAAACTTGATCCTGCAGAAGCGACAATAGGGTTGCCTTCATCCCCGTTGATGATGATCCTAACATCTCCTGAATTGACCAATTTGGACTGAGCAAATAGAAGAATAAATACCAGCAACAAGATTATTGCGGTGAATGCTACAATGGAAGTAATGATTACAGAACCCATGAACTCTAATTTTTTCTTTTTTGAAGGAAAACCCCGTTTTTAGGAGTACAAATATATTTATTAATCAGGAATGCCCGCCAAAAATAACGGCAAATTTGGAGGAGATTTTTGTCTTCTTCCGAGTGGTTTAACTGATTAATTCTTCAATAGGTTTAGTAAAGTGCTCAACTTTACTTTCAACTGTCTTCTATCGACAATGAAATCCAAAAATCCATGTTCCAAGACAAATTCTGAACTTTGAAAACCCTTCGGCAAATCCTTACCGATGGTTTCACGAATGACTCGAGGACCAGCAAATCCAATCAATGCTCCTGGTTCGGCAATGTTGAAATCCCCCAACATAGCATAGGATGCAGTGACACCACCAGTAGTGGGATCGGTAAGTAAGGAAATGTAGGGAATCCCTGCTTTATCCAATAAAGCTAATTTGGCTGAAGTTTTGGCCATTTGCATCAAAGAAAACCCTGCTTCCATCATCCGAGCACCTCCAGATTTAGAAATCATCAAAAATGGAATTTTATGTTTCAAAGAATGATCTATAGCTCTGGCAATTTTTTCACCTACCACAGACCCCATTGAGCCTCCAATAAAATTAAAGTCCATGCAGGCAATGACTATCTCCTCTCCATTCATTTTGCCATAGGCAGTTCTTACCGCATCATTCAATTCTGATTTGGTAATGGTGGCCTCAATTCGAGAGGAATAGGATTTGGTATCAACAAATTTTAAAGGGTCCCCAGATTTCATCCCTTCGTCCAACTCCGTAAAAACATTACTATCAAAAAGAATTTCAAAATATTCTTTTGAACCAATTTTTACATGAAAATCATCAGTTGGAGATACATACGCATTACTTTTCAGCTCACGGGTATGGACGATTGTCCCGCTTGGGGTCTTAAACCACAATCCATCTGGGGTATCTTTTTTTTCCGCAGTAGAAGTCTTAATTCCCTGATCAGTTCTTTTAAACCAAGCCATACAACTATTTTAATTGTTCTAACGCCTCAAAGGTGACAAATTTAGCTTGAAACTCTCGTAATTAAAATTTTCTTTTCCCCCTCCTTTGAAGTGAAGGAATCATTAGACGAAATTATCTTTTTATGAGGATAATTTTTTAGTACTTTAAACACGGTTAACGCCCTTTTTCCCCTACCTACGAACCCAGAAATACCCATGAGTTTATCCCTACTCCTACTAATTTCAGCGATTATCCTTTTTCTTGCTTACCGAATTTATGGAAAATACGTATACAGTAAATTTGGGCTGAGCAATACTAGAAAGGCACCTTCGCATACCCATCGAGACGGCATAGATTATGAGCCAAGTAAGCCAATCGTAGTTTTAGGACATCATTTTGCCTCGATTGCTGGCGCAGGCCCCATAGTCGGACCCATCATTGCAGTCACCTTTGGCTGGGTACCTGCAGTCATCTGGATTTTATTGGGGGGGATTTTCTTTGGTGCAGTCCATGATTTGGGAAGTATGGCTGCTTCTTTACGAACAGAAGGAAAATCCATCGGAGTCATTATCCGAAACCAAATTGGTGTAAAGGGTAAGCAATTATTTGTGATTTTCAGCTTCTCAACCTTGATCCTTGTGATCGGCGTCTTCGCAGATATCATCGCCAAAACATTCGTTGCTAATCCAGGCGTAGCATCTGCATCCCTATTATTTATCTTTTTGGCAGTGGCTTTTGGCTTCGTTAATCGCTGGATTGGTAACAAAACCATCTCCTTTATCGCACTTACAGTGGTCGGAGTAGTTTTAATGTATTATTTCGTGTATTTAGGAACACAAACACCTTTAATTCTAGATTACCAAATCTGGGTAGGAGTACTCTTGATTTATGCTTTTATTGCCTCAGTCACCCCTGTTGCCTTATTGCTGCAGCCTAGAGACTATTTGAATAGTTACCTACTTTACGGCATGATGATCGCTGCAGTAGCCGGAGTTATCATTGCAGATCCACAAATTCAGATGAGTACCGAAGTCATGCCTTCCTCAGAAAGCCTAGGTTATATCTTTCCAGTTTTATTTGTAACCATTGCCTGTGGGGCAATCTCTGGATTTCATTCCCTCGTCGCCTCTGGAACTACCTCAAAGCAACTAGATAAGGAGAGTGATGCCAAGATTGTTGGATTTGGAGGGATGCTTATTGAGTCTTTCCTGGCCATTATCGCTGTTGGAGCGGTAGTGATCCTTTCGCGTCAAGAGTATACCGAACGATTGACCATGGAAGGTCCC
>Ga0255779_1005179_pt1 | contig 12233 bp, 6 predicted proteins | sample 011ome_21_FD_179977 | JGI IMG/M metagenome (GOLD analysis project Ga0255779, IMG submission 179977) | Coastal salt marsh microbial communities from the Groves Creek Marsh, Skidaway Island, Georgia - 011508AT metaG (version 2) | ecosystem: Environmental > Aquatic > Marine > Intertidal zone > Salt...
ACGAAATAAAGTCAACGGTTTCTGGATACTTTGCGCAGTAAGAAAATGAGTGTACGGTTAATAGGCGATCATATGCGTCCAGCTCACGAAGTCGCTCTATGCGCCGAACGATGTAGGTCATGTCGTTGTGTCCATAGCCGGTGGCTTCTTTAGAAATATCCCAGATAATATTTGGATAGGCTTGGTAGCGAGAGACCACATAGTCGAAATAGCGATTGTCCTCCACGCTGTCCGATGCCGGCCAATTGACCTGCTTGTTCCAGACATAGATCATGATATGAGCCGTCAGGTCCAACGCGTTCATCTCTTGGATCACGGCGTCGAAGTGATTGAAGAAACCCAAGTTCAACTGCGAGTAGTCAGGATTGTCATTGTCTCCGCCATACGGCCACTGACGCGGTTTTGCGAAGTCGTACTTAGCGGGTAGGTCGTGTTGGTTTTCCCACCGTGTGTCGTGGGCGTAGACATTCATGACGATCTGATTGAACCCATTGTCTTTGATGTCGCGGAGCAAGGTCTGGGTTCTCTCCAGACTGTCGGTCTCCAGGTCGATCGCAAACAGCCAGTCCGCCTCGAACGCTAGTACGAAACAAGGCTGCCCGTTGGCGTAGTAGAAATGCTGTGGATTGTCCTCTTTGATAACCACTGGGCCAAGTGTATCTGGGGCTGCAGAAACGGAAACGGACCAAAGGGCGTTCATTTCTTGTGAAGTAATTTTCCAGTCACCCGGTTCGGGAAAACTGATTCGATAGGTGTAGATTCCTTCCCCAGAATAAAAAGCGGGTATTTCCAGACTCTTGCCATTTGGACCCGTGCAGAGTGCGATGGGATGACGGTCAAAGGGGTTGCCGTCGGTGATTGGCAAGGCTTCCTGAAATTCGAGCACTTCCCATTGACTCGCAGAGCGAGAGTCCGTTTTGGCAGCGACTTCCCAGACCAATATCGATGGAAAAATAAATACTACAAAGCAGAGGAATAGCCGATTCGGAGAGATGCGCATTCCTCAATACGGAGGTAGATTTGAAAAAGAATCAAGGACGCAAAATCCTCTGTTGTTCATTCCTGCCAGTCTTTATTGAGATTTCGTTTTGAATCTCGATTTCTGCGAAGTATTTTGATCCAATGTGTAACTCTGCGTAGGATTTCCGGAGTTCTCCTTCGAGTCTTGGTCTACTTTCTATCCCGTTTCCATGTAATTTTGACCCAATTTAGTTACTATGAAGTTCTGTCTCCTCTTTTCTGTTTTCTTATTTGTGTTAACCAAAACCGGTAGTGCCGCCCAAGATCGACCCAACATCCTCTGGATTCTAATCGAAGACTGGTCGGCGGATCTTTCGTGTTACGGAACAAAAGGGCTCCACACGCCATTTGTAGATAAACTCGCCGCTGAAGGCATTCGTTATGAAAATGCATTCACCACTTCTCCGGTTTGTTCGACTTCACGTTCGGCAATGATGACGGGGTTCCACCAGAATTACATTGGAGCACACCAGCATCGCCTTTTGCCCGACCAGAAACGACACTTGCCTTATGGCATCAAACCGATCCCGCATCTACTCGAAGAAGCGGGCTACTTTACGGCATTGATGAGTCGAAAGACGGACACCAACTTCATCCCCCACTTAAAGGAGGAGTTGTTTATGGGCGAAGACTGGTTGGAAAGGGAGAGAGATCAGCCTTTCTTCGCTCGTATCACATTTGGCGGTACACACAGATCTTGGAAGCGGGATCCGCAACATCCGATCGATATTGCCGATGTGGAACTCCCTCCGTATTACCCAGACACGCCATTCTTTCGTCGTGATTGGGCCAATGGACTAGAACAGATGCAATTGGTGGACCGGGAAGTGGGGGCTATTTTGCAGCGGCTTGAAGATGAAGGTTTGGCGGACAATACGCTCGTCTTTTTCATTGGGGATCACGGTCGCTGCCATATTCGTGGAAAACAATTTCTCTATGATGGGGGTATCCGTATCCCAATGATCCTGCGCTGGCCGGGAAAAGTAGAGCCAGGACAGGTGAATGACGATATGGTGATGTCGATCGACATTTGCGCGACGATCTTGGAGGCAGCAGGTGTCGAGCCTCCGGTCCCGCTCCACGGAAAAGATCTGTTTAGCGAGGAAATTAAGGACCGGAAGTACGTATTCGCCGCTCGGGATAAAATGGATCAAACCCATGACTCGATGCGGGCTATCCGATCGGATCGGTACAAGCTCATCCACAATCTAATGCCGGAACGTGCTTGGTGCCAATATAACCGCTACAAGGAAGGGGCGTATCCCATGCTGGCAGCGATGAATATCATGAATATGAAAGGACAGCTGACTCCGGAGCAAGCGGCGTTTATGGCACCCACCAAGCCAGAATTCGAGTTGTTCGATTTGCAGCAGGATCCCCATGAAGTGAACAACATGGCGGACGATCCGAAATATGCTAAAGTTAAACGTGAATTACTTGCTGAACTTGAAAACTGGCGGGAGAACGTGATTCGTGATCAGGGAGTTGCGGATACGTTTCGGGCTGAAAGTGTTTATCCGGAAACGCTCCCGACAACAGTAATGGATGATTGGGTGGAAGCGAACAATGACAACTACGATTTCCTCGCTTACGGCTGGCCCTCATGGTATCCGACACGTACCCTTGAAGAATGGGAAAAGACCCTAGAAATTTGGAAGCCTTACGTTATGAGAGAGGCCACGGACGATAGGCCCCGTCCTGATCTTGTTCATACGAAAAAGAAAAAGTAGTAGAACAGGCATCTTGTCTGTTCCGTATACAGGATCGGCGATTCGTAGGTGGCTTCGTTACTGACATTGGTAGCGGGCGATCTCCGAGCGCCCATTGTCGTATCCATCAGGTGGGTGCTCGGAGATCACCCGCTACCCTGAAATACCTCTGGGCTTGCTTAATTCATGACCCAAAAACTTCTCGCTCTTTTTCAAGGGAAGTGAGAGCCTCTTCATCCGTTACTGTGTTGGGAGGCGTTAGAAGACTGACAACAATGCAGCAGATAGTGGATACAGAAACGGATGGAATCGTGACCCCGCCGAAGGCTGCCTTCCAGGTGGGAACAAGAATAAATATGAATGCGGTGAGGGAGCCGGTAATCAGAGCAGCGACACCTCCTTGCCAGGTGCTCCGTTTCCAGAACCGGCCGAAGAAAACGCAGACGAACATGCCGCTCATCACCATGCCGACCATGTCTTTGATGTAGTCGAAGATATTATTCGACAGCATTGAGAATAGTACGGCGAAAACGGATGTTACCGTGGCGCCGATGCGGGAGTATTTGAGAGCCTTCTCCTTGGGCGGCATCCTGCCAGTGAGCAGAATGAATACATCTCTCAACAAGATAGATGTACCCGCGATGGCGTCTGAACTCGCGGATGAGATGACTGCGCTCAGCCCAGCTATGAGAACGATCACTCCAATCCCAGCAGGCAGTATTTTGGTGACGAGTTCAGGAAAAGCCTGGTCGGAGTTTGGTATTCCGGGCAGCAAATTGAAGGCAGTGATTCCAATGACGACCGGGATGATTGCGAACAGCAAATACAGGAACGCTGAAATGTAGAAACTCTTTTCAACGGTTCGTTTGTCCTTGGACGAGTAGATGCGTTGTCGGAAGGAAGGAACCGTAGCGGTACTAATGAACATGCTGATGACCACCGTTATGGAGGCCAGGATTTGGTTGGAGTCCAAGAATGTGAAATGCTTTTCATTGAAAAGGACGTCTGCATTGCTCCAAGCATCGATTTTGTTGAGACAAAGAAACGCCATCAGGATAAATCCAAGAAACAGAACGACTGCCTGAATGGTGTCTGTCCAGACAACCGCGGTGTAGCCGCCGATTATTACATAGATCGTGAATCCCGATGCGACGATGATCTTCGCATAGGTCATGTCGATTCCCGCGATCCAGTTGAGGTAAAGGCTTCCTCCGAGTATATGGGTTCCAAGCCAGCCGACGGATGCGAAAAATATGGCGACCCCGACCAGACCTTTTATAAGACGATTTCCTCCATAGTAAAAAGACATCTCCTCGGAAAACGTCATGAATTTGTACTTACGAACTCCCGAGAAAAACTTGGCTAGAAAGAAGAGCCCTAGACCGGCGCCGATAGCGAACAAGGCCCCTGCCCAGCCATTGGAGTAGGCTTTCCCCACCGCCCCCATGCTGGAACCCGTTCCCACCATAGTGGCGATAGTTGTGCCTAAAACTAGGAAGAACGGGACCTGCCGTCCTCCCAGGAGATAGTCGTCTCCCGACTTTTGACCGCGTGACACCCACCACCCCAAGATGACCATCCCGACGATGTATACACCGAAAATTGCGAAAAAGAGGTCTTTGTCAAAAGTGGTTTCAGCAGTCATAGGAAATTGCGGAGGATCGGTGTTTTTGGAAAAGATGAGGTGAAGTTTTGAAGCACTAAACGGGTAGAGCGAATGCTTGGCTACTATTTTCTATGCTCAACGTGCCCACACGTCATTTCAGAAGTGATCGCTGGCGCCTTGGTTGTTCAGCTAGGAGGCTCTTGTTTCGCTTAACCGCTCATACTGAACCGGGAGACCATCATTTCGTTCACACTTTCCCAGGACATTGGATGATGATGAACGGTTCCTGTGTTGGGCTCTCTTTAGCCGAGACCAAAGATGGGCTTGTTGGTCATCCATGCTCCATCGGTAAAGTCCGGAAAGGCCATGGGTGAACTGCCGGTCGCGATGGAAGCTTCGGACAACGGGGCAATCGCCATCCAAGCGGCGGCATCGTAGGCGTCAATGGGCGTTTGAGATTGGTTTCGAATGCAGGATACGAACTCCCGTAATTCAAGAAAGTCGGTTCCGCCGTGTCCGGCGGTTTCGGCTTCGTGCAAATAGCTTTTCCAAAGGGGATGTTCGTACTTCTCTTGAAAGGGTTCGAAGGGTTCCCATTGGTGTTTGGGACTTTTACCATCGAGATAAATCACTGACTTTTCTTTTGAGGAAGAATCCCCGTCCTGCATCCATATGCCCGACGTGCCCTGTACTTGATACATAAAACTCATGGGGCGGGGGAGCCGCGTGTCAGCGGTCATGACCACCGTCTCTCCGTTGAAACACTTCAGTGTGGTCGTAACAATGTCGCCTTGGTTCCACTGGATATCGCGGCGTTTGTGATTCGGTTCAAGATGGTCTTTTGACCATTGGCTGAGTCCTCGAGATTTGGATGCCGTAGATGTAAGATGTTGAAAGCGGTTTCCTCTTTGAATGTTCAAGCATTGAGCGATTGGGCCTATGCCGTGAGTTGGATAGAGCTCTCCATTGCGGAACTGGTTGTGAGTGGAGCGGTAGTCTCCATCGCCTTTGGGGGTTGGGCCGGTTCCTTTTCCCAGAACGATCCGCTCACGGAGATCATGTCCGTAGCCACAGGTGCAATGAATCAGTTCCCCGAAAATTCCCTGGCGCACCATGTTGAGGACGGCCATGTTGTAGCGGAAATAGCAGTAGTTCTCTAGAAGCATGCAGGGAACGCGTGTTTCTTCGAATGTATTCACCAATTCCCAACACTCATCAACCGTAGAAGCAGGGCCCACTTCGGTGGCCACGTATTTGCCCGCTTTCATCGCAGCGATAGTCATGGGGATGTGCAGCTCCCATGGCGTAGCGATCACGATACCGTCTAGGTCGTCCCGTTCCAGCAGCTCCAGATATGACAACTCGTGATCGCCATAGCCATCCGGTTGGGCACCTTGGATTTTCCCAACGAGATCCTGAGCCGCTTTCAAATTTCTAGGATGCGTATCGCAAACCGCTGTCACGATGACGTTGGGCAGGCGCATGGCGGTTTTGAGGAGTCCCGTACCGCGACCACCAATACCGATGAATCCCAGTTTAACCCTCCGGTCGTCTTTCCCCTGGGTAAAAGCAGGGGCGGCTGATAAAACGATCCCGGCAGCTATACTGTTTTTGATAAAAGTACGTCGTTCAATTTTATTCTTCATGGAGCGAGATCAGGTCATCCGATTTACGTTTCTGCGGCAAAGCAAAAATCATCCGTTCAGGTCAACGCATCGGATCTCCTTGTTGCTAGATAGGATAGCGGGCAATCTCTGAGTGCCCATTTAAAGTAGCACAGGCATTCTACCTGTTTATTGTTAATGGAAACAGGCTGGAAGCCTGTGCTACGTTTTTATTCCCTTTGGGTTTAATACCCGAAGCTTGTCGCAGACCCCGACTTGCTTGCCATGAGCTTGTCGATTGCATCGGCGGCTTGGGCTTTGGTAGGGAGGACCGGCTCGGTCCTCCGTTTGGGTTGCTAAGAGGACCGAGCCGGTCCTCCCTACCTTTTCAAAAATGCCCAGCTTGCTCTGGGGTCTTTACTTTATTCCTCCAATGTGACCCTGTCCTCTGGGACGTAGCCAACTGCGCTCTCTGAGTGTCTTGGAACAACCAACGGAAGTCGCTATCGGATAAATCGTAGAGCACTTCAATTTTTTTGTATTAGACATTGGGATACAAGGTTCAATGAGTCGATTCATGTCAATATTGGTTCTTGTATTCGGAACAACGGACGCGTTTGCTTTCGGCATCGTTGAAAACGAAGTAGACGTCGACGACTTCCATGCCACCTGCCTCCATCGGTTGGGAATTGATCCTGAAAAGTTAACCTACCCTCATCAAGGGCGCGATTCCCGTCTAATTGATGTTCTGGGATGCATGATGCAACTCATCATTGCCTAGTCTTTTCCCGTAGCCAGTAACAGCGAGGCGGAGCCCCTTTGGATTTGAAATCCAAGGCCAGAAGCTACGAGTTTAGCGGTGGAAATGGAGCCAGACGAGAGCTACTCGAAAAAATGATGCCCTCGCTGCACGCTCCTAAGCCGCCTTGACCCGATCTTTTGTTAATTTGCAGTAAGTCAACTATTGACCTAATAATGGATCGAAAATTCGAGGGACTGGTTCAGGGTGAAAGCATCAAGAGAGGAACAGAGCGATTTCACCCGTTCTATTCGTCCCGTAGATCTTCGATCCCTATCAATCCCTTAACCCTTTTCTGCACGAGGTTTAGTCAAGAGCCTACTCTTACATCTATACCAACCTAAACTAGAAATGAATACTATGACACGTAAACAACGATTCTGCGGCCCTGTTTGCGGGCTGCTCGCGCTCGCTTTGGCGGGCGCTCCTGGACTTTACGCCCAGGACGACGACGAGGATGTTTTCGAACTTTCTCCTTTCTCGGTAACGGCCGAAGACAACGAAGGCTACCGCGCCCTTTCCACATTGGCGGGTACTCGTCTCAGAACTCCCCTTAAGGACATCGCCGGAGCGGTCCAGGTGGTTACTGAGGAGTTCCTAGAAGATCAAAGTGTCGCAAATGTTGAGGATCTCTTTCTCTATACGACCAATACCGAAGTATCCGGTCCAGACGGAAACTTTGGAGCGGGTGGCGGAGATCGACGCGATCCTAATGGCCGTACCCGTGTTCGTGGATTGGCTGAGCCGGACCGGACGCGTAACTTCTTTCTGAGCGATATCGCGCTCGATACCTACAACACAGATCGTGTCACCATCGCCAAGGGACCGAACGCCATCTTATTTGGACTGGGAAGTCCGGCGGGTCTCTATAACAGCAATCTGAAACAGGCTCACTTCAATGAAGAGACGGAAATCCAACTGCGATATGGCAGCTGGGGCGCTCACCGTGAGATAATCGATGCCAATCGAGTTTTGATGGAGGACGTCCTTTCATTGCGCATCATCGGATTGAACAACAAGAACAAGTTTAAGCAGAAGCCCTCTTTTGAAGATGAGCAACGACTCTACGGCGCTTTGCTGTTCCAGCCGACCGAGAAAACGACGATCCGCGTGAACGCCGAAATCGGAAGTCGGGATGCGAGCCGCCCCTTCATTATCACACCTTCCTCGAATATCCCGGACTGGGTAGCGAATGGGATGCAGACCAATTCAGATCCAGCCGCCTCCACTGGCTGGAGTATCGTTCCCTCCAATCGTGGTCCTTTGTATGTCTTTGATGGGCCTGCGTCTACACGGCCTGACGTGGGATACGATACGGGACCAGCGACGAAGGGTCCTGATGGAGTTTTGCGCCGCATGTACACCTGGTCGAACCGTGAAGACGCGGGTGCCAACGTCAGCAATGCGGTTTTGTCCGACGAGGATCGCTGGGTATTCGATTTCAGAAACAATACGCTGACGGGTACCGAAAACACTTCTTACAGCTCGTTCGATGCGACCAACATCACACTCGAACAGAAGTTAAGCGAAAACGCGGGTCTTGAGTTGGCTTATGACCAACAAAACGCGAAGGACGGATGGTTAGACCGAGCGTCTAACAATATCAGCGTTGATACGAGTGAGTTCTACAATTTCTTCTATGAAGTAGAATCGGACGGTACGCCGATTCCCATTCCCAATCCCAGAGTAGGCCGGCCTTACCGACCAGGCTGGGATAATTTTGCAGACGCTACCTCCGAGCGGGAAGCATTACGGCTAACCGGTTATTACGATCTGGACTTAAGGGACAGCGAAACGAGCTGGCTGGGTCGCCATGTGTTTACAGGAGTGTTTTCCGATCAGTCTCGTGAAGTCTACGAGCAATCGGATTCCTATGGGATCGTATCTGCGGGAGAAATCGAACGAGTTCTCGAGGCAAATCGAAACCGTGGTTACTCAACCGCTTCCTATGACCGTGGAGCTCGGAACCTTCGTTACCTTGGCCCTAAGATCACTGGCATACCCTCCAGTGGTACGATTGCCACTCGCACGATTGCTGATACACCGAGGATTCAAGAGATCTCTGCCGCTATGTATGACAGTACCGCGGATCCGATATATCCCGGATTCAATGGAGCCTATCGCCAGATTGATGGTTCGCCACTGGTTCTCAATCCCATTAATAACGCGTCGATTGATCGGCAGGAAATCGAATCCATGGCGATAACCGCTCAAAGTTACTTCTTCAACGACAACATCGTAGCGACCTACGGTTGGCGTGAAGATAAAGCGGAATCCTGGCGGGATGATAGTCCTGAGTTTACGGCTGAGGCGATTGCCCTCCCGGAAACGTTGGCGTTTGCGTCGAGTCCTGACAACTCGACCAAAGGCGATGCGTTCACTTGGGGCGTAGTCGGCCACTTGCCTGAAGAGTGGAGGCCAGCCGGAATCGGATTGAGCGCCCATTATGGCGTGTCTGAGAACTTTGTGCCTTCACCAGGGCGCATTACGATCTTGAATGAGCCGCACCCGGATCCGGCAGGCGAAACAACGGAATACGGCTTCTCCATCGACATGCCAGAAAAGGGGTTTTATGTTCGTTTCAATTGGTTTGAGACCATTTCAAAAAGCCAGACGGATACTTCCATGGGTAACGGCAGCATCCCGAATTATGAGCGTTTGTGGTACAACGGCGTTCGCAGTTCGCTGCAGTTCAAAGAACCAAGGGACCCCTCAGTGCCCGCATCGGAATATGAGACTTGGGCATCGGATGATCCAAGATTGTGGCCCAACAACCTCAAATGGGCGGAACTCTACACGGTACCACCTCTCGGCATGCGTGAAGCATTGTGGACTCCGGTTGACCCAGGTCCAAGCCCAGGGACTGCCGTCTCGGTTTCCGATCGCGGAAATCCGAACGTGACCGGCGTATCCGACTTCTCATCGGAAGGTCTGGAAATCGAAGCGGTCTGGAACCCAACCGAGAACTGGACGTTCATGTTCAACGTGGCCCAACAAAAAGCTATCAAGACGAACGTATTGAAATCCTGGCAAGCGTACTTTGATATCCGCGAGCCGCAGTGGCTGGCCATGGGAGATCTCTTGTCGCGTCCGAATACGAATAAGAATGATGTGCCGATGACCATATTCCGGCAGACTCGAACCACCCAGTGGTCTCGCCTCCTCCAGCAAACGCTTAGAGAAGGGGCCCTCTTGGATGAAGTCCGCGAGTGGCGATTCAATCTAGCGACCAGCTACCGCTTCGACGACGACAGTGCGTTAAAGGGTTGGGCAGTCGGTGGAGGATACCGTTGGCAGGATGAAGTCGGTGTCGGTTTCCGCAATGGTATACTCACGGGAGACCCCCGATTGCCGGTGGGCCTCGATGAAATTGCGGTCAGCGATGTAACGCAGCCACTCTTTGGCCCGAGCGAGCAAAACCTCGATCTTTGGGTAAGGCACTCGCGTAAGATTCTCAACGATACGGTCGATTGGAGAATTCAGCTGAACATCCGTAACGCGCTTAATAACGATGACCTGATCATTACACGGAAGTCCGGGGACGATATTCCGGCCAGTATCCGGATTATGAATCCGATCAACTTCCGTCTGACCAGCACGTTTAATTTTTAGTTAGTAGTATAGCTTAGGGTAGTAGTGTTGCGGGCTGGCCACGGTGGGTCGTGCCAGTCCGCGTTCCTAAGTGAAAATTTTCGCGGGTTGCTTGCAGTAAAATGGGCAGCCCGCTTTTTTTCGAGAAGCAATGAAATCGTCCAAGAACGTATTCGTAGGGCCGACTCTGGCCTCTTTTAATATTAAGCGGGTACTCAGTACTCAGAAGACTTGCCATTTCCACTATGAAATCACGTCGCCAATTTTTTAAGACAGGAGGATTTGCTGCTATCGCCTCCGCTTTCCCCATCTCAAGTTCAGTCGCCGCGAAAGTCGATCAAGCCAATCGCGGAACCGGTCCTCTGAAGATCACAAAGATCGAGCCAATGGTCATCAGCATGGGAAAGCTGAGTATCCCATTGAGCGAGGCGGTTACAATGCCGCCGATCGGTACGACCACGAATCGTGCGGGTATTGGGAATCGACTAAACCATTCCTTTCCATCGCGGCCCAAAGAAAGCTCATTCACTACTTTAGTTAAAATCACAACGGATCAGGGAATCGTCGGTTGGGGTGAGGCCCATGCCCCATTAGCTCCAGCGGCTCATGCGAAAGTGATTACGGATTTGTTCACTCCGATTTTGTTGGGGCAAGACGCCCGCGCGGTGGGACCTCTGTTTGAGAAGATGTACTCGAGTCAGCGACTACGGGGATACGCAACCGGATTTTATACAGAGTCGATCGCGGCAATAGATATCGCGCTTTGGGATATTTTGGGGAAGCATACGGGATTGCCGGTCTACCAACTGCTTGGTGGCAAGTACCGCGACACTATTCCGACTTATCGTGGCGCGGGTTCGCCAGAAGAAATTCAGGAATGGATGGAGAAGGGGTTCAAAGCGTTTAAAACGGGTTTCAACAAGAGCTCGACAGATGGCATTGACAAGATTGCGGAGATGTCGGCGGCCATCGGCAGCGAGGGTCAATTGATGATTGATTCTCTGGGCGCTTTCAAATTGCACGAAGCGATTTCAGTAGGGCGCAAGTTGGACGAGATGGGCAATATCGGTTGGTTTGAAGACGCCCTCATGCCTGAAGACACTGCGGGCTACGCCAAACTTGCGGATGCCTTGGATACCGCTGTCTGCGTCGGAGAAGGCCTATCCAATCGCTTCCAGTTCCGTGACCTGTTTCTAAAAGAGGCTGCGGATGTCGTGAATCCGGATGTCAGTAGGGCTGCAGGTATTACAGAGTGTAAGCGAATCGCAGATTTAGCAGATGTATTCGGAAAGCTATGGTCGCCTCACGTGAGTTCCGGTATGCCGCCTTACGTCGCCGCATCGCTACATTTAGCCGTTGCCACTCCAAACGCGGTAATCATCGAAGGGGGAAATATATTCCAAGCGACCGACATTCGTGGATCGAAAGGTAACGTGCTTCTCAAGGAACCTCTAGAGTATCATCCCGGCTATGCGGTCGTTCCAGAGGGTCCCGGTCTTGGAATCGAGTTTGACGAAAAAGAGTTAGCAAAAGTAGTCGTTAGCTAACCCGGTTACCCAAAAATTTATAATTTATTATGGCATCCAAATTATCAGGAATTCTTCCCGTGCTCCCGACCCCGTTTAAGGAGAATGGGGAGGTTGATCTAGAGGCAATGGAAAGCGTTGCACAGTTTTGTATTGATGCGGGAGCCAGCGCTCTCGTGTTTCCGGGAGTTGCGAGCGAATACGACCACCTTTCGCGAAAGGAACGGTTATCTTTATTAGAAGTCGTTTGTCGTGTGGCTGACGGAAGGCTTCCCGTGATTAGTGGCGGAGGGAAGGGTGATGCTGCTACGATTGGGAGTAACATCTTGAGCGCGAAAGAACTGGGTGCGACTGTAGCGATGGTTCTGATACCGACTC